>Ga0181520_10001402_pt1 | contig 49084 bp, 30 predicted proteins | sample PEATcosm2014_Bin_29_FD_132451 | JGI IMG/M metagenome (GOLD analysis project Ga0181520, IMG submission 132451) | Peatland microbial communities from MTU Mesocosm Facility, Houghton, MI, USA - PEATcosm2014_Bin02_30_metaG | ecosystem: Environmental > Terrestrial > Soil > Wetlands > Peat | place... | reverse complement strand
TTCTCAGACAACGTCCGCCACCGGCGAATCGGTCGTTCAGCGCCCGCTTCCTCTGTTCCAACCATGACCGCATACTCGCCCGCGCAACTGCTCTCACGCCAGAGGGGGACTTGGGACGCTTACATACAGGCGACAGCAGGGCCAACGACTGGAATGAACTCGCATATTCCCGCCAGTCGGCTCAACACGAAGGAGTACGGCACGCGCATGAGCCAGAGGACCAGCATGAGGGCAATAGCGGTTAGGCATGCCAGAATGAGTTGGCCGCGGATGCTCGCCTTTGCGATCCTCCGAGTACGCAAACCAGACAGAGGGCGCGGTATCTTCACCGGCAGGCCTGTCATCGCGCACATAGGTCCAGGGACGCCCGGTCTTGGTCTTGCCGCTGCCAGGCGCAAGCACCGGCATCGGCGTATCGTCAGCGTGAAGCTTGGCTCCAGCGAGCACATGCCTCTGAATCGCATCGATCAACAGAGTGAGTAATTCGCTTGCTCCGCCTACCCAGCCCGCCAGCGTGGAGCGTTCGATCTCAACTCCCTGGCGAGTGTAGATCTCCGACTGGCGATAGAGCGGCAAGTGATCGGCGAATTTAGAAACCAGCACGTGGGCCAGCAATCCCGGCGGCGATCCATATCCTCGTTCCGGTGCGCAGTTCGATCACTTGCGCAAACTCTCAAAGATCGATCTCAGCAGTGACGGGTCAGCACCGCGTTCCACGCTGATCATCGCTCGCCCAGGAAACTCGATGTGAATCGAGTCGCCCGGTGCCGACGGTTGCTTCGAATCAACCTGGTCTTGAGCATCGACCGCCGCACTGGGAGAAGACAACATGACTGGAAGCAGCCCCGCCGGCGCCGCCGGTTCGTCGAGTTCGCCCCGCTTCAGTGCGACGCCACTTGAACACCTGGTTCGCGTTCACACCGTGGGCACGAGCAATCAGCGCCACACTCGCACCAGGCTCAAATGTAAGCTCCGCAATCCGCCGCTTCTCCGACGACGTTCGGAACCTGCGAGGGCGGCGCCTGGCTCCTGCTTCCTGCTCATCAACCATGAACATATCGTCGCCCTCAAACCGGAACTCATGCCAGAGGGGAACTTAGGACGCTTACAGATGAAGCGCACCAAGGAATCCTGAAAACCCTTCTCAAAAAGGGTCTTTCAACGCGATCTTGAAAACGAAGGCATGATCGCAAGGCTTCACTTTGGGCGTTGTCACTTCCAGAGCTTCCTCGGTGAACTCCCATTTGAGAGGTTCATCGCTCCCCAGCATCCTGATGGATTCCACCTCTGATGGATACAATCCCTCCCACCTATCGATGATCTCGTGGTTTGGCACCAAGCTGGTAAAGGACGCTTTATCCCCAGGCCAGGTGAGACAGGTGGCGTAAAGGAAGTTATCGCGGTAGGTGTACCGAATATCCTGAGGCGTGTAGCGCAGGTTATTGTCCTCATTGAATGCCCCGCTCTTCTTGAGCTGAGTTGGGCCCTCGGCAGCCACAAGCCACGGGCTGGTGTTATAGATTGCTTCTCCATTGATGCGAAGCCAGTCGCCCATCGCAAGCAGACGTTCCCTCGCGGGATCAGGGATTGTGCCGTCTGGCTTGGGTCCGACGTTCAACAGCAGAAACCCATTCTTGCTGACGCGATCCACAAGACCCGTGACCAATTCATCCACGGATTTGAACCCGAGGTCCGTAACATATCCCCAGCCGCTGCCGCTGTCGATCGTGGTATCGGTAATCCATTCGGAATAGGTCAGCTTGCTTTCCCGCCCGAGTTCCAGATCGTTCAATCCAACTTGAGGCACGAAATCGTGGCTCTTGTAAGTCACGGTCACGTCTTTATGCAGTTTGGCAGCCCGGTTGAAGTAATGTTCCAGGAACCTCTGCCGGTATCGTTGCTGGATCTGTCGTATTCCATCGTCGAACCACACCAGATCAGGATCGTATGCATCTACGACCTCGATGAGTTTTCCGATCCAAACATCAAGAAACTCCTTGGTCGGTCGAGCATACGGATCATGACTGACTCCATAGAGGCCTGAATAGCGCGGATCTGAGGCGTCGTATCGTTTGTCCCACGTCGGGAAGTAGAACCAGTGCTCGGCATGATGAAATGCCGTCATGAACTTCATCCCATGAGCCTTGATCGACCTTGATAGTTCCCCAACCACGTTCCGCTTGGGACCCATCTTGGCAGCATTCCATTGAGAATACTTTGTGTCCCACATCGCAAAGCCATCGTGATGTTCAGCGACGGGCCCGGCGAAGCGTGCACCTGCATTCCTGAAGAGTTCCGCCCACTCGTCCGGGTTGAACCGGCTGGCGGTGAACATCGGGATGAAATCCTTGTATCCAAACTTCTCCAGTGGCCCGTAGGTCGCTTCGTGATGCTTCCTCTCGTCAGAATCGGGATTGGTGTACGTGTGATAGGCATACCAAGTTGCATTCCTGCCGTAGGCGGGAACAGCATAGATTCCCCAATGCGTGTAGATGCCGAATTTTCCGTCTCGCAGCCACTGAGGAATGGGAATCTTCCGCAGCGAGTTCCAATAGGGCTGATAGAGGCCGCCTTCCATGGCGGAGTGAGTATCCTTCTTTCCCAAAGACCTGGCTTGAGCAGTGACTATTGAGCCTGCGGAAAGGGCCACGCCGCCTTTCAGTAGATCGCGTCTGTTAAAGTTCATAGCCATCATTTCTCCCTATGCGGCTTGTATCGACACGCCTGTATCAGCGGCCGATGAGCTGCTGTCAAAATGCACTCTTGAGCATGATTTTGAAGACGTAGGCATGCTCACAGGGCTTTACCTTCGGCGTTGTTACCACCAAAGCCTCTTTGGTGAACTCCCATTTGATCGGATCGTCGCTTCCGAGCATCTTGATGGATTCGATCTCTGACGGGTACAATCCCGCCCAGATCTTCTCTGTCGGCACCCAAGGGACCTTCTTCGGCACAAAGCTGGTAATGAGGGCCCTGTCTCCCGGCCAGGCAAGGACGGTGGCGTACAGACAATCGTCTTTACAGGTAAAGCGAATGTCCTGCGGCGTGTATCGGACGTCGTTGTCTTCGTTGAATTCGTCCCACTTCCACTGAGTCGGTCCTTCACCGGCTATCAGCCATGGACTGGTGCCGTAAATCGCCTCTCCATTGATGCGCAACCACTCTCCCATCGCAAGCAGGCGCTCTTTCGCGGGATCGGGAATTGTGCCGTCCGGCTTCGGTCCAACGTTCAGAAGAAGAAAGCCGTTTTTACTCACCCGATCTACTAGCCCAGTCACTAATCCATTTACGGACTTGAACCCTAGGCCTTTGACATATCCCCAGCCTTTTCCACTGTCGATGGTGGTGTCGGTAATCCACTCATTGTAGGTCATCTCAAGTTCGCGGCCCAACTCCAGGTCATCAATGCCGACGCCAGGTGTAAGATTGTGGCCTTTGTAGGTAACTATCACTTCCTTGCCCGACGCTGCGGCTCGATTGAAGTAGTACGCTAGAAAGTTCTTCTTGTACCGCTGCTGGATCAACTCAAGTCCAACGTCGAACCACACGACATCGGGATCATAGTTGTCCACGACCTCGATCATCTTGCCTTCCCAAGTATCGAGAAACTTCTTGTCGGGCAGCGCGCCGGGCGCATGAGCTTCACCATAGAGGCCTGCATAGCGTGGATCACCGACATCGTACCGCTTGTCCCAAGTCGGGAAGTAGTACCAGTGATCGGCATGGTGAAATGCGGTGAGGAATTTGAGGCCCTGCCCCTTGTAGGCTCTTGAGATTTCTCCCACTACGTCGCGCTTGGGTCCCATCTTCGCTGCATTCCACTCGGAATACTTTGTGTTCCACATGGCGAAGCCGTCGTGATGCTCCGCTACAGCTCCTGCAAAGCGCGCTCCCGCGTTCTTGAATAACTCCGCCCATTCTTCCGGATCGAAGTGACTGCCGGTGAACATGGGAATGAAATCCTTGTAGCCGAACTTTTCGAGCGGCCCGTACGTGGCCAGATGGTGCTTCGCCTCATCGGAGTCCGGGTTGGTGTAAATGTTGTGGGCGTACCAGGTAGCATCCTTCCCATACGCGGGGACGGAGTAGACCCCCCAGTGCGTGTAGATGCCGAACTTCCCATCCCTGAGCCACTTCGGAACAGGAATGTTCCGCAGTGAGTTCCACGACGGCTGGAACGGGCCGCTCCCGGAGGTGGCATGTGTATGCTTCTGGTCCAAGGCCATTCCCCGAGGGTTGATCAATGACGCTGCAGAAAGGGCGGCGCCGCTTTTCAGTAGATCGCGTCTGTTGAAGTTGATAGCCATCGTTTCTCCCTTGTGTAGGCTCTCCTCGCGGATGTTGCGCCTGTACTCTCCACGCAGAACGGAGTTCGTTCGACGAAAATAGATTTTGTCGGCTTTGCAATCTGTGTGCCGAGATTAGCCCATCAGCCGGACACGGCTGCTCTGCCGTTTCTCATGAATTGTGGTACACCTCGCGCATGATCGACCACGAGGTCTCACCCTGCAAAGGAATCTGCAAGGGGTCCGTCGTACTCAGCCATTCCTGATTGCGAGGTTCGGCATCAAGCCTCTCCATATCGCCCTTGTAGTCCTGCCCGGTGTACTCGTAGTAGCCGAACAAATAGAAGCGGCCGTCGTCGAGCTGATGGATGAAGATGGAAAAATTATGCATGTTGTATTTGGCAAGTAAATCACGCACGCCTGGGTTGGAGGCGGCGTGCACCACCTCATAGGCGCTGATGCGATCGGGTTTAATTCCGACCACCATTCCTATTCTTTGGGTTGAGTCTTTCATTTGTGATACCTCCTTTACACCGGAATCATTGGGCATTCGGTGGCCATTGCTCGTGTTGACTTCTGGTAGGTCCCCATTTCCCCATTTCGAAATTGGTAAATCCAAGGGCAAGTGCGGGCGAGCCCGGCAGCACGCGAAAGTCCCGATTAGCAGGATCGACGAAAAGCGGATCGGCGAAGATAGAATGGCGGTCAAATCCGAGGTTCTGCCATTCCGCGAGGTTGTAACTACGCGGGTTTCTCTTTCCTCCCTCTGAACGAAGTTGATCCACGACGGCGCGAAACTCACCTTGGGACGAATAAAAGCAGTTTCTGTCAATCTCTTCGAACCATGGGCCAATGGCGGGTGGGGCGATAACGGAATAACTCATTTGTGGCCACCATGGCCAACCGGAGGGCCATTGCGTATCTCCAGGATCCATTACTGTAATGTTGTTGAAGTAGCGATCGTGATTGAGGTTGTTCCCGACGTGGAAGCAGGGCGCGCTCCGGGCCATATACCAGATGTTGTTATAAACTTTGCGGTGTGCTCCCTCGCGCAGCTTCATGCTGACACCGCCGATCGAGATGTTATTGTAAATCTCGAAGTTGGATGCGCCGTCATCCAGGTCCAACCCCCATCCAGACTTCTCATCGAAGAAGTTGTTTCGTACGATGACGGGTTCCATAGCATCGACCAGGATATCAAAAGCGTCAATCCCACGATCGGCGGTGTACGGACCGTGGGACTGTGCGAGGCACCAGGCTCGATCGCGCCCCCACGCGTTGAAGGGTCCATGATCGGCGGTTTCGAGAACGGTGTCGTGCGTTTGATTGAATTCGATAATATGACCGCCCCATGTGCCGTCACCTATACAGATTGCCGCTCGAGGCATGTTATAGATCAGGTTGTGGCTCACCGTGATCCGCTTTGCTCTCGAGATGTAAACACCGGCGACCTGTTTGCCGTAAAATCCGCAATCGTGGACCAGGTTGTCGCTCGCCCGGCACTCGAATGGAAAAGCCAACTGAGTCCCGTTGGTTTGCTCAAGATCCCCCACAAAGCAGATTGCGCTATCGCCGGCCTCGGTGAACTTGCACACGCTGACTGAGAAGTCGCGGTTGTAGTTATTCACGAAGACGCCATTCCCTCCAACCGCATCAAACCAACAATCCTCAATGGAGCATTTGCGCGTTCCCTCTACGAAAACGGTTCCACCCCGATGTATTGACCAATCGCTGAGGGAAGGGACATCATAGCGGAACATGTAAGTGCACACAGTGTGTGCAAAGCGGACGCCCTGGATCTTGATGCTCTGAACCGGCTCAGCCTGCGTACCTGCAAAGTGAACGATATGCTCAAGCTGGGGAACTTCAAATCGCGCACTCTCAAGATCCGTTCCGAGTTGTGGGAAGTAGTAGAGTGTAGCTCCCCCGCGGTCAAGATACCACTCCCCTGGGGTGTCGAGCTCTTCAAAAACATTGTCGATGAAGAATCGAGAACGGGCTCCGACTCTGGCCGGGTCACTGTCCCACTTCGCCCCAATCTGCTGGCCGCCTTCGCCAAACCAAATAGAGTGCGTCTCGGGATCGATGCCCTTAAGGCGCCATTGCAGGTTGCCCCAATAGTCTTCCTGGAAAATATGTATCTCTGCGTCTTTCAAATTTGACCAGTTCTTGTTACTGAAAGTTGCCGGATCAAATCGCACCCCACGCGGCGCCTCCCCGCTGAAGGCCATGTCTGAGTTTGGCCCTGCATCAGGGTCCTGCATATCATCTGCGATAGGTCCTGCAGCCTGCAAATATCCTGACTTCCCTGGTTGAGATGGATCGTAATTCGGATAACGCGCTCGAATCTGACGCTTGCCATTCACGAACAATTGAGTAAAGTTCAGCCCTGCGGGAATCGACGTCTTCACGATTCCGTCCTTGTGCGGCAACCATCGACAGTTCAGCAGACGACCGCCGCTGAGCACGACATCCTCTCCTGGAACAGCCGCATAGATCACAGGAGACTCTGGCGAACCGGAGTCTTGAGAATCGAAGACCAGGGGTGACTCCAGATAATAAGTTCCTCCCCGCATCCAAACATGAATGGGTCCGCGACGCGCCGCCTTCCGAACAGCTTGCTTCGCTCTGAAGAGGGTCGCGAAAGGGAGCATCTTCGTTCCTGGATTGCGGTCATTTCCAACGGGCGAAACGTAGAACTCACGGATTTCGGAGTCTTGCTCCCCATCCACTTCGACGGGCCCCTCCTGAGCTCCTGAAAGTAGGCTGCTAGCAGTAAAGGCCGCGCCACCCGTGAATTTGAGAAAGTCGCGTCTTCGCATGGAAGCTCCGATCGGATGGACCAGGTTGACATTCCAGTCACGCCCAGTCAACTTGAAAATCAAGCCAATTGACAGGGATGATTGCACATACTGCCCAATATCCAAAACGCCTTTAGTGGCAACATCCATTCAATGGATGGTCCATTACATGTCAACGCGTGCGGCGCGCAATCCAATGTGCGCCCCTGGCGCGCCTTGAATCCTTCGGTGCTAGCAGCCCGGTGTTGATCCCGCAAGCTATAACACCGATCGGCCCGCATCAATCGACGTCTGGCTATGTATGATTCCCCTAATCTTCAGGTGCTGCACCTGGAACCGTCACCGCCTCCTTGTAGCGCGAGAAATGCAAAGACCAACTTACACGGACAATTTCTTCAAAGGCTCCGAGAATATCTCAAACGGCTTAAGGCTTGATTGTCGATCGGATGGAATGCGATAGCCGCGCGCCCACAATTCTCCGTCCTGATGAAACACTGCAGTGGTGGCAAGATCCTGTTGCTGGACTGCATAAAACGACTTCTCACCGCCGCCCTTAACAACAAATGCCGGAGCAGCCAGGTCCATCGCGTCCCTGACAACGGTTACTCCATCAAATCGGCCATGGGGGATCAGCCAGTATTCGACTCGCTGGCTTCCGTAGAGGCGCAAGTCGTAATCCTGCTTCCCAGTCCAAAAGTCAAAGTGCATCCGATTGTCAAAATGGTTGCCGCCCCAGGCAAGAACATTGGCAATGGTTCCATTGCGTACCCAATGCTTAATGGTTCCGCGGTTAATATAAGTCAGCCCTCCGCAGTGCACCCAATTCGGCGCCAGGAGAGGTTGACGCTCGCGCGCTTTTACATAACCGAAAGCAATGTCACGATGCAGGTCTGTTCCGCGAGTCGGATAGTAGACGTTGAGTTTCGTCTCGTCAAGCCAAAAATAGCCAGCCGTGCTCCCATGAAACTCAAAATCTAACTCGACCTTGATCGCATTGAACTCACGGAAGAAGTGGTATCGCTCCCGTACGGTTATGTCTGCCAAGCTCGCGGATCGGTCTACCAAATAGTAAACTGGTCCCTCGTAGAAATGACATACGGCGCTGCGATTGTTTTTCCACTCATCCCCAATCATTGCACGAAGCTCACCACCTAAGTACTCATTTGCCTGTAGAAGTTCGCTGCCTTCCGCCGTCGCGATATTACGCATCAACCCAGTCTCGGAAAACTGTATCGTGTAGTGCTTTGTTGTGATGCTCTTGGGCAGTGGCCTTTCATTACTGGGCTTGGGTTGAGACACCGAAAAACTCCGATATCCCCCAGGTGGCAATTCACATATCCCCAGCGCCCGCCCTTCGGAGCTTTGAAATTTTTCTCCCGGGACCTCGCTACCTTCAATGTCGACAATTGCGGTACGGGCCCAAGGCAGGGTATTGAAAACCGCTAGTGAATTACTTCCGTTAGAAACCACTGCCTTTGCGAGTTCAGAAGATAGCTGGTTGGCGGTCGAAGCAGCTTTTGAAAGCTCTTGAATGCCCTTTCTGCGTAAATCAGTTACCTCAATCCAGTGCACGTCATGATTGTGAAACTTCAAGATTGTGCGCCAAATTGTCCGGAGTTCATCCTGGTGGTCTGAGGATACCCCGGCAACGGCGGCCATGGCCTGAATCGACTCGACAAGAAGCGCTGCTTCTTCTGCTTTGTGGTTGGTGCGCAACAACTCTTCCGCCCAAACGCCTTCTGCATAAGACCAATGATTGGTCAAACGCACTTTTGCCCTGGGTGGAGTCAATTTGATTAGTTCAGCCAACGCCTGTCCGAAGAGGACAAAGTCGCAAAGAATAGAGAGTTGCTTATACTTTTCTTCGTCCACCTCATCCATGTCTGGAAAATAGGGCCAGATTGGGCCCGGTCCGTACATATCGGCATCCAGGATTTTCTTGAAATTCGTCAAATCACCCGGCATTCCTTCCGGCAGGGGATCTGTCAGGTACATAGGCAATGAACTCCCATCCAGGGCTTGAGCCTCGACGAACTGATCGTCGAGCACGAACTTTGAGCCCTGATGGGAAGACATAATCTCGATCGGGCCAGATTGTATTTCCATAAACCAGACGAATTGCGGTGCTACGATCATCGAATAGCCGAATTTCCTGAGGATCTGCGGCAATTGCTCGTGAAACGAGCCTTCCTGAAATCCGTAGACTTTGACGTTCTTTCGAAACAGGCGCTGGTAGACATCGCCGCCATATTGAAAGTCCCGCCAATTGGCTTCCGATCCATACACCTGCAGATGGCCTTGGCAATAGGTTCCATTCACGAATTCCAGCACTCCCCTGGATTGCATTCGTTGCATCTCCCCGATCACATCGGGGTAATCACGCTGAATCGTTTCTAAGTCAAGCGCCGCGAAATCGTAGTTCAGGCGGAGTCCCGGCAACTTGTCCAACGACGCCAGATTGCGTCGAATTCGCCCTACGTAGTCACTTGCCTGCACCGCACCCCACGGGGGCGTGCGCTCGCCAACTGGAGGGACCCCACGATCCTCGTCGATGATGAGATACATCGGGTGCTGGCAATAGGCGATCTTCAGCCCGAAATGCTCTCGCACCCACGATAAGTGCTCGAGGTGTTCCGCGATCTGGTCGCCCGGCGCTGCAGTTCCAGGGCCGGATGGCAGAATGTCCAAAGAGGGCACTTGTCTCTCTGTTGTGGCCTGTGTCTGTGCTCTGCCGAACACTGGGATAACCGACGCGGCCGACATTGCAGCCATTAACTCGACAAACGACCTTCTTGTGGTCTTAAGCATTCTTGAACTCCTTGGAGTCGCACCCTGCAGTGCTGTTGGATAGTGGCAGAGCTCATGATCGGAAGCGCCTGGGGAACTCGGTCAGCAATCCGGCACTCACAATGTCAAAGTCCTTGAATCCCAGCAGGAGTGCGGGCGAGTTAGGCCTGAGCCGGTAGTCTTTGTTCCCAGGGTCTACGAACATGGGATCCGCGTAAAGTGAATGTTTGTCGTACCCCAGAGCCTGCCATTGTTCGAGCGTGTACCGGGTCGTAGTGCCTTCCCTCGGAGTATATGAGGCACGAAACTCTCCGGAGTCGCCGAAGTAGAGATTATGATCCATCTCTTCTACGAACGGTCCTTGCCGGGGTAAGTTCGATATGTCATAGACATCACCAGACCTATTTGCGGTCTTAGTGCTGGTTACCACGATGTTGCGGTTAAAGTGATCATGATTGTGCTCAAAACTTGCCCAAAAGACAAGGCCCTGGCTTGGATTCACGAAGATATTGTTTTCCACCGTGCGGTAGTCTCCGCAGCTCTGGGTGATGCCCAACCCGACGCAGAGATTGTTGTAGATATGATCATGAGACGAGCCATCATCGAGGTCAATGCCGTGCATGGTCTTTGAAGGGTCCTCGTGAAAGTAGTTGTTTCTGATGATGTTCACATAGCCGTCTTCCTCTGGGTAATAAAAGAGGTAGTCCCTCTCATTCTCGTGATATCCGGAACCATGTGAATTCGGCCCATGGTTCTGCTCGAAGCACCAGAACCTCCCTCTGCCCCAGGAGTTGAACGGACCGTGGTCGGTAGTTTCGCGGACGGTATCATGAATCTCGTTGAACTCGACAATGTGTCCTCCGCCCCAGCCATCATTGATACAAATGGCTGCACGCGGCAGATTGTACATAAGGTTATGGCTGATAGTGTTTCTCAGAGCGATCGACAAGAATACGCCAGCGATCTGCTTGCCGAACGCTCCACAGTCATGAATCAAGTTATTGGTGATCAGGTTTTCGGTGGGCACCGGATGATTGGTGCCCTGGACGAGATTCTCTGACCCCACAAGGGCCACTGCGCTGTCGCCTGCCTCGGTGAACTTGTTGCCGCTCACAGTGACGTGCCGATTGTAGTTGCTGATAAAAACGGCGTTGCCGCCCACGGCGTCAAAGAAACAGTTCTCCACTCCGCAATCTTCTGCGCCTTCAAAAAACACGGTCCCGCCGCGATGGATCGTCCAGTCTCCGCGAGAAGGCGCCTCATATTGTTTCAAGAATGTGCTCGCCGTATGGGCAAGTCTGAACCCGGCAATGCGCACATGATGGACCGGATCTTGCTGGGAGCCGCGGAACGCGATCAATTGCTCCAGGAGCGGAGCTTCCACTTTGGCGTGCCGCAGGTTCACGCCCGCAGCAGGCATGTAATACAGGCTCTGCTTCTCGGAATCAAAGTACCATTCACCTGGCGCGTCAAGTTCCTCGAAGACATTCTCGATGTAAAATCGCGACTTGAGAGCATTCACTCCTGAATCTGCGGCGTAAAGCTGGGTCTTGCCCAATCCTGTGGCCGCAATTCCAAACTCCAGCGCATTGAGTTGGAAGCCGCCCCAACCCAGCTTCACTGCATGCGAATTCCAGTCAATGTCTTTCACTTGCCACTGCAGAATTCCCCAATAGTCCAGTGGGAAAATATGCACGACAGCTTCCTGGGGCCTGGCCCACTTTTTCTTCGAGAAGGTGACTGGATCGAACGAAAACTCAGTTGCAGGCCAGGATTCCGCAGCCCCTGCGATGTCGAGATAGCCATCGCCCCATACCAAAGGATTCTTGGCATCATAATTGGGATAGCGAGCCCGAATCTGACGTTTGCCGTCGACGAAGAGCTGCGTGAACGGCGACTGGATTCTCTTGTCGGCAGCCAGTCTGCACATCATGATTCCGTCCTTGTATGGCACCCAGTTGCATTCCAACCGGTATCCGCCGCTTAGTGTCACATCTTCGCCGGGATAGGCGGAGTAGGTGACCGGGCAGTCGGCACTCCCCGAGTCGGCGGGTTCGAAGAGCAATGTCTTGTCCAGATAATAGGTGCCCTCGCGAACAAAAACGGAAATCTTAGCCGCGCGCTTCCTGTCGATTACACGAACCAACTGCTGTGCTCTAGCCAGTGTGGCCAGCGGGCGTGCTTGCGTGCCAGGGTTCTGATCATCGCCTCCTTTGGCCACGTAAAACCTGGGACCGCCGGCATCCTGCAGATGTTGAATTGCGATCTCTCGATCGTGCCGATCCCGATCATCTTCGGTTGTGAGACGAGTCTCCGATGCGATGGCTTTGCCGAGAACGGGTTTAGAGCCAACCGTACCGAGAGCTGCTAGATAGGACAGCACAGTGCGTCGACTGGGGTACATGACTTCGCCTTTCTGATTTTTGAAACCCGTGTCAAGCTGTTGTTTTCAGTCCTGTCAGTTTGAACACCCATGCGTTTCGGCAGGGCAGTTCTGTCTCGGACAATAACGGAACGTCGATGACCAAGCCTGCGCCGGTAGATTTCCATGTGAGCGCTTGGCCATGGCCGAGCATCTCGATTTGCGTTTGTGCTGTAGTGGCCGGATTATCGAGCCTCAGCGTTCTTTCCGGCCACGCTAAACAGATTGCGTAAACTACGTCATCCTTGTGGGTGTAGTGGACCATGGGCCGCTGCCTTGTCTCAGTCCAAATCCAATCTTTGTTTAACCGGGGATTCACCGAGTCCACCAGCGGACCCTCACTCGGTACGATCCATCGTCTCGTGCCGTAAATGGCTTCTCCATTCACTTTGAGCCAGTCGCCCATTTGCACCAGCCGCTCCTGCTGGAGCATCGGAATTGTCCCGTCAGCACAGGGGGAAATGTCGACATGCAGGTTGCCCCCCAAAGCCACAGTCTCTATCAGCAAATGGATCAGGTCGCGTTCGCTGAGGTAGTCCTCTAACTTTTCCAGCCGGTTATACGACCAGTTTCCCCGGCTGATGGGACGATCTTCACACCATTTGTGGTCTGTGCCACTTTCTCGCACCCCGGCTTCAGAGCAGAACACACCTCCATGTTTGCCACGAGAGCCCTTTCCAAAGCGGTCGTTAACCACAACTTCATTCCTGCACGGCGAATCGTTATAGAGCCACGATAGGAAGTCCTTCATCTCGAAGCTGTCCAAAGGAAACTCCCATTCGCCGTCGAAGTAAATGATCGAAGGGTTGTAACGGGAGACAGCCTCACGCAACTGAGGCTGCATGTGCTCTCGCACGAACGGTTGCAGATCGCCACCGGGCTGTCGTGCCTTTAGATACAGAGAATGGTTGAACTCTCCCAGGGAGTAGTAGAAGCCTGACCGGAGGCCGGCTGCAAGCATCGCTTTCGTAAAATCGCCGAGAAGGTCACGTTTTGGACCTACTTCCATACTGTTCCAGGCGGGGCTGTATGGACTGGGCCATAGGCAATAGCCATCGTGAAAGTTCGAGGTCATGAAGGAGTAGCGAGCCCCGGAGCGCTTGAAGAGTTGAGCCCATTGATCCGGGTCGAACACCGCGGCCTTGAACAGCGGAGCCAACGCCTTGAATGGGACATCACCATAATTGTTGCGATGGAATGCTTCCAGCTTGGCCTGTTCGGACGGAGCAAGTTTGGCGATGTGGTCAATGTACAAGCCGTACCAGCAAGAGTGGCCGCCATATCCGTAGCGCTTGTCGGGGTAGACCCAGGCAATAGCCGGAACGGAGAACACGCTCCAATGGATAAAGATGCCGATCTTATCGTCGTCGAACCAAGTTGGGTTGGGGCGCTTATCGAGTGAGGCAAACTCCTGCTCCATAGGCGCTGGGCCGGTGCTTGAGCCTCTCGCTAATTGGGACCGTTCTCCCCGTTCCGCCAGGACCATGGAGGGCGTGGCCGCCGCGGCGCCGACAAGGGTTGCGGTCTTAAGAAACTCGCGTCTATTCAAGTGCGGTTGCGACACGCGTGTCTCCAGTCGATGAGGTCTCGCAAAACAGCCGTGAGCCTAAGCTCTATGCCTGTGCTCTTGACAGGCCTGAAAAGCTGCATGGATCGGACCCTGGCCAAAATCCCACGAACAGGAAGCTATGAACCGCTGCCGCCCGATTCTGGCGCAGAAATGGTTCATCCATTTTGTATCAAACGCTTATAGTCAAGCAGGGGTTGCCTTGTCAATAGTATTTTCCAGTTGAGTCCCGCTCGGTTGGTGGGCAGGACAGGCGAGAGGCCCTTCGCCGCGCAGCGCCGCAACTTTGCCACAGCACGGCTATACAGTCTGCGGAAAGACACCTGATTCTGGGAGCATTGTTCACTCGGCCGGAATTTTTCGGCCAATTTGACCTGTTTGGGCCGCGATATTCGTTCTCGCTTTGCCCCCGGAGGCCGTTCTGCCGGCCTAAAGGCACATTTCGGCCTTATCAGGCCAGCAATGCAATCGGAATCAGCCTCCGCCTCCGCATCAAGTGATACGCCGCAACGGTCAGCCGTTCGATCGAATCCGCGCCGGCCAAGCCGCGCGTTTTTACCAGGCGCGGAAAGCGATCCAGTTTGCTTCAACCGAGGACTGGCTCGATCAACTTGCGCTTGCTCTGGCAGCCACTGGCTGACCGCTCTCCAGATCAAACGCTCTCGACCTCGGCTAAGCACCGTCACGTCCCAGGTCGGATCGTCCATCTCAAGACCGACAAATTAATGGAAGGGGAGTCTGAAATCCAACTGCTCCATCAATTGCCGCTCCGAGCGAATCGAGCACAATCCCATCAGCATCCCACCAGCAAGATCATCAAAGCCTTCTCGCGCGTGATTCTCCCTACCTCCTGATGCTTTCGGCTTTTGACCGTGTCGCGGTGTGCAGGCGGAGTTGGAGGGTCCTGAGGATTAAACTGCAGATCCGCAGCGCGGCCATCTGTGCCTGGCTCGACCTCATACGCTGGGCGCCTTTGCTTGAGTCCCAAAACAGGAGCTATCCGTCCGGCTTCCTCCTGCTTCGCCTTCCGATCGCGATCAGAACCACTTGCAACGGCCCCGGAACGGAGACGGCTTCAGGGCCCGGCTTAAGGATGTCAGGTCCCTCGTGCGGATGCTCTCGATCTCATCTCGCGTATGTTTTCGCTCAGAACTTGACGGCTGATGCGAACTGCTCTTAGAATTCGCTTGTTCTCACTATGGTCCAGCCAATGTCCCTATATTGGCCAGCTCGCGTCGGCTGATAGAAACTGTCTGGCTTGAGAAGAAAGGGAAGAGAGGCATGCATTCACCCGTTTTGGGATTTGTCTTGGTTTTCATCGCCGCAATTGCCGGCGGAGGGCTTGCGGTACCCCTCAAAAACCGGCGGAAGTTCGAACTCGAGAATATCTATATCCCTTCCACGCTGGTCATGATGATCTTCCTTCCCCTGATCATGGGCGCCTTGGTTGCGCCGGAATGGGTCGAGGCTGTGCGCGCTGCAGGCGCGCAAACTGTGTGGGCGGGAGTTGCGTACGGATTCGGCTGGGGCGTCGGCGCGGTTTTATTCGGATACGGCGTCACGATGGCAGGAATGTCCGTGGGCTATGCGACTATCATGGGGATCAACACCGCGGTTGGGTCCATCCTCCCGTTTCTTGTTAAGTCTCCCGCCGATCTTCTTACGCCGGGCGGGCTGGTTATTCTGGCCGGTATTGCTGGATGCGTGATCGGGGTCGCCGTCTGCGGATGGGCGGGTTCGCTGCGGGAACGGCAATCGACCTTATCCGGCGAGCGGAGGAGGTTTGGCGCTGCGTTGCTGGTCTGCGCAGCATCCGGTGTTCTCAGTTCCTGCGCAAACCTGGGATTTGCGTTCACCAGCCGGGTTGGAGACGAAGCTCAGAGGCTTGGTGCGAGTCCTGTTTTTTCCACATTGGCTAGTTGGATGCCGGTATTCTGGGGCGCTGCCGCAGCGCTTCTGCTGTGGTTCGGCGGTTTGCAAATCAAGAAGGGAACGTGGCGGAAAAATGTCGGCCAGGATGCCGCTCATGACTGGATGATGGGTATCTTGATGGGAGTTATCTGGTTCGTTGCAACCATTCCCTATGGCATGGGAGCTTACTACCTGGGCCGGCTCGGAACCTCGGTAGGCTGGGCTGTGAATATTGCTTCCTCGCTTCTCGTCGCGAATGTTTTCGGATTTCTTACGCGCGAATGGACAGGCGTGCCCTCGCGAGTTCTCCGGATACTCTATTCAGGCCTTGCGATTCTCATTGCGGCTATTGTGCTCTTGGCCGTTGGCAGTTCGATGACAGCTTCTTAGACCCTCTGGAAGGCGGAATCTCACTATGCAATACAACTTACTCGGCAAAACAGGGCTTAACGTTTCACGACTCAGCTTTGGGGCATCGTCGCTGGGAGCTGTTTTTCATCCGGTGGATGAGTCCCAAGCCATTGCGGCGGTCCACGCCGCCCTCGATTGCGGAATCAACTACTTTGATGTAGCGCCCGCCTACGGCGGGACGCTTTCCGAGACTGTCCTTGGGAAGGCCTTGCGCGGCATTCCAAGGGATCGTTACTTTCTTTCCACCAAGGTGGGCAAGTATACGGAACTTGGCAGTTATGGCGATGACCGCCTGGATTACTCGCGGGCCCGTATCAGGGCTTCACTGGATGAGAGCGCAGGGCGTTTGGGTGCGGACTATTTCGACATTATTCACATCCACGACATTGAATACCAGGATCGGAAACATACCGAGTGGGCTCTGACCGAAGGCTACGAGTCGCTTCAGGAATTGAAGCGGGAGGGCCGGATCGGGAACGTCAGCTTTGGGATCTATCCGATGGATTTGTGGAAGCGAATCTTTGCCTCTCTGGATATCGACGCCGCACTTGTTCACAATCACTATTGTCTCAATGACACGCAATTGCTCGACCTTTTGCCAACCGCCAGACAGAAGGGTATCGGCATTGTGAATGGCTCGGCGCTCGCCTCCGGTTTGCTCACCGATCGCGGTCCCGCCGCATGGCATCCTGCCAGCGCGGAAGACCAGGCCGTCTTTCGTGCGGCTGCTGAATTCTGCCGGAAGCAGGGAACCTCAATCAGCAAACTGGCCGTGCAATTCTCGAGCCAGAATCCGGAGATACCCACCACTTTGTTCAGCACCTCCAATCCTGAAACGGTTCGCCGCAATGTCGAGGTTTTCGAACAACCGTGCGACATGGCGCTGGTGACAGAGGTGCGGAAGATTCTTGCGCCTGTTCTCAATAAGGAATGGAGTTACTGACTTGGTCATTGACGCGCACCATCACCTCTGGAAATACAACAACCGTGACTACGTTTGGATGACTGGAGAGATGACCAGTTTGCGTCGCAATTTCCTCATCCCCGACCTGCGGGAGGTAATGCGGGCTTCGGGAGTTGTCGGAACCGTCGCGGTTCAGGCCCGCCAGACTACTGAGGAAACCGCGTGGCTCCTGGATCTGGCTGTGAAGAATCCATTTATCTTCGGCGTGGTCGGTTGGGTCCCGCTCGTCGATCCCGCGGTTGAGGGCCATCTCGAGCATTTCGCTCAGAACTCCCGCCTTAAAGGTGTGCGGCACGTTCTGCACGATGAACCCGATGATCTCTATATGCTGCGCGACGACTTCAACCGTGGCGTCAGTCTGCTTCGCAAATTTGGATTAGTCTACGACATTCTGATCTTCGAACGTCATTTGCCCCAGACGCTCACCTTCGTTGACCGTCACCCAGGACAGGTTTTTGTCGTCGATCACATAGCCAAACCCCGGATTAAGGAAAAAGTGATCTCACCGTGGAGAGAGAACCTGAAGGCGCTAGCCAAGCGCGAAAACGTCTACTGCAAAGTATCCGGCATGGCGACTGAAGCGGACTGGGGCACTTGGACCCGGGAGGATCTCAGGCCTTATTTCGACGTTGTCCTCTCGGCGTTTGGCCCAAAACGCCTCATGTTCGGCTCTGACTGGCCAGTTTTAACTCTCGCGGGCGGATATAGGAAATGGATATCCGCCTTCCGTGATTTCATCAGCGAGTTATCTGGCGAAGACCAGTTGAGTATCTGCAGCGGGACAGCACTTGCTGCATACGGGCTGGAGGGGGCGAACCGCAGATCAGCCTCGTAATCGGACCCGATTCCGCACCCCATCCAGAGATATGGGGAGCACCGAGGTTCAGGAATTCAGTTGTACCTGGATCTTGAGCGTTTGGGACTTATCGCCTGCTAACCGGAGTGCCTCGGCAGATTCTTCCAAGGGAAACACGCTGCTGATGAATGGCTGAAGATTCACTCGCTTTGATGTCACCAAGCGGATGGCCTCATCAAAGACGTTTCCATATCTCATCGATCCCACAAAACTGATTTCATTGATCATGACTTGATTCACCGGAATCGGGATGTCGGCGGTTCCCAGCGTCCCAATCTGAACAATGGTGCCGCCTCGGCGCACCAGATCGAAAGTCCCTCTCAAGGCGGCAGGCGAACCGGAGGCTTCAAAGACCACATCGAACCCCGTGCCCGTCAATTCACGCACGCTCTCGTGCAAATCACTCGCCGTCGGATCCAGAGCTGCTTCAGCTCCGAATTCAAGCGCTTTGGCGCGACGCGAAGCGACGATGTCACTTACGGCGACAGGGGTTCCACCGAAGGTGCGCGCAGCACTCGCGACGAGAAGCCCGATCGTTCCTGCACCGATCACCAGCACACGTTTTCCTGAGACATCGCCGGCACGCTTCACCGCATGCAAAGCGACCGCAAAGGGCTCAATCATAGCGCCTAGCCCGTCGTCCACTTCCGCGGGCAGCTCGTGGCACTGATCGGAACGCACCGTTACAAAATCCGCAAATGCGCCGTCTGTGGGCGGCGTGGTGCTGGCACTGCCGAGCATGATGATGTGCCCGCAGAGATTTGGGCGACCGGCTTTGCAGTACTCGCAAAAGCCACAAGAGCGCGCAGGATTGACAGTGACGCGCTTTCCAACCTGTACCGAATCCACACCCTCACCCACCGCCACCACTTCGGCTGTCAGTTCGTGGCCGAGAATAAAGGGACGGTCGGGAACGAAGGCCGCACAGTAACCGTGCTCAAAATAATGAAGGTCTGAGCCGCAAATGCCTACGCGGCGGATACGCAACAAAACCATGCCTGCGTCTAACTTGGGTCGCAGATGACCTTCGATGCGGATGTCTCTTGCGCCGTGCAATACGGCGGCTCTCATATTCAATGTCATGGGATTAGCTCCCTCGGAGTAAATGAAAATATGTAAGCGGCATTTGGTGCTTTTGAGAGGCAAGTGCTCCCGAATTCGCCTATGCCCGAAGCGGATGGGCAGGGCCCTCGGCCCCTTGAGCAGTTCATGGAGATGGAAAACCGGTCGTTTCTTGCCTGATGGAACACGGCGGCTTTCATCTTCAGATTCATCAATCTCAACCACCCGAAGCAAAAAACTTCTAACAAGACCTCGCACGTGCACATCTGCTGTTTACTACGCATGCGGAAGCGTCGTGGTCTCTCTAGAGAACGAACCAATCGGTTCAGCCATCCTCAAAATGACCATCGATACGCATGTTACCATGCACTATTAATTATAGTAAAGGATGAGCCAATTGTCTATTCTAAACTGTATTCCGATCCCAACGTAATTTCGGATTGAGACAGAGCGTCGGATCCGTTCGATTTGATCAAACAACCGTACGGTTACCTTATGCCCGCAGAACCCGCCAGACCATGGTCCCCACGGACAGGTCTTCGTCCGCGGAGCTGAAGATGTCGCGCCCCATCGTCACACGCGCCAGTTCCCAACGGAGACTGCGGTTCTCCATCTGCTCAGCGCTCCCCTCAGGCTTGCTGCCGGCTCCCTTCAAGGTTCCAGCTCGATGCTCACTGACACAGTTCCCCAAGATCAGCTCAACCACCCCAAGGCTGCGTGCTGCTGCCGCTCGGGCTCTGGCCGCCCAACACAACAAGCCGCGTCGCCTCTTGCTAGAGCTCCGGTGCGAACGTCCTGCTTCGACTTCCCCATCATCGCTACCCTCTCGCGCCAGAGCAACCTGCAAAGGAGTACGCTTTGCGTAGGGAAGGCAAACATGCAGCAGGAGATGTGGGGCCACAAATGATCCTCGAAATGGCCGGTTTTTTAAACGGTCAGAACGCATTCCGTTGAAAAGTTCGGGCATCCTTAAGATCGTTGCGCCATCAAATGTCGTAGAGACTTGAAAATAAAAGAGATAGATCCAATTTGAGAGCGGCGTGGTTTCGGGCGCGGATGATGGATTGTCGATTGTAAAAGGGACGCAAACAGCCTAGAATGCTAGTACTATGCCAAGTGCACAAAAGCTCGTGCGCCCCGCCGAAGTGGATGTGCGCGCCACTTCAAAGGTGCTTTCTACCATCAAAGAGATGATCGCGGATGGAAAGATTGCTCCCGGAGGAAAGTTTCCGCCTGAACGCGAACTTGCCAAACAACTCAAAGTGAACCGGGCGACACTGCGCCAGGTAATGAAACTCTTGGAACTCATGGGTGTAATCACTCAGCGCGTGGGGGACGGAACCTATCTGAGCGCAAACTCGGATTCAATCATGAAGGTGCCATTAGAGATGATGGTATTAATTGATGACATTCCCGCGAGTGATTTATTTGAAACTAGAATGATTGTGGAACCGGAATTGGCATCAAGAGCTGCAACGCGAGCGACCTCCGAAGATATGGCGGCGCTGCGCCAGACGATCATCAAATTGGAAAGAAGTCGCACGCAACTGGAAAGAGTTGAAGCAGATGCCGCATTTCACGGGGCTATTTACATTGCCGGGGGAAATCGGATCTGCCGCCTGCTCTTTCAATCGATTCACAGGTTGCTCCTGGTGGGCATGACCAAAACCGTGCCGCGCGTCGACATAGAGAGACCGCTAGGAGCCCACAAGAAGATCTATGCTGCGATTCGGGATAGGAACGCAGACGAGGCCAAACGTCTAATGTTAGACCACATCATGGACGCAGCGGCCGGTCTTCAAGATTCAAAAAAAACGGGCGCTGCGCCTCGGGCGTGACCACGTATTTAGCCGCCGCAAGCAAGGTACAAATACGCCTGACCCTTCGCGATTGAGAAGCGCCAGGCAAATGTACTGGTATCTTCCGGTACCGACTCCGGACCCGCTCTTGCTCTGCACGGCATTTGCCCGATTCAACTCTCAGGATCAAACCACAAAGCCATGGGATCGCTTCCTCCAAACCTTTCGGCGAATAATGGTTCATCCACTCTTGACGCCAGGAGTAAGCAAATAGTATGTTAGGCTTTTGAGTTTCCCAATAAGGTGGCAATTTGTACTCCTGAAGAAATCTAAAGGTGATTCATTGACAAGTCCTAACGCCAAAATTGATCGGGGCCGACGCACCTTCCTAAGACGCACTATTGAGCTCGGAGCTGGTGCCATTGCTTTTCGATCTGTTCCAGGCCTGGCACAAGAAGGTATGTCCTCACGCGGTGTGAAGGCGAGCCCAAGGAGACCCCGATCGGGTCAGCCATTTTTATCATCCTTCGTCGATATCGGAACGCAGGCAGGCCTTATTTATCCGGTTGTGTACGGAGAGCCAGATCGAAAGAAGGTCATTCTCGAGACTATGGGATGCGGCGTGGCTTTCCTCGATTATGACAACGATGGTTGGGAAGATATCTATATTCTTTCGGGGACGCGACTGGAAGGTGGAAACCCGGATTGGACAAATAGACTTTATAAGAACAATAGAGATGGAACATTTACTGATGTAACAAAGGAGGCTGGCCTCACTCGAACAGGCTGGGCAGGCTCAGTGACGGTTGGAGATTACAACAATGACGGATATGAGGATATCTTTGTTACTTACTACGGTCAGAATGTGCTTTATCGAAATAACGGGGACGGGACATTCACCGATGTCACCGAGAAGGCCGGATTGATTTCTAAGGGTAAGCCGATGTGGAATTCTGGCTGTACCTTTCTTGACTTTGACCGTGATGGGAATTTGGATCTCTTTGTTTCGCGGTATGTCGATCTTGATCTTGATGAAGTGCAGCAGCCTGGAGCATCGCTGACCTGCAGCTATCGCGGTGTTCCCGTCCATTGCGGCCCCAGAGGATTTCCTCTGACGACCAATAAACTCTTTCGGAACCGAGGGGACGGCACATTTGAGGATGTGACTGACATCTCTGGAATCGGCAAAGCCACACCCACATACGCCCTGACAGCTGTGGCAGCAGACTTTGACGAAGACGGCTGGACGGACATCTTTGTGGCTTCAGACTCAACGCCGAATCTGCTCTTCGTCAATCAGAAGGACGGCACATTCAAAGAGGTTGGGATAGAGCGTGGCGTGGCGCTGAGTGATGATGGCCAGGAGCAGGCAAATATGGGAGTCGCGGTAGGCGATTTTGATCGGGATGGTCACTTGGATATCTTTACCACACATTTTTCAGATGACACACCTGCTCTCTATCGCAACAGCGGAAACAAAGACTTCACAGATGTGACAATGTCCGCGGGATTAGGGGTGGAGACCCGATACGTAAACTGGGGAACCGGGCTCCAGGATTTCGATAATGATGGTTGGCCTGATATTTTTATCGTTACAGGCATGGTATATCCAGAGGTAGAGAAATTGCTTCCCGAGTATCAGTTCAAGTCGCCCCGTCTCCTTTTTCACAACCTTGGCAATGGCCAGTTCGAGGAGCTCATTGATGAGGGTGGCCCCGCGCTTGCTTCTCGCCATTGCAGTCGCGGTTGCGCATTTGGAGACTTTGACAATGATGGCGATATTGATGTTGTCATCGTCAATCTGAACGAACCGCCCTCTCTGCTCCGAAATGACGTTACCGGTCATGGACATTGGCTGAAGGTCCGCCTAATTGGCACGAAATCCAACCGCAGTGCAATTGGATCGCGTGTCTTAGCCACATATGGAGGAAAGACTCAAGCTTGTGCCGTTACGGGGCAATCCAGCTACTATTCTGTAAATGACCGGCGGCTTCATTTTGGGCTTGGCACAGCCGAGTTTGCGGATCTGACCGTGCACTGGACAAATGGCCTTATTGAGAAATATCCGTCTGTGGCCGCAGATCATCTAATTCTCATTAAGGAGGGGGCAGGGATTATAAAGTCTGAGCCTATGAGCGGGCCTAAACGTCCCGCTCTTCCCTCATGAGTAAGCGTCCTGAGTCCCTTTCAATTACCCACGGGTCGAACTCCGATAACCTGGGATTTCTTTCGCACCATCATTGGCAACTATGGGATTTGAGCCACTTCTGTGCGCGTTCCTGCTGAAGTGTCAGCTGGTCGGTGTTGATTGCCTGCGCGGCATAGTCTAAAGCCTGAGCTATAGTCGGCTTATTCTTCTCGTCACGGGTACAAGAGTTTGCCAGGTTTAAGAGGTAATAGGCTTCGGCATAATCCTGCTTTACGCCCTGGCCAGAGAAATACTTCACCCCCAAAATGAACTGGGCGTTTGCAGATCCTTGATCTGCAGCCTTAAGATACCACTCTTCCGAGGCCGACAAGTCCTGTGCAACTCCCTGCCCGTTACCGTACATAGTGCCGAGATAATATTCTGCCTGAGCACTTCCCTGCTCTGCAGCCTTGCGAAGCCACTCTACGGCTTGAACATCATCTTGAGCAACTCCCCGGCCGGTGCGATACATAATGCCGACAATCAGTTCCGCATTGGCAGAGCCATGTTCTGCCGCCTTGCGGAACCACGCCATCGCCTGGATAGAGTCTTGCGAAACTCCCTGCCCACTCTCATACATCTGACCAAGGTTGAATTGCGCCTGAGCTTCTCCCTGCTCTGCTGCCTTACGAAACCAGTCCATGGCTTGAGCGAAATCCTGTGCGACTCCCTGGCCATCTCGGTACATTAATCCAAGCGCATTTTGTGCGTCTGCATTTCCTTGTTCCGCCGCAGCTCGGTACAGATTGAGTGATATATCGTAGTCTCGATGTACTCCTTGCCCACTACTGTAGACCGCGCCCAAGTAATATTGCGCCGGGGCATAACCTCGATTGGCGGCCTGGAGTAACAACTTCACCGCTTTTGCGGAGTCCTGGGGTACCCCATGTCCGTCACGGTACATGAGGCCGAGGTAGCAATTCGCGCGGGCATCTGCTGCAGAGGAGGGGTTTATCTGATTTGCTCGCAAGAAGTGAGCCGCCGCCTGTTTAAAGTCACCGTTCATGTAGAAGGCAATTGCTAGCCCATTCTGTGCACGAACATCGTCCGGCTGCATGGAGACCGCTCTTTGCCACTCAAGAAGCGCATCGGTATTCTTTCCCTGCTCCAAAAGCGCTGATGCATGATCGATGACTTGGTAGAAATCAACCACGGGAACAGCGATCTTCTGCATCATATTTGTTGATATATTGACAAACTCCGGGATGTTAACTGCGCGGTTGGCCGCAGTCGAATTCTCGACATAGATCGCCGGACTATCTTGGCCTTTTTCGTCAATGTGGGTGAGAAACATTTGAGTATAGGGTGAGCGGCTCTTGGATGAAAAGACCAGCCAGCGACCATTCGGAGAAAAGCTGTGCCAGGAGTTCATGAGCGATGTATTGCATCGCATGCGGCGCGCGACGCCGCCAGTCACGGGGACCATATACAGTTGGCTATCGGGTCGCATGAGTTGACCGTTCCGGCACTTGACGAAAACGATCCAACGCCCGTCTGGAGAAACCTTTGGAAAATTATTGCTCATCCCATCCTGAGAGGCGCCTTCAAGCGGCTCGGGCGTTCCGCCACGGCCATCGTTGAACGGAATTCGGTAAAGGTCGTACTGGATCTGCGTTTCATTCTCATCATTGGCACGGAGCGCGGGCTTCTGCCCTTCCGAGCGTGGATCTTTCGCCTTGGCGCGGGCGAATACGATGAACTTTCCATCCGGACTCCAAACACCGTCCGTCTGAACATATTGGGGATCAGCGGCGCCGGGGAGCGGCTGTCGTCGTCCGGTGGCGCGGTTATACCAGACTAGAATTCCGCGCGTGGGGAAAAACACCTGGAGAAATCTGTAATCCTTAAAATTGGTTACGTAATAAGTATCGGGAAGATCATGTTGAGGTCCTGCAAATGTAGTAAGTACATATCGCCCGTCAGGCGACACCTGGGACATAAAGCCAACTCGTGACTTCCCTACTGTCGCATCGCTGTTCCAAGCCAACATGTCTTCGTTTCGGATAACTGTCACTGGACGAATAGGAACGACAGCGTATAGACCCTTATCATTTGCCGGGCCGTCGACATCAATGCCCATCGTTTTGCCGTCAGCAGAGAATGAATGACAGTTCGCGCAGGTGGGCATATCATGGAGGACCACGCGGCTTTGTGGTTGGCTAATATCGCGGAGACGCCAGTTGATTAGATGCACGGCATCCGGTGCGAGCGGTTGGACCACACCCTTCGCTCCTGCAGAGGGCATGAGAGGGACATCCCGGTAGAAAATGGGCGCGCCTACAGGATCTCTTGAGGTGCTGAGATTCACAAGCCCGGTGGAAACTGGATTGCCCGGGTCATTTCCGCTCAGCCCGGTAATCACGATGGTGACCGCGCTATCAACCGAGTGCTGTTTGATGATCGTCCAAGTTCTTCCGTCCGGGATCCACGTATGATCAGCAGCTTGCTGCGGCGTAAGCGCTGGAGGGCGGTTATTCTCGGAAATGCAGCGCGGATCAATCTCCCCGATGCGCATATGGTCGCCACTTGTAGTTAACTTAAGCGGCTGGAAGCCATCGCTGAAATTGATGTCTATCTGCCAGGTCTTGGCAGATTCATCGCTATCGCGCCAGAGAAAGGTTGGCGGTCCGATCTCAGGTGGGAAGATCGATCCGTCTTCTGGATAGTCCACAATGATTGATGATCGATTGGTATTCGATGAACCCGAATCGCCTTGTGCCGTCGATTGAAGTGTCACCTCGGCCGCAAACGCACGCTGCGCCATTGATCCATGATGAGAGCCGCCAGCGATATGGCAAAGCACTACCAGAATCAACGAGACACTTACTCCGCACAAAAGGGCAGCAACCCGTTTTGTTCGATTGATATTTTTCCTCTGCATAAACATGCTTCTTGAAGGGGAAGCGCGACTCCTTATTGTTCAAGATTATTGCCAACTTCAGCCTTCCGGCTCTGCACCTCGTTCGCTCTATGCTCAATTTTACTATGCATCTCTTTCTTTTTTTCGGTTCATCCTTACTCTGTTTCATCTCTAGCAGCAAAACGGGGGCCAAGCCCGATGGCTTGGCCCCCGTTGGTTTGCCCGCCTGCTAGAAATATATTTTCAGCGCAAACTGAATTTCCCGCTCCGTCTGCGCCGTACCCAGGATTTGACCAAACGTCGAATCATTCAAACCTGAGTCTGCCACGCCTAGAGACTGATGGTTCGCAGCATTGAAGAAGTCGGTCCGAAATTCCGCCTTTCTCTCCTCTCCGAATCCAAAGTCTTTCATGAGTGACATATCCCAGTTTATGACTCTCGGTGATATCAGGTCATTTCTCCCCTCATTGCCGTAGGTAAACGGTTGAGGCGTTGTGAAACACCCGTTGAGATTCAAGTAGTTGCGTCCCTTGGTGCTGGTATACGGATTGCAGGTAGAGCCTCGATCCCCTCGTTCGACGACATTTCCCGTGTTGGGAATATCGCCGCTGGCAGTCGTATTAAACGGTTGACCCGAGCGGGCCGAGAAGATTCCGCTCAAATTCCAACCGCCGAGGAGACTATCCGTAACTGGATTCGATATATTCAGAAGCTTGCCCTTGCCTACCGGCAGTTCATAGACATAACTCACGCTTAACAGTTGCGGAATGTTATATCCTGCCACGCTCCGATCCGCACGCAGATGATACGGATCCTGAACGCTGCAACCCTCGGAACCGAAGAAACCATCGCATCCGACATCAATGATCTTTGAGAAGGTGTAAGCACCAAGCACCGTCAGGTCGTTCCCAAGCTTGGACCTTGCCTTGAATTGGAAGGCATGATAGTTGGAGTTGGCAACACTCTTGTCGAAGTACGTCGGAGTGATGTACCCGTACGGCTGACGAGTTCCCTCAGTGATGAGGTTACCGTTTCCGTCATAGGTTGTCAGGGGGCCAGGGCCCGGAGTAAGTGCCGTATTCCGGTAGGAACCGGAGTCAAGGCGGCTGCTGTGCGATCCAACATAGTCTCCTTCGAGAACCGTACCGTTGCCCAACTGCTGCTCAATGCCGAAATTCCATTGAACGGAATACGCATTTTTGTAATACGGGTCGATCATCCAGTTGACCTGGTTGAATGGCGTGGGAGCAGGGAGGATCTGTGAGCCGGAGCTTCCAAGCCCAAGCGGATTCTGACCTGTAGTCGCATCCGGGTATGGAGTGTTCAGATTGTTCTTCAGAAGGAAATTCGTGTCAGGCCAATTGCCCTGGTAGTTTGTGGCAAGCTGTTGAATGGCAGCCCAGTTGTCAAAGAATTTCCCCCCCGCCATACGTATTACAGTGCCGGGTTTTACTTGATAAGAAATCCCCACTCTTGGTTGCCAGTTGTCTTTGGTGTTATGGATGATGGAGCCATTACCGGTCTGCGTCACGACAACGTTGGCCGGCAGCGACCCGTCTGGGGTCGGAATACAAGGCGATGCACCAGACGTACAGCCAGGTGGAACCTTCGCCATTATATATTGGCCAGTGTCGAGATCGGTGTCGCCCACAAATTGCGTCCCTGCGTTCGGATCTCCGTAAATGGGCCAAAGCGTGATGTCATAGCGAACGCCCAAATTCAGCTGCAGCTTACTGTTGACTTTCCATTGGTCTTGGGCGTAGAAACCGTTGACCCAGCCGCCATGTGTCGTGATGGCGACGTTGCGGCGGTTTACTGAAGTCGGCAGGCCAAGAAGATACGACGCAAAATCATCGCCGGTGGCAGCGGTACTCTCCAGGTCCGACGTCTGATACGAACTGTAAGTTTGGTTGACGAAGAGAATGGGCTGGCTGTTGTTGTTGGTATTCAGATCCATTCCACCCTGCAATGTGTGCTTGCCCTTGACAAGCGTAACATCTGCTGCGCCCTCATAGATATCGGCGATCTCATTACCCTGATAAACACCATCGGGAATGCCGGCATAGTCATTGAAGTACTGCCCAGGGTTAAAGGATCTTCCACCCTGATATCCGGTTGCGTAGAGGGTGTTGAAGCCTCCTGTCTGCCATGCGTTTACCAGGCTGCTCGGAAAATCGTCCTGTGTGAGCGCCATCGCATAGGTTCTGCCAAATCTTCCCGAAATGATCTTGTTGCCGCTTGGAGACGACCAGGTTACAGAACCACCCAACTGATGGGCGTCTTGCGAATTCACAGAGAGCACGCCTGGGATACCCGTTGCCGAAGTGGTTGGCTCCCAGGATTTTGCGAACTTAACCCAGCCCATAAGCTGGTCAGTGAATTGTTGATCTCCCCGGATGGAATAGCCGTTACTGTGCGTAACATTTGGCGTGGTGTCGGTAAAGTTGAATCCATTGACAGGCAAGGCTGTAACTGTCGGGTAGAAAGCCTTTGCGTAAGCTACAAGACCCTGGTTAATCAGCGTAGGATCGATCACATTCGGCGTGCCGAGGTAATCGAATTGTTGGCGTGTGTACTCCCCGGGATTAGCTGGATCGGGGGCGGTGGTGAACGGGTTATAAATGGGAACCGCGCTGCTGGTAAAGTTTCCCGACAATTGGTCCGTGGTCGGAACGATCTCGCGGTCCTCAGCCGATTGAATAGCTCGAAAGCCCTCGTAAGAGGCAAAGAAGAATGTTTTCGGCGTTCCCTTCCTCCAGATGCCGGGAATCACCGGCCCGCCTCCCGCAGCGCCGAACTGGTTTTGCTTATAGGGAGTGACCGAAGTATTGAAAGTGTTCCTGGCGTCTAATGCACTGTTTCTAAGAAATTCCCACACATCGCCGTGGTACTGCGCCGAACCACCTTTCGTTACAACATTGATGATTCCTCCAAGCGATCCGCCAAATGCTGAGCTGTCATTGTGCGATTGCACCTTGAACTCTTGGATAGCATCGACGATTGGCGCCATTGCATAGTTCCCAATGAACCCATAATCCGAGAAGCCATCGAGAAGAAACATGTTGCTGCGGTTCGTTTGTCCATTGACGGACGGGAACGTGAATGAGCCGATTGCGTTCCCAGCGAATCCCCCGCCACCGCCGCTGTTCTGTCCTGTGCTGATCGGCGATACTCCTGGGGTGAGCGCCAAGAGCTGCGTAAAGTTGCGGCCGTTGAGCGGAAGATCAGTCACTTCCTTTGTTTCGATCGCAGTTCCTAACTCGTTTGTCGTCGTATCGACGCTGACTTCAGCAGCTTCAACCGTCACATTCTCGGTCGATGCCCCTACCTGAAGCTTGAGATCCTGAGTTAGCGTTTGGTCAACAGCCAGTGTGATGTCAGGCGTGCTAGAAACCTCAAAACCTTGCTTCATGGCCAGCAAGGAGTAGCGTCCCGGCTTCAATGCCACGAAGACGTACCTGCCCTCCACATTTGTGACAGCATCCTGCTGGGTCGAAGTATCGAGATTCTTAAGCGTAACCTTGGCGCCTGCGACAGCCAGACCCGAGGGATCCAGGACTGTGCCGTTCATGGCGGCCGTGGCGCCCTGGCCCGACAACCTGGGTGACCAGATCATCCCCAAGCCGATTATCAGCGTCAGCGAAAGGAGAATACTCCATCTCGACTTGACGATTTCATTACCAAATCCGTCGTGTGTCATTTGTCCTGTGTCCTCCTGATAGTTCTTACACATTGGCGCATTCCTTGCAGACACGCTACCGACGTATCATGTCCGAGTTAATTACTCACCCAGCTTCCAGTCCCGAAAATTAAGGCGAGCTTGCGAGGGGGTGCATTTGGTTCATCCTTTCGGATGATTAAGGCTTATAACGAAATGCGGACATCCTTGTCAAGGCCTTTTTTAAAAGATCTCCACAGGGGGAAGATAAACCATTATTTATCTGCATTTTAAGGAAATTTGCTGCCAGTGTGTTTATTCCAGCACGGATTTGGTGGGCACTGCCACGGTCACTTGAATCGCCTCCACATGGTTCAGTCAATCACACGGGAAACGGATGTTGCCGGATTCGAGCGGACTCGAGCTGCCTGATGGGGAAGGCATTGCTCCAGAAATAGGAAGCTATAGGCGGCAATTGACTGGGTTGCATGATGATGGAACCGATTCCTGCAACAGACAAATTGCGACGGTCGCGCGCGCACGCCCCAACGCCTTTACAGTCAGAACTGCCATGAGATAACTTTGTACCATTCAGAGGAGCGCCTAAGAATGGGTCCCGGAATCAAGAGCGTTTTGTTTTTGCTCCCCATGCTTTTCGGCTCAGTGATCGTGCTCCCCGTTTTGGCGGAAGCGCCTCCAGACTGCAGAGTCCCACCTGAAATTGGTACGAGTTCTGCACACGAGTCCTTTGAAACCTTAAGTTCTGAGGGAGCTTGGTTCGCTCAAAAGCAAATGTGGCATTGTGCGGAAAGTGCACTCGATAGAGCTGCGCATCTTTCGCCTCACTCGTGGAAGACATTTTATGATCTCGGCGTTATCGAGGTGAAAGAACGTACATACCTGGTTGCTGTTGCCAATTTGCGTAAGGCAAGCGAGCTTCAACCAGACTCTGAAATCGTTCGCAAAGCACTCGCCGAAGCCTTTCGCGCCTCGGGAGACTTGCCAAGTGCTGAAACCCAGCTCCGCAAGCAAGTGGAACTCAAACCCAGGTCCGTAGAGGCGTTAGATGATTTGGCCCAGGTTCTCTCGGACGAGAAATTGTACGCAGCCGCGATCCGCTATTGGGATCAGGCGTTGACGATAGAGCCCGACAACGTGGACATCGCTGTCTCTAGGGCGCAAGCACTCAATATGAATGGCGACACACAGGGGTCTGTTAAGTCGTTGCAAGACCTGGAAGCGAATCACCCGGATTCCTCAAACATCCACTTCAGCCTGGGCACTGTGCTTGGTCTTCAAATGAGGTTTGCGGAGGCAGAGGCTGAGTTCCGAAAGGCGTTCGAGCTCGACCCGAACGATCCCTCGGTTCGCATCAGCCTCGCCCGATGTCTTGTCGCTGAGGGAAACTATTCTGATGTGCTTCCTCTCCTCACCCAATATGCGCGAGCCGAACGAGCCGACCCGGATGCACATTCTCTGCTCGGATTTTCCTATAAGGGCCTTGAACAGTATCCGCAGGCAGAGGAGCAGTTGCGCATCGCCGTCAAGTCCAAGCCCAACGATGGTGACCTCCAACTCGCTCTCGGTGTGACACTGATGCACACTGGACGCCCACGGGAAGCAGCCATCCACCTTCAAAAGGTGATCGAATTGGACCCTTCAGCCGAGGCGCCGCGACTGCAATTGGCCCTCGCACTTAAGGCGATCAACGATCAAAAGCGTTCCGAGGCAATGTACCAGCAGGTACGACAAACAGAGCACACAAACCTCGTCAAGAACCAGTTCGCTACCACGGGCAAACGTGCGAATGAGCTTTTGCGCACCGGTCATGCTGATGCGGCTGAGGCGCTCTATCGCCAGATGCTCCAGATCGTGCCTGATGATGCTCACACTTACTACAACCTTGCCATTGCACTAGGAATGCAAAAGAGAATCTCTGATGAGATAGCCGCACTTGAGACCGCGGTACGTTTGGATCCCAAGTTCGCCGAGGCCAGAGGAGCGCTTGGCTCCGAATATCTATCAGAAGGACGATTAGACGACGCTGCTCTGCAGTTTACTAAGTCCCTCGAGGTTGATCCTCAAATCACTGAATCGCAGGTAAATTTGGCTGCAATCTATGAAAAGCGAGGTCAAATTCCGGAAGCTAAAGCGCTACTGCAGCGTGCTGTCGATGGCAACCCCGACAACGCAGTAGTCCGTTTGAATTTCGGGCTGCTGCTCGCAGAACAAGGAGAATTCGATGAGGCGAAGGCGCAAGTCCAGAAAGCAGTAGAACTCGACCCCAAGAACACTGCCTCGTTAACCGCACTCGCCAAGATCAGAGCGAGGGAAGGAAAGATTGAAGAATCCATTGCACTTTTTCGCAAAGTTCTCGCCTTGGACCCGCAGAACTACCTCAGCCATCTCAATCTTGGCATTGCTCTGGTTGACCATTTGGAGGTAGACAGCGCACTGGAACAGTTTTATGCCGCGGTCAAACTCAATCCGCAGTCTGCGATTGCGCACTACAATCTCGGTCGCTTGCTGCTTGACGAGCGAAATAGTGATGCCGCGATACCCGAACTCGAGTCTGCGTGCCAAATCGATCCGTCGCTTAGCGATGCGTTGTATTTGCTCGGAGTGGCAAAGCGCCAAACAGGCGACATCGATCGTTCGCTCCTGCTTGTCCAGAATAGCATTCAACTTGCTCCGGAACAACCGAAGGCCCTCTATCTGCTTGGTCAGGATCTATTGTCATTGAATCGTGAGGATGAGGCCATTGTAGCCTGGAAACGCGCAGTGCAGATTGACCCAAACAGCACTGAAGTGCTTTATAAGCTCTCGCAGATTCTTCGAGAGAAAGATCCCGCCGAAGCTGCGCATTATGCCGCGCTTCTTAAGGCTAGGCTCTCTGAAAGCCAGGCCACCAGCCAAGCTGACACTATGGGCAATCTGGCCTTGGCAGCAGCAGAGCGCCATGACTACGGCCAGGCAATTGACCAGCTCAACCGAGCTCTTCAAACGTGCGGCAATTGTAGAGAGCGAGGCACTCTCACGAAAGATCTGGGCCTGATAGAGGCTCGATCCGGAGATGTAAAGTCCGCTGCAAAGATGCTCCAGGAGGCCGCAGCTTTGCTCCCGTCAGATCCTGACATAAACACGGCCCTTGAAATTGTTACGCGCCAACTTGGAGACCGCAAGTGATCGCTTTTGATGGGTTCAAGGGCCAAAGGCAGCGGCCTGCCTCGTGGGCGTGGACTCATCTCTCAAAATTGGCCCTTTTGTTCTTGGCTCTTGCACTTCCGATTCCTGGAATGTGTGCTGATCACTGTGATCAGCTTCGTGACGCATACTACGCGGCATCCTCTCACGGCAATCCGGTTTCACCGCACGATCTCGGCACGTGGCTCATCAACAGTCAAGAATTCCAATGTGCGCTCCTGGTTAGCCTTCGCGATCTTAAAGAAGACCCGAGTTCCTGGATTGCGAACTATAACGCCGGAATTGCATCTTTTCGTCTTGGGAATTTGGATGCCGCCAAGAGGTACCTGGGCGCCGCAACCAGCATCGCCCCTTCGCAACTTTCTTCCTGCCTTGCCCTCGGGCAGCTTGAAGAGAAGATGAACCATAATGACAAAGCAGAGGAAACTTATCGCTCCGGGCTGGCCATTCATCCTGAGCAGCCTGACCTTTTGAGAAGCTTGGCAAGTCTTTTAGACAAGGAGAAGAGATACCATAGCGCCATCTACCTATGGAATAGGTGCCTTGCTCAAAGCCCTAAAGATAGTTCTGTAGTGGTGTCTATTGCCGCAGCATACTCAGACTCCGGTGATCAAGAAAACGCCTTGAATACAATTCAACGGCTTCTCAAGGACGATCCTACATATGAGCCGGCATTCTATACACTCGGCACGGCATATGCACGTGAAGATGACTTCGCCCCTGCTGCCTCCGCCTACGAATCCGCACTGAAACTTGATCCGCAGGATGGGGTTGCTCAGTTATCGCTCGGAAAGGTTTATCTAACTCTGCTGCGCTGGGATGATGCACATAAATTGATGCTTGACTACATAAAAACCCACCAGAATGACGCTGATGCCTTTTTGATTCTCGGGCGATCCAGCCAATACCTGGGAGACTTGGATGGAGCTGAAAGCTTTCTCAGGAAATCGGTGTCTTGCGATCCTCATTCCTATGACGCTCGATATCACCTGGGTATAACACTGTTGAGCCTGGGCAAAATAGATGATGCCATTGCCTCCTTTGAGAGCGCACTCGACATCCGCCCTGAGTCGGTTGAATCCCATTTCCAACTGTCCAAGGCATATCGCCGCAAAGGTGAGGCAAAGCTATCTGACGAGCAAACTGCGATTGCCGACCAGCTTCGCAAAGCTGATTCTGACAAGATCAGGGCAACCGTCCTGAGTGAACAGGGAAGTTCCGCCTTAGCGCTTGATAAGACTGATGATGCAATCAGCGATTACACTGAAGCACTTAAGATCGAACCCAGGAATGCGAAGCTGTATTATGATCTTTCACTCGCATATCGAAAGCGTGGCGACGCGAGTGATGAGTTCGATTCCTTGAGAAAAGCGGAATCCTATGATCCTACTCTTGCCGCCGTGCATAACCAGCTAGGGGTTCATTACTCAGAGGCGAATGACCAGAATTCCGCGCAAGACGAGTTCCTGAAGGCTCTTTCTGCTCAACCGGAATTCACTGACGCACTTAACAATCTTGGAGTCTTATTGGCTAGAAGAGGAAGTATTGAGAGTGCGGAGAAATTAATACGAAGGGCCATTGAGAGCGACAGTACTTCTGCGCAGGGGCACATTAACTTAGGGCTGATCCTTGCCATCAAAGGGGACTTTCAGCAAGCAATTCAAGAGGAAAATGATGCCCTGCATTTGTCGCCTGCGAACCCCACCGTACTCGCGGCAAAGAACCAGATTGAAGCAATGCTCCAGAGAAAGTTGCCGGCAAAGATCCCATAGAGCTATCGAACCTGCAAAAGGGCAAGAGAATAGGCATTCCCAGGCAATGCTGGGGAACCCCTGTTGGCAGCACCTCAGCGGGGAGCGCTGCTTTCCGAATCCGGCGCCCGATCGGACGACGACTGCTGATTCCGGCTTTTGGAGCCCTTCGAAGCGTGATTGCCCTGCCTGTTCAGTTCTAATCTTCCATTGCTATAATGGCGGCACTTTATGATAATTCCGCGTCGGCGTTTTCTTGGCTCGTCTCTCTTTGCCATGAGTAGTTCCCTGCTTGAGGCTCTGACAACACCCACATGGGGATGGCATGCTAAGACGACGTTGCAGGCCGCGGTCACAAGCGCTCCGGCTTCGCCCGTTCAGTTCATTGATGTGGCAGAGAAAGCCGGACTGACCACTCCGAATGTTTGGGGCGGAGTCGACTCGAAGCGCTTGATCATTGAAACGAAAGGAAGCGGTGTTGCCTTCTTCGACTTTGACAATGACGGGTGGCTCGACATCTACCTCTCGAACGGTAGTCGCCTGAACACAACGTGGGAACCGGGAAAGGTGCCAACGACGCATCTCTATAAGAACAACCGCGACGGCACCTTCACCGACGTTACAGAGAAATCAGGCCTGGGCCGAGCGGGGTGGCAAACTGGCGTTTGTGTGGGTGATTACGACAACGATGGCTGGGACGACTTGTTCTGCACCTTCTGGGGGCACAACATCCTCTTCCACAACAATGGAAATGGAACGTTCACTGATGTGACGAAGGCGGCGGGGCTCTATCAGGAGAAGGGTCGCTGGGGTACGGGATGCTCATTCCTCGATTACGATCGCGACAGCCATCTTGATCTCTTTGTGTGCAACTTCGTCAAACTGGATCCAGATAAGGCGCCTTCACTCGAGGAGATGGGATATTGCCAGTGGAAAGGTGTGCCCACCATGTGCGGGCCGCGCGGCCTTCCAGGCGATACCTGCCTTTTGTACCACAATAATGGCGATGGGACATTTACCGATGTCTCCGAGAAAGCGGGCATCACGAAGCCCGGGCCTAGGTATGCCATTTCTTCAGTCTCTTACGATTTCGACAACGACGGCTGGCCCGACATTTATGTTGCTGTCGACTCGATGCCCAGCATTCTTTTTGAGAACAATCACGACGGCACGTTCACCGACATTGCGGTGATGGCGGGCTGTGCATTCAATGATGACGGCCATGAGCAGGCCGGGATGGGCCTTGGCGTTGCGGACTACGACTGTGATGGATGGTTCGATATCTTCAAAACCAACTTCGCCGATGACACTTGCGATCTTTACCACAATAACGGTGACGGTACATTCAGTGATGTCTCGTTCAACTCGGGCATTGGTATCAACAGCAATTACGTAGGATGGGGATGTGCCTTTATTGACTACGATAACGACGGCTGGCCAGACATCATGCAGATCAACGGCCACGTCTACCCGGAGATCGATCACTATAACCTGGGCCAGACCTTCAAGAATCCCCGCCTCGTCTACAGGAATCTTGGCAATGGGCGTTTCCAGGATGTTTCCAGATCGATGGGTCCAGGCATAACTGAGCGCTTCTCCAGCCGTGGTGCCGCCTTTGGGGATTACGATAATGATGGCGGCATGGACGCCCTGATCCTGAACATGAATGACCTTCCGTCGCTGCTCCACAACGTGGGCGGCAACACGCAGAACTGGATCAAGCTCAAGCTCGTCGGAACCAAATGCAATCGTTCCGCTATCGGCGCTCGTGCGCGTGTGATCACCGGTAGGCACATCCAGATGGATGAGGTGCATAGCGGGGCAAGCGTCATGTCACAAAGCGACCTTCGCCTGCATTTCGGACTCGGCAAGGCCGATACTGTCGATGCCATCGAAATCAAATGGCCAACGACGCAGAAGATCGAGCGCTTCACGCAGGTTAATGCCAATCAGATTATCACCGTTCACGAAGGAAATGGGATCGTCTCTGTTTTCAAGCCGAGGTAAACCGCAATCCTGAATGCTTCAAAGCAAGACTTAACGCGTCATTTCGCCGCAACGACAATAAGGAATCGTTTCTGTGGTTCATCAAAATCCCATCCAAGTGTAAACCAGTGTCGACTCACGAGTTATCCCACGCCAAATGCAATCCCGCGCGCGCATGTTGCCGAATTGTCCCTTGGGCTACCAGTGGCGAAAAAACGGCCGCACATAGAATGACAAGTCAACCACATTCCAGCTTTGGAATCTCGGACCACACCACGCGCTAAGCCAAGTGCCCATACGCGCGCTCTCCCTCTCAGACCGATTGACATGGACGATGAAGTAGCTATATTGTTCGGAACATCAATTAATATTGCGTACGATGCCTTGCTAGTCGAATCCCGTTGGTGTAAGTCTTGGGATCTTCGATTCGAGAGAGCACAAATTGGGAGTAATGGACGAACACGGTTACTTCGTACGCCCATCCCGGCATAATCGGTGTGCTTTTGGCGACTCCCAATATGCAATGCTATCCAACGCGTCGCGAATTGCTATCGCGGCCTGACCGGAGTCCATACGTTTCGTAGGTGAACTGGAAATGAAAAGCTCGACAATCTCCGCGAATAGAAGCTTGACTCAAGACGCATTTGCGGTCACGAATCCCGACATGGACCTCAGCCCGATGACTGGGATGACCAGGAAGCACTATATAGAGTGCGCTCAATATGTCCTCACACGGGCATTCCGACACGTGAAGTCTTTTGACTCTCCGATCGTTTTTCCTTTGGTGCCAGGCAAATCCTATCCCCAGCCGAACGACCCGGAATGGCGGCATCGTTCCTTCGAGTTCGAGGCATTGGAGAGGACCTTCAACCTTGCGGCGCCGCTGATGCACGTCGATCCTGAAATCTGCATCGGCAACATCAAATTGCGGGATTACTACTGTCATCATCTCTACAATGCGCTGACTCCCGGACATGTGAATAGTCTCCCTCTTCCAGAGGATCTGCCCGACGCAACCTATCAATTCACGTGCGAGTTCGGTGGATTGACGAAGACGCTCCTGGTCATGCCCGACGTGGTGTGGCCATACTTGACCCAGCAGCAGCGGGATCAGATGGCCATCACAATCTCAAAGTGGGCGCATCACCGGACTACGCAGAACAACTGGCGGCTCTTCAATATATGCGCGCTCTCGTTCCTGAAAAAGAACGGATACGCCATCGATGACGACCTGCTCAAAAGCCATCTGATGTGGATCGCGTCCTACCATGCCGGCAACGGTTGGTACCTTGAACAGAGTTACAACTATTACACAATCAGCCTTTTCGTGGTCTACGGTACGATCTGGAGCTTAACCTTCGGCCGGGAGCACTATCCGGAGATCGCCGGCGTGCTCGAAAAGAGCTTCGAGGAACTGTTTCAAACTTATTGCAACTTTTTCGCGCGTAACGGCTTCATCAACATGTGGGCAAGAAGCATCTGCTATCGCCTCTGGATTTCGGGCGGCTTTCCGGTGTCTTTTCTGCTCACGTCAAAATCGTTCATCGATCCCGGCTGGGCACGGCGCTTGTGTTCTGGATCGATCCTGCAATTCACCGCTAGAGAAGACTTTTATGAAAATGACATCCCCAGTCTGGGCTTTTATGGCCACCGGGAATTTGCGATCCAGAATTACAGTTGTCCCGCCAGCCCCTTCATCATGTTTCTCCCCTTCATCTGCCTCGCCTTGCCCGAAGATTCTCCCTTCTGGACAGCGAAAGAGAACGATGGCATGTGGGTGGATTTGGGAACGAAGTCAAAGAGGACGATCCTGGAAAAACCCGGGATTGTCCTTGTGAATCACGGCGGCAGCGGAAGTTCGGAGATCATCTCCGGCAAGGTCTACGACGACGATCACAACTATTCCAAGCTCGTGTTCAATACGCATTTCCCTTGGGAGGACCACAATCCCAAGGGTGGCACATCGCAGGAGTACAGCTTCCGCAGCCTCGACCCACGCGACTTGCGCGGCGCTGACATCAATTTCTACCTCACCGGCCGAGTGGTCGATAATTCGCGATCAGAGTACGGCGCGTACGTGACCTCGCAGAGCATTCTATTTAACGGCGTGCGCAAGGGAGTCCTCTATCGGCAGCTAATCATGCGCAAGCCTCCAAACAACGGCGTCGGATACATCATTGATTTGGCCGAGATCACCATACCAGGCGGCGTTGTGCGCGTGGATCGCTGCCGCCTCGCCTTCGAGCATGAGCTCACGCTTGGTCACTATGGTCTGCCTCATATTGGTGGAGAACCCGCCGTATTACGCACCTTCGAGTCAGGGAGCGCGCGAGGGATGACAGCCTCCATTCCCGGCCGGCAGGTGGCGATGATCACTTACAGCGGGTGGGACCAGCTGCAGAATCAGGTGCATCGCGGATTCAATGCCGAGACGGAAGAGAGCACGGTGCTGTACGTCCACCGCCGGCGCACCGCCAGAAATCCATCAATGGAATTGATGATCACCGCCATGATGCACAAGACGGACGATACGCCATGGACGCCAGAAGAGCTAAGTCCAGTCAAGGATATCCGGATCCTCGACGTGGCGCCATCGGGTTCGGTTCTTGGAGCAGAGATCACGTTAGCGGATGACATCGTTTGCAATGTCGATTTCAAGGATGTGGACGGATTGAGGAGCTGCTGACTGCACTGTTATGTTCGGGGGGACAGATACCGTGTGTCTGCTTGCAAAGATTGACGACGTAATGAGGAAAAAATGACCCCGTCCCTACTGGCAACGGTCTAGACGAAAGGACTGGGCGTTTCGTTCTACGCGGCGCTGAACTCAAGGATCGCCCTTTCCAAATCTTCCACGCTGAAGAATGCGCTGAACCGAATAGGTTGTCTAGCTATTTGCTGAACACCACTTACTCTTGTACCAATTCTGGGTGCCCCAGGTCCCGGGGTCCCCACGGACAGGTCTTCATCCGCGGGGTAGATGTCTCGATTTTTTGCCCTGGAATACTACGAAACGCCAGCCGTGAATTCCCATTGGTTAAACTGAAAGCATGGTTCATGTCTTTCGCCCCATTCCCGTCGAACGGCTCAAACTTCTGGTTTTCGATCTCGACGGCACCCTGATCGACTCGGCGCAGGATCTGTGCAACAGCGTCAACGCGGCGCTCGCCCGGTCCGGCCGCGCGGCACTCCCCGATCCTGTGATTGCCGGCTTTGTTGGAAACGGTGCGCCCCTGCTCATGCGCCGAGCGCTGGCCATGGCCGACGGCCTCTCCCCGGAACAGGTCGATGACAAGCTCTTCAGCGAGACCTATGCCTTTTTCCTTCAGTACTACCGCGAGCACAAGCTGGACTTCACCTATGCCTACGAGGGTGTTCTTGCGGCCCTTGCGGCCCTGCGCGACCTGCACGATGCGCCCGGCAGCGCAACGCGCGTGATGGCGATCCTGACCAACAAGCCTGTTCGCCCCGCGCGCGGCATCTGCGAAGGCCTCGGCATGGCCGGCTATTTTCTCCACGTCTACGGCGGCGACAGCTTCCCGGTCAAAAAGCCTGATCCGCTGGGCCTGCGTTCGCTGATGGAGGAGACGGGCGCGGCGCCCGGCGAGACCGTGATGATCGGCGACAGCCAGGTGGATGTCGAGACCGCCCGCAACGCCGGCGCGTGGTCCGTCGGCTGCGACTTCGGTTTCGGACCGCGAACCATCCTGAATACCCAGCCCGACATTCTCGTCGACCGGGCCTGCGACTGGACGAACGCCCTCACTCCTGCGAAAATCAGTATGCAACAGTAATCGGTAACGTTTACGTTTCGAAGCCACCGCCCGGGATGTCCGGCTGTGCCGCGGCCCTGGTTGCACTTCCGGCAATTGGATTGCTATCGCGTTTTGGCTGACCTTTGCCGTTGCTCGCCAAATATTGCCTTGCCTGGAGATTCTTAACATGGGTTTGCGTACACGGGTCCGTGTTTTCTTTCTTATTCTTTCCGCTTTCTTCCTGGTGCCTGGGGCAGGGGCTTTTGCCCCTGGCGCCGCCGCTCCCGCACCTCATCCATCGCAGTCTGTCCGGGGCACCGTGGCCGACACGACCGGCGCTATCATTCCCGGAGCCGAAATCGATCTGGTCGACTCCGGCGGAGCCTCTGTCAGCAAAATCAATTCCGACGCGAGCGGTGCCTTTCAGCTCATTCCACCGCACCCCGGCAATTACACGCTTGTCGTCTCTGAGCCGGGATTCAAGACCGTCCAGATCCCGGTAACCTTTGCCGCGCCGGTTGCTTCCGGGCTCGCCGCCAAGCCCGCGGCTCCTGTGCGCGTCGTCCTTCCCGTTGCCTCTGTCGCCACCAACGTCGAAGTGAACGCGGATACCAACCACGACCTCACCTCTACCGACGCCAACAGCGATTCCTCCAACCTCTCCGACCAGGATCTGAAGGCCCTGCCCATCTTCGACAACGACTTTGTCACCGCGATGAGCGCCTTCCTCGATAGCAATGTCACCTCCACCGGCGGCAGCGGCCTGATTGTGGATGGTGTCGAGGCTAATCGTTCCACCGTCTCCGCCTCGGCCGTTCAGCAAGTGCTGATCAACCAGGACCCCTACTCGGCCCGCTACTACTACCCCGGCCGCGGCCAAATGGAGATCATCACCAAATCCGCCGCCGACCACTATCACGGCCAGTTCAACTTTTACTTCCGCGACTCGGCCATGAACGCGCAAAACGCCCTTGCACCCTCCAAGCCCTTCGAGCAGCGCCGCATCTATGAGGGACATGTCACCGGCCCAATTCCACACGCAAAGAGCAGCAGTTTTCTGGTCTCCTTCAATCGCGCTGAAGAGGACCAGGACTCTGTCGTTGCCGCCACTCTCGCGCCCACTGTCGCCGACCCTACCGGCGCCTACAATGCCAACGTCCCCGCTCCCACGCGCGACACCGAATTCAGCACCCGCGCCGGCCACCTGTTCGGCGACCGCTACTCCAGCTACGTGCAGTACAGCTACGAAGACTGGACTGGCCAGAATCAGGGCGTCGGCGGACAAACCCTATCTGCCGGCGGATACAACAGCGAGTATCGCGAAGACGACCTGGTGGCGCATTTGGATGCCGCGTACTCCGCGGATCTACTTAACCAGACTTCCGTTGTCGGAGAACGCACGTCCGATCGCGACAGCGACACCGTTGAAGGCCCACGCATCAGCCTGCCTGGCGATTTTCTTTCCGGCTCCGCGCAGAGCGACTCCTTGGGAACCCAGTACAACTTCCGCTTCACTGACATTGTCAGCTGGACCCGCGGCCGGAACCTGGTCAAGTTCGGCATCGGCGTCCCCCACATGAGCCGCCGCGCCTACGATGACCAAACCAACGAGCTCGGCACCTACACCTTCGGTCCCACGCTGGCCGCAGACGGCGTCACCGTGCTCCAATCCACCTTCCAGAACTACGCCAACAACCTTCCCTCGTCCTTTTCGCAGAACACCGGCGACATCCACTTCATCTATCACCAGCAGGAGCTGGGCGCCTTTGTGCAGGACCAGATCAAAATCAACAACCGGCTCTCCATCACGCCCGGCCTGCGCTACGACTGGCAGAACTTTCTGGCTCAGGACCGGCTTGGCTTCTCACCGCGCGCCTCCTTCGCCTGGGCCGTCGACCCAAAATCGCGGCTCATCGTGCGCGGTGGCGGCGGAATCTACTACGACCGCTTCGGCGGTGGACCGCTCCTCGACCTAGTCCGCTATCAAAATGCACGTCGGCGCTCGGTTGTCGTATCGCTCAATCCATCCACGCTGCCTGCCTCAGGATGTGTGCCCATCTCCGAGTGCATTACACTCGGAGCCCAGCCGCCCTCGCTGGCCCAGTTGCCGCCCAACGCCCCTCTGCCCTACGAGATCGCATACGGCCTTTCCGTCGAGCGGCCTTTTGGCGAAAGCGCCACTGCGACGATCAGCGTTTATTCAGCGCGCGGCATTCACACATTCCGTTCCGTTGACGTCAACGCGCCCACTCCGGAGTCCGATTACACGCTGCGTCCCAACCCAGCCTATGGGCTCATCCGCCAGATGCAACCAGAAGCCTATTATGAGGGCTACGGGATGGACATCTCCTATCGTGGCCGTCTCAACAAATACTTCACCGGCTTCAGCCGCTACACCTGGTCCCACTACGAGTCCAATACCAGCGGCATCAACTGGTACCCGCAGAATCAGCTCGACCCCGGGGACGAGTGGTCCAACTCCAGCTTTGACCAGCGGCAAAGGCTCAACATGTATGCCATGCTCAATCCCAAGAGCGTGCTCAATCTCGCGGTCGGCGTCTTTGCCAGCAGCGGCTCTCCGTGGTCGGTGCTCACCGGAACCGACTATTACGGCGACGGCCTCTTCAATACCCGCCCTGACGGCGTCGGACGCAACACCGAGCTCAATCCCTCGTATGTCGACCTCGACGCGCGCTGGGGCCACGACTTCGCCTTGACCGCCAACAAGGCCGACGATGCGCCGCGGCTCGGCTTTTCAGCCGGCGCCTTCAACGTGCTCAACCACGTCAATGGCTCCGGCATCGACCAGGTCGAAACTTCACCCTCCTTCGGCCAGATCACCGCCGCCGCCCCAGCCCGCCGCGTCCAGCTCGGCATGCGCTTCGAGTTCTAGAACCTTTTTCTTTCTCCGCGTGCGGACGGCACTCAGCCTCCGCGACGCTGTACGCTGAATCCATGAGTGCGCCACCGAGCCAGCGTCCGCTGCGCATCGTTCTTCCCGGAGGCAGCGGCCATGTGGGCCAGATGCTGGCGCGCTACTTTCAGGAGCGCGGCCACTTTGTCACGGTGCTCACACGCGGGCCTTACACCGCGCCCTGGCAGACGGTTCACTGGGACGGCAAACAAACCGGCCCCTGGGTGGAAACCCTTGAAGGCGCAGACGTATGCATCAATCTGGCAGGCCGCAGCGTCAACTGCCGCTTCAACTTTGAAAATCGCCGCGAAATCTATGAGTCGCGCATCGGCACAACCAGGCTTCTGAACCGCGTGATCGTTTCACTCGACCGTCCCCCGCGCGTGTGGATGAACGCCTCGACGGCCAACATCTATCGCCACGCGCCCGGCTGGCCGGTCGATGAGCGCCCCATGGATGAAGCCACCGGCGAGCTGGGCGGCAACGAGCTCATCTCAAAGAGACGCCGAGCACCCGAGACATGGAATTTCTCAGTGCGCGTGGCCAAAGACTGGGAACAGGCATTCTTCGCCGTCCCCACCCCGCGTACCCGCAAGCTGGCTCTGCGCAGCGCCATTGTCTTCATTCCCGTACCCGGCGGCGCCTTCGCCACATTCTCGCGCCTGGTGCGCGTTGGGCTCGGCGGCTCGCAGGGCAGCGGCCGCCAGTTCGTCTCGTGGATTCATGAAACCGACTTCGCCCGCGCCCTGGAGTTTCTCCTCGATCACGAAGAAGTTGACGGCCCCATCAACATAGCCGCACCCTATCCGCTGCCCAACCGCGAGTTCATGCAGACGCTGCGCGACGCCTGGGAGATGCCCAACTGCATCCCGCTGCCGCGGCCGCTGCTCGAGATTGGAACCTTCCTCATGCGCACCGAATCCGAATTGGTGCTCAAGAGCCGCCGCGTGGTTCCCGCCCGCCTGCTCCAGGCGGGCTTCAACTTCCATTTCCCGAACTGGCAAGAAGCCGCCGAAGACCTGGTCCGCCAAACCCGCAACCGAAAAGGGTAAACACCGGCAACCACTCAGCCGATCCCTGTCCCCTGATCGCAGCCCCCTGCCTATTTCGGCGTAATATCCGTCACCGGCAAATCCCAATGCCCGGCCAGAATCTCAAACCGCCGCTGCTCTTCCTTCTGATACGTTGCCTGGTCGGGCCACAACTCCTTGATAAATCCCTCTTCGTCGGGGTTGCTGGTCGTGGCGACCGTCGAATCCTTGTACACAATCGTCACGCGATAATCCCAGCGCCCGTCTTCGGTCGTGTGGTACGCCGGCGACTCAATCTTGAGCGACAGAATGCGGCCCGTGCCTTCGATCTTCTTGAGCAGCGGGTAGTGGTTCTTCAGGAACAGCTGAAGAAACTCCGCCTGGTGGCCCCACTGGCACTTGTAGTAGTACTCGACGGTGTAGGGCTGGCCGGCTCCGCCCTGCGGCGGCGCGCCCTGCGCCCACAGTGGCGCAGCCAGTCGAGCGGCAAAAACAATGGCGACAACTGCCAAGAGAATCCTGCGCATCAATGCCTCCTTGACTTCGATAGTTGCCATTGTACTGTCTTGAAACTGCTGCCACGCTCAGTCTTCGAGGTCGGGGTGGTAGTGGCTCTCCCAGCCCAGGTAGCAGGCTGCTTCGTGAACGGCCTTTGAAACGTCGCTGAAGTTGGCGGCGACGTGGTGCTCGAAACCTTCGCGGCAGATGTAGCGGAGCAGCTTTTGCAATTGCGGAATCTCGGCCACGCCCGCGCCGCCGAAGGTTTCAAGCGGATCGTCGGTAAATTTGCCGGCGCCGGTGTAGCCGCGGATGACGCCGCGGCGGTCGTCGGTGGAGAAGCGGGCGTAGCTCATGACGCCCGCCTTGACGCGGCCCACGCAGGTGCCGAAGGTGTTCTCCTTGCCCACTGTGCCGGCGATGATGGCCTGGTAGTCCATGCGCACGTCCTTGAAGAAGTGCTTGGGCAGGTTGGAGCAGTGGAAGCAGACGCACTTGTCAGGATGGCTTCCGTAGTTGTTGTTCCAGTCCAGCAGCGCTGAGGGCGTGCCGGAGGCCAGGGCCAGCATGTACATGCTGAGGGTGCCGGGGACGTCCACTTCGCAGGCCGAGGGAATGAGCTCGTTGCTCATCATGCTCATGATGGTGCAGGGCACCACGCCGAAGAACTCTTCCATCGAGGTCCAGCACTGCACGGCGCTGATGGTGACGTTGGCCTGCTTCATCCAGCCGTCGATAACGGCGCCGAGTTTGGCCATCTTGAGCAGCGCTTCGTCGGAGATGCCGGTGGTGGTGACGTAGGACTTGATGGCGGCCAGCTTGCCCTGGGCCGCGTCGTCGTTGTCTTTCATGCGGTTGATGCGGCCGAAGATCTCAGACAGGTCGATGGTCTCGATGGTGATGCCGCTGGTTTCAAAGATGCGCTCAGAGTAGCGCACAGTGTTGAAGGCGGTGGGGCGTGCGCCGATGGAGCCGATGCGCAGATTCTTGAGTCCCTTGACGATGCGGCAGACGGCGGAGAACCACTCAAGGTCGGCCTTGAACTCGGGTGAATCGGGGGCCTCGGTGTGGAGCGTGGTCAGCGAATAGGGAATGCCGTATTGCATGAGGTTGTTGCAGGCGCTCATTTTGCCGCAGAAGCTGTCGCGGCGGGTGGCGATGGTCATGGCGTCGGAGCGGTCGGGCGTGGCCTGCACCAGCACCGGGACCTTGAGGCCGGAGAGACGAATTGCGTCGACGATGCCGCGCTCTTCACCGAAGTTCGGCAGGGTGATGATGATGCCGTCAATCTCGTCGGCGTGCTTTTTGAACAGCGCGGCGCAACGTTGCGATTCCGCGTAGGTTTCGACCGCGCCATGGGTCGAGTCCTCGGGGCCAAGCACGATTGCTTTCGCACCGGCTGCCTCAAGAACCTTGATGATCTCGTCGCGGCCCGTTTTTGCCAGATGACTGGGAAAAAACCCGCGATTGCCCACTACCACACCAAACGTCATTGCCCGTTGCTTTGCCATCTCTACGCTCCCTTTTTCATCCGCCGCTGATTGCAGCTTATGTGTTCTGCCGCTTCCGGGGGCGCCGTTTTTCTTCCGGAGTTCGAGCGGCGATAAATGATTGCATCAACTTTCGCGCGACAGAACGGCGGGCCGCGCTTGTTTCAGGAACCTGTTCTATGACTGCGTGATTTGGTATGTTGCAGTCGATTTTCCTGATGCCCCATCTCCCGGAATCGGGACCCGGGGCACCAACGTTTGTGCAAAAAACCGGCCGTCCAACAACTCGCTGCTGTCGTTGCCGCCGAAGTGCGCGGCAGTTTATTTGTGCGCGCGGGTGGGCCTGAACTTGACGACATACAGGAGCCCGAGGAGCGCGAGAACCCCGCCCCACCAGACCGGCGTGTGCAGGTTGGTCAACTGCACCAGCGGGGGGTAGTTTGCGGTTTGCCACTCATAGACGCCGTATCCGAAGATCATCAGTCCGTAGACGAGCAGCAGAACACCGATGAAGAACCAGATGGGAATTCGGGAACCGTGCATAATGTTCGACCCTTCTCTCTCGCGCCGCGGCTTTGTTGATGATGCACAGGCGCGGAATCAGTTGCTACCAGAAGATGATGTTGAGGGCTGCAAAAATCACGACCACCACGACGGCCCAGGCAACCTCGTTCTTGTAGAACGGGACCGGCTCTTCCCTGGGCAACTTGGTGGCGCCGTAGACCAGACCGTCGAGCTCGGCCACCGGCCTGGGTTTGGTGAGCAGGCTGACCACGACGACGACGATGGCCGACAGGATGAAGGCCCAGAGGGCGCGAAAGACATTTTCGGCCATCGGCTTGGCGTCGGGCGAAAGGGCGACATTGGCCAGCGCGGAGGGAACGAGCTTGACCCACATGAACAAGCTGGCGGAGAAGACGATGCCGATGAGCAGACTGAGGAATCCGGCCAGTCCGGTGGCGCGCTTCCAGAACATGCCGAAGAGGATGACCGCCAGCAGTGGCGCAATGAAGATGCTGAACAGGGCCTGCACGTAGTCCATGATGCCGTGGGCGTGCATCACCAGGTAGGCAGCGCCGATGGAGACGGCGACGCCTATGAGGATGGAGAGCCGGCCGACGAGCACATAGTGGCTGTCAGTGCCTTTCTTGTTGATGAGCGGCTTGTAGATGTCATAGGTCCAGACGGTGGAGAAGGCGCTGACGTTGCCGGCCATGCCGCTCATAAAGCCGGCGATGAGGGCGGTGATGCCGAGGCCGAGCAGACCGGGGCCGAGATAGCGGACCATCATGAGCGGCAGGGCCTGGTTGTAGCTGTGCAGCTCGGCGCCGGACGCGCCGCTCAAAACTTTTTGCTGGTAAGCGGCGGGCAGCGTCGTGTTGGCCATGGCCGCCGAGCAGGCGGATGAATTGACAACGCTGCCGTTTTCAGATGATCCGTTGCAGGCGGCCACCACATCTTCGCCGACCAGTTGGCGGCGGCTTCCGTCGGGGTTCTGCAGCAGCACCAGGCCGAGCAGACCGGGCAGAATGACGATGAACGGAACCGCCATTTTGAAGAAGGAGCCGATGATGGGCGCCATGCGCGCAGCGCGCAGGTTGTGGGCGGCGAGCACACGCTGGACGACGAGGAAGTCGGTGGTCCAGTAACCGAAGCTGATCACGAAGCCCAGGCCGAAGACGATGCCGGTCCAGTGCACCCCCATGGGATTCGCGGAGAAGTGGCCGGTGTCGCGCCAGAGGTGGAAGTAGCTGTCGCTGTGCATGTTGGAAATGATTTTGGTTTTGAGGCCGGCAACGCCGCCCGCCTGAATCAAGCCGAGGATGGGCACCAGCAGTGCGCCGCCCCAGATGAGCACAAACTGGAGCACCTCATTGAAGATGGCGGAACGCAATCCGCCGAGTCCGACGTAGAGGGCGACGGCAACCGAGGATACCAGGATGCTGAAGGAGATATCCCATCCGAGAACGACCTTCATGACCACGGCCATGGCGAACATGTTGACACCGCTCATGAGGATCATTTCGATGGCGAAGGAAAAGGCGGCGACGGTGCGCGCGGGTCCACCATAGCGGAGGTCAAGATAGCCGGGGACGGAATGCGTCTTGGAGACGTAGTAAAAGGGCATCATGACCAGACCGAGGAAGAGCATGGCGGGGATGGCGCCGATCCAATACCAATGCGTGGCGAGGATGCCGTATTGATAGGCCGAACCGGCCCAGCCCATGAGTTCCAGCGAGCCCAGGTTGGCGGAGACAAAGCTGAGGCCGGCGATCCACGCGGTCATTTCGCGGCCGGCCATGAAGAACTCTTCGCTGGTGTTCGACATGCCTTTGAGGTAGAAGCCGATCCAGATGACCATGACGAAGTAGATGGCGATGACGGCGATGTCGAGCAGGCGCAGATGCGCAAGCGGTTGCGTGCTGAGGGCAACGAGGGCGGGCAGAGCGCCGAGTGAGGCGGCGGGTGAAGCTGAAAGCAATCCGAACATTGAAATCACCTGAAAGGATTGAATACGCCCGCGAGCGCCGCGAACGTTCGCCCCTCAGTAAATGGGTTTACTACACCGGTTGTCAAGCGGCAAACCGAGGGCACACGGGCAAAAAGTCCGGGCCTGTGCGCGACTTGGAGCCAAAGCGGAAACCTGGCGAAATTGGAGACATTTCACTTTGAGAAAGCGTTTACCCGAGGAAGTGTAGCATACGGCCCGGGAGTTCGACTACAGCGGTTCCGCAGTTGCTGTATCCCGAAGCTATGAGGCTAACCTGCATATCTCACAGTCCGATTGTCGATTGGGGTGAGTCGGGCATCAGGAAATAGCTGGAAAGGCCGTCTTTTCTGTGTCATAACTACGTTATCGAGACGGGTTATGGCCGAGGAAAG
>Ga0181520_10001400_pt1 | contig 49137 bp, 43 predicted proteins | sample PEATcosm2014_Bin_29_FD_132451 | JGI IMG/M metagenome (GOLD analysis project Ga0181520, IMG submission 132451) | Peatland microbial communities from MTU Mesocosm Facility, Houghton, MI, USA - PEATcosm2014_Bin02_30_metaG | ecosystem: Environmental > Terrestrial > Soil > Wetlands > Peat | place... | reverse complement strand
CGCAAGAAGATGAACGCCATCCTGGAAAAGACGATGAAGGAGATTGGCTACGTCAATGCCGGAACCGTCGAGTTTCTGATGGACGAAGATGGAAACCTGCACTTCATCGAGATGAACACCCGTATCCAGGTGGAGCATCCGGTTACTGAATTTGTCACCGATGTTGACCTGGTGAAGAGCCAGATTCTGATTGCTGCGGGAGCCAAACTCACGGACATCATCCAACAACCGATTGTTCCGCGCGGTCACTCCATAGAGTGCCGCATCAACGCGGAGCATCCCGAGAAGTTCACGCCGTCGGCCGGCAAGATTACGGTATTCAACGCTCCGGGTGGGGTCGGGGTTCGGGTGGATACGGCACAGTATCAGGAAGGCGTAGTGCCTCCCTATTACGATTCGCTGATCGCGAAATTGATCGTTCGCGGCAAGGATCGCCCGGAGGCGCTGGTCCGCATGAGGCGCGCACTGGATATGTTTATCGTGGAAGGCATCCACACCTCGATTCCACTGCACAAGCGCATTCTGCAGGAGCCGGATTTCATCGCCGGAAAAATCGATACGAAGTTCATGGATCGATTCATGCCGAAGAAGTAGCGCAACAGAAGCGTCAGAGGGCAGTCCCGCACCGTTCCTTTCAGCAACAAGGCTTCGCGGAGTTTGCGGCCAGAGATGAAGATTCCACTGCTCTACCCTATCCTCGACGTGGACAGTTTGAGCGCCGGCTGCGAACAAGGAAAGTTGCTGCAATCGGTCTGCGCTCATTCGTTGGCTCTGGCCGAGGCTGGCTGTACCCTGCTGCAGTATCGCGCCAAGCGGCTGGATATGCGCTCGGCCCTGGCGCAGGCTCGGGAGTTGCGCCGTTTGCTTCCGGGGGTAACACTGATCATGAATGATCGCGCTGACCTCTGCCTGGCCGCGGGCTTCGATGGGGTACACATAGGGCAGGAAGATCTTTCGCCCGAAGGCGCGCGCTCCGTGGTAGGCGCGAAGGCAATCGTCGGGCTGTCCACGCACAATCCTATCCAGATGACCGAGGCGCTTACGAAGCCGGTGGATTATCTGGCGATCGGTCCCGTCTTTGCAACCGGCAGCAAGCAGAATGCCGATCCGATGGTGGGCGTGGCTGGAGTGTCCGAGGCCTGTCGATTGCGGGATGACTCGGGTCGAGCACTTCCATTGGTGGCAATTGGCGGAATCACGCGAGCCAACGTGGTAGCCGTTCTGAAGACAGGGGTAGACTCGGTGGCGGTAATCGGCGACATATCCCGTTCGCCGCGCGAATCCGCTAGGGAATTTTTCCGCCTGATGATGTAGAGTTCTGTTCAACCGTTCTGAACGGCTGAAGTTTACCTCCGCTCGTGCCTGTGGCGGGCTGGTACAAATTACGATAACGCTGGATTGCCAAAAGTATTTCTGTGGCCAAGGAGAGCGGTGAGTCAGCTCGTGAAGGAAACCTATCCCGGTCAGGATACGGAGTTTGTAAAAGGCTTGGGACTTACCAGCGCAACCACACTGGTGATGGGCTCGATGATCGGATCGGGCGTCTTCATTGTGGCCGCCGATATCGCGCGCATTGTGGACTCGCCCGCGTTGCTGATTGCAGCATGGCTGGTGACCGGATTCATGACCGTGGTGGCAGCGCTTTCATACGGCGAACTGGCGGCGATGATGCCCCGGGCGGGCGGCCAGTATGTGTACTTGCGAGAGGCCCTGGGGCCGTTGTGGGGTTTCCTTTACGGCTGGACACTGTTCCTGGTAATTCAGTGCGGCACGATTGCAGCGGTCGCCGTAGCGTTCGGCAAATTCCTCGGAGTCTTCCTTCCTTCTGTCTCTTCCTCGAACTGGATTGTGCACATCTGGAAAGTTCCTGCGCTTCATCTTGGACCGATGGTGCTGGGCAACATGGAAGTAGGGCTGAACACCCAGAATCTGGTTGCCATCGCGACGATCGTGTTGCTCTCTACGGTCAACATTTTCGGGGTAAAGACCGGAGCCTTTGTGCAGGTAGTGTTTACCACGGCCAAAATCGCGGGGCTGCTGGGACTTATCCTCATCGGTATCTGGGCCGGCAGCACGCCCGAGGCGCTCAGTGCAAATTTCGGGGCGAACTTCTGGCTCCATGCGGGACTGGGAGCACTGCACAAGATTCCGGTCGGAGTCAGCGGAGCGACCGCACTGGTTTCCACCATTACTGTGATTGCCGTGGCGCAGGTCGGATCGTTATTTTCCGCAGACGCATGGAACAATGTAACCTTCACTGCTGGAGAGGTGCGTAATCCGCAACGCAATCTGCCGCTCTCGCTGGCGATCGGAACCGGCGCGGTCATTCTCATCTACATTGCAGTGAACTTCATCTATCTGCTGGTGCTTCCACTTTGGGGTGACCCTTACTCGATGACCAGCGTCGGGCGCGGCATCCAGTATGCCTCGGAAGACCGGGTGGCGACGGCTGTCATGCAGCAGATCATGGGACAGAGCGGTGCCAAGTTGATGGCCTTGGCAATCCTGGTCTCCACCTTTGGTTGCAATAACGGGCTGATTCTGGCAGGCTCACGTGTCTACTACGCGATGGCAAAGGATGGACTGTTCTTCCATTCGGTAGGGAGACTCCATCCGCGCTTCAAGACTCCACACCTTTCTCTCATGGTGCAGGCGGTATGGGCCAGCGTACTGTGCCTGAGCGGAAGCTACGGGCAGTTGCTCGATTACACGATTTTTGCGGTCCTACTCTTTTATGTGCTCACCCTGGTGGGATTGTTTGTTCTACGCCGCACGCGTCCGAATGTGCCGCGACCGTATCGTGCCCTGGGATATCCGTGGCTGCCTGCGATCTATATCGTGATGGCGTTATTCATTGATATTGTTTTGTTGCTCTACAAGCCGCAATATACGTGGCCCGGTCTGGTTATTGTCCTGCTTGGCATCCCGGTATATTTCCTGTGGTCCCGCAACGGAGTGCAAACTCCGGCAGGTGTGGCTCCTATCGAGTAATGGTTCTGCATTTTTTGCGACGGAGAACAAAATAGGAATGGCGAATCTGCTGGCAACAAAACCCCTGGACATGCTGCTCTGCGAAGCCAGCGAGAAGGGCGAACACAGCCTGAAACGTGTGCTTGGCCCGGTCAACCTGATTATGTTGGGCGTCGGTGCAATCATTGGCGCTGGAATCTTTGTGCTTACGGGTTCTGCCGCGGCGCGCTATGCCGGACCAGCCATCGTCGTCTCCTATATTCTTGCCGGCATTGCCTGCGCATTTGCCGGGCTGTGTTACGCGGAATTCGCTTCGCTCATTCCCATCGCCGGTTCGGCATACACGTACGGTTACGCAACCTTAGGCGAAATCTTCGCCTGGATCATCGGCTGGGACTTGATTCTGGAGTATGCCTTCGGCGCGGCGACCGTGGCCTCCGGCTGGAGCAGCACGCTGATCGCTTTTCTGCAGGATTACGGCATTAAACTGCCTCCACAGATTTGCGATACGCCTGGTTCGGTCTGGGTGCTATACGATCAGCGCTGGGTTCCGATGACAACCCTTTCAGGCAAAGGAATTGACCTCGCGGTGCTGCCTCATGTGACCGCTCAGTTCAATCTGCTTGCCTTCCTCGCGATCATTGTCATCACTACGATTCTTGTGATCGGCATTCAAGAGTCGGCCACTATGAACACCACGATCGTGTTCGTGAAGCTCTTCGCGGTTTTGACTTTCATTGCGGTGGCTGCCGGATATGTCTTTCATCATCAGGCGCAGACCGCCGCCAACCTGCACCCTTTCGTGCCGCCATCCTATGGCTGGGCCGGCGTGATCCGAGCGGCCGGGGTAGTGTTCTTCGCCTACATCGGATTTGACGCGGTCTCAACGGCCGCGCAGGAAGCCAAGAACCCGCAACGCGATATGCCCATTGGAATCCTCGGCTCGCTGGTGATCTGCACCACTCTCTACATCCTGGTCTCTTTCCTGCTGACCGGAACGGTGCACTACACGCGCCTGAATGTGGGTGCTCCGGTGTCGCTGGCGATTCGCGAAACGGGCGTGCGCTGGGGAAGCTACGTGGTAAATGCGGGTGCGCTGGCCGGCCTCAGCACGGTCATGCTGGTGATGTTGCTGGGCCAGTCGCGAGTTTTCTATTCGATGTCGCGGGATGGGCTGCTTTGGAAGTGGGCTGGAGAGATCCATCCCAAGTTCCGTACTCCGTGGAAGTCTTCGATTGTTGTAGGGATTTTTGTGGCCTGTTTTGCGGCCGTGGTTCCCATCGGCGTACTGGGCGAACTCGTCTCCATCGGAACCTTGCTGGCGTTTGTGATTGTCTGTGCGGGCATCTGGATTCTGCGCATTCGAAGGCCCGAACTTCATCGCCCGTTCAAGACGCCACTGGTCCCCTTTGTTCCGATCATGGGCATGCTGGTTTCGCTCCTCATGATGGTCTTCCTGCCGTGGCAGACTTGGCTGCGCATGATCATTTGGCTTGTCATTGGAATGGTGATCTACTTCACCTATGGACGTCACCACAGCAAAGTTCAGGCGGCGTTGGCCAAGTCCAGTACGCTGGCGGGCTGAGGATAACGGTTGGACCGGAGACGCTTTCCTTCGAGAAAGCGTCTTCGCATTCAGTATCTCTCTTGCGTCTTTCCGCCGCATCCTTGTCCTAGTACAATCGCTGCCAGAGCGCCTATGCGAGCATTGCGAAATGTAGGGTTTTTATCGGCCGCGTTGCTGTGCGTAGTCATTATTGGCACGGCGGGCTTCCACTTTATCGAGCACTGGAGCTGGTTTGACGGCTTCTACATGGTGCTCACCACTCTGACCACGATTGGCTACGGGGAGGTGCACCCGCTGTCGCAAGCGGGACGATACTTCAATGTGAGCCTTATCCTCGCCGGTGTGGGGTTGGTGTTCTTAATCCTGGGGGCATTAGGGCAGGCACTCCTGGAATTCGAATTCAACAATTTGTTTGGCAGGCGGAAAATGGAACGAGAGATCAGCCGGTTGCAAGGGCATTACATTATCTGCGGCGCTGGGCGGGTAGGCCGCGCTGTGGCTCGCCAACTGGAGAGCAATCCCGCGCCGTTCGTCCTCCTTGATAACAATGAGGCCAAGGTCGAGCGCATTCGCGAGGAAACTAAGTGGCTGGTGGTCCACGCCGATGCAACCTTGGAAGCACAACTGCTCGCCGCGCGGATTGACCAAGCCGCCGGACTGGTTGCCACGACCACCACGGACGCAACCAACACCTACGTCGTGCTGACCGCGCGCAGTCTGAACCCGAACCTGAAGATTATTGCGCGAGCAAGCGAAGAGGGCGCGGAGAAACACATGCGTACCGCTGGCGCCGACCAGGTGATTTCACCATATGGCTTCGCGGGTTTCCGCATCGCACAGGCTTTCCTCCGTCCACACGTGATGGACTTTTTGGAGGTGGCTCTCTTGCGTAGCTCCGAACTGGGATTGGAACTGGAGGAGTTGACGATCGATGCGTCCTCGGTCTATGTCGGCCAGGGTTTGCGCTCCTCCGGAATTCGTCATGATCTCGGGATAACGGTTCTGGCCATCAAACGGGAAGGCGAGGAGATGAAGTATAGTCCAGCAGCAGATGCTCTTCTTTGTGCGGGCGATCATCTGATTGTGATGGGCGAGCCTTCGCGGTTGCGAGAGTTGGAATCGTTGGCCGGAGCGAAAAAGTGAAAATTACCACCGCTGCCGAAATGTCTGCAATTGACCGGGCCACCACTCAACACCACGGTGTTCCTTCGCTGACGCTGATGGAGAACGCGGGCGGTGAGGTGGCGAGTTTCGCACGCGAACGCTGGCCGGATGCGAACCGGATCACGGTGGTCTGCGGCAGAGGGAACAATGGCGGCGATGGGTTTGTCGCGGCCCGGCGTTTGCATGGGGCCGGAAGAGTAGTGGAAGTGTTATTGCTCGGTCCGGCAGAGGGATTGAAAGCGGATGCCGCAACGATGTTGGAGCGGCTCCCTCTGCGTCCGATCGTGGTGTGCAACGCGGAGGAAGTTGGGCGGGAATATGCGCGCAGTCTGGCGGGCGCGAACCTCATCATCGACGCGATATTCGGCACCGGATTCAAGCCTCGCGAAGGTACTTCGCCCACGCAGGACTTGGCGGGAGCCGTAATTACGGCAATCAATGCGTTGTCGGTGCCTGTGCTCTCGGTTGACCTCCCTTCGGGTGTGGATGCTGACGTCACCTCCAGTGCTGCTGATCCTCGAATGGTGGTCTGCCGCTCCAGCGCCGTGATTACCTTCACCGCTCCCAAACCTGCTCACATGTTCGCTCAGTTGAGCCGAGGTCCGATGGTAGTTGCTCCCATTGGAACTCCGGAAGCGGCGATTGTCTCCGCGCAGAATCTCTACGCGGTGAGTCCGCAGGAGGTGGCTGCACTGTTCGCTCCGCGGGCACTGGACAGCAACAAAGGGCGATTTGGACACGTGCTTGCCGTAGGAGGTTCGCTCGGCAAAAGTGGCGCCATCGCCATGTGTGGCACGGCGGCGTTGCGCATTGGTGCAGGACTGGCGACCGTGGCATGTCCTGCATCCGTCCTGCCGACCGTTGCAGGATTTGCGGCGGAGTTGATGACGGAACCTTTCGGCGATGGCACCTCACGGAGTGTCGCACCTGGGGATGCGGCGCATTGCCTGGAACTGGCGAAATCCCGAGATGTACTAGCAATTGGCCCAGGTTTGTCGCAGCGTCCGGGAGTGGCAGAGTTCGTGCATCGCCTGGTAAAGGGTGCGCATTGTCCGGTCGTGCTGGATGCCGACGGACTGAACGCGGTTGCTGGTTCGCCGGAACTCCTGCAAGGTGCTGCTCGTCCCCTGATCCTCACGCCGCATCCCGGCGAGATGGCGCGTTTGACCGGAAGCAGCGTTGCGGAGATACAGGGGAACCGGGTTGCCGCCGCCCGGGAATTTGCGCAAAGGCACCGCTGCATCGTGGTGCTGAAGGGATATCGTACGGTGGTTGCCTATCCAGGCGGTGCGGTCTGGGTGGTGGCAACCGGAAATCCAGGTATGGCGAGCGGTGGCACTGGCGACGTTCTGACTGGGATGATTGCCGGAGCCGTCGGCCAGTTCCCGGGACATCTGGAAGAATCGGTGCGGGCTGCCGTCTTTCTGCATGGTTTGGCAGGCGACGTGGCTTGCGAACACATCGGCGAGGAATCCCTGGTGGCGACTGATCTGCTGCGCTACCTGCCAGTGGCCTTCCGCAGAATGCGACAGTGGGCGAAGCGGAAAAACATTCGCCTCTGCTGACGTATTCCGCGCTGCAATTCCTGCCCACGATGCTATGATTCGGGCAATGACGCGCGATTTTACCTCGCATTCTGCGGAGGAAACAATTGAACTCGGGCGCCAATTGGCAACCCAGTTGGGCGATGCCCGCGTGGTCTTGCTGCGTGGGGACCTTGGCGCAGGAAAGACGACGCTGGTCAAGGGCATTGCCGAAGGCTTCGGGGCTGCCGAGGCGGATGATGTTACCAGCCCGACGTTTACCCTGATTCACGAGTATCGCGGACCGGACAAGGACGTCTACCACATCGATCTCTATCGCCTGGAAAAGCCCGGCGAAGTGGACTCGCTTGGCTTGGAAGACCTGATGCTGGAGGAGCGCAACGTGCTGCTGATCGAGTGGGGCGAGAAGTTTCCCCGCATTCTGCAGCAAAAGGACGCTGAAATCGTCATTCGGCGCGTCGGCCACGACGAGCGCAAGGTGCGGCTGACGACCGGGACATAAAAACTATCAGCTCCGCCAATCAATCTGAAACAACTTCGCCGCGCCCATCAGCAACATTGCGTTGAGATGAGCGCGGCGATTGCTTAAGCGGACTGATCCGTTTCTAGAAGCCCATCACGTGATATCCGCAATCGACGTGTATCACTTCGCCGGTGATTCCAGAAGCGCCGGGGCCAGCCAGGAATGCGGCGGTCTCACCGACCTCACTGGGATCGACATTGCGTTTGAGCGGAGCGCGTTCGGAAACGAATTTGAAGATCTCTCCGAGGCTGCCTATCCCACGGGCGGCCAGCGTCTTGATGGGGCCGGCGGAGATGGCGTTGACGCGGATGCCCTTGGGGCCAAGCGAGGCTGCGAGGTAGCGTACGGTGGCCTCCAGCGCTGCCTTGGCGACGCCCATGACGTTGTAGCCCAACATCACCTTTTCGGCGCCGTAGAAGGTCAGGGTGATAATGCTTCCGCCGTCGGTCATGAGCGGTTCGGCGGCGCGCGCCAGGGCGATCAGCGAATAGACGCTGATGTCATGGGCGATACGAAATCCCTCGCGACTGGTCAGCAGGAAGTCGTTTTTCAACTCGTCGGCGGGAGCAAAGGCCACCGAATGAACGAGGGTATGAATCTTGCCGTTGTACGTCTCGCCGATTTGCTGGAAAACCCGGGTGATCTCCTCGTCCTTGGTGACGTCGCATTGGAATCCGTTCGCGCCGGGCAGGCTGTTGATCATCTCTTCGGCATCCTGCCGAAGGCGTTCATTCTGGTATGTGATTGCGATCTGCGCGCCCTCGGCGTGCAGTTTCTGGGCGATGGCCCAGGCGATACTGCGCTTGTTGGCCAGACCGAAAATAACGGCCACGCGCCCTTGCAGGCTATTTGCCATCTATGTGCTCCCCGATTGTGGAACTGAGATTGAAACCGTGTTCAAAGGATAGCAGTCCGTGGACAGAACTGGAAATTTCCGGCAGGGCGGAAGCAGGGAAAAGAGGGCAAGAATCACTGCCGAGTGTGAGTGTTATCACATCGGGTTCGCGGAAAGATGGTTATGTTGTAGTCGTTATGACCTCCGAGACTCCCGATAATACGGCTGCGGTTCCCGATGGGCAGAAGTTGCCTGTACTTGAAACACAAAGAGGAGCTTGTGTTGACTTTGTGTCGTTCTGCAAGGAACAGCACCTCAACTCCCGCGCGGCGAACACATTCCTGCGCGTGCTTCACAACAAAACCTGGGAAGCGGAATGCCACACGATTCGTGAATCCATGCGCCCGGAAGTCGATCGCATCTTTGAGCCAGCGGAAAGGGCGCTGAAAGAGGGCGCTAATTGCAAGGAAGTTCTCGCAGTACTGGTCCATTCGTTGAAGGAAGTTGAAGACCTGTAAGCGGTCCAAGAAATTGTTGCTGTGTGGGATTCATCTCAATTCATCCCCCTGATTCATAGCGAAACCCGTCCGCGAGGACGGGTTTTGTTCTGCTTGCTTGCCGGCTTCTCCGCCAGTGCATTTCTCGGCGGTGCCCTATCCCCTATATTTCCTGGTAAAAATTTGAAAATAGGGTGGTTAGAGGGAACAAAAGTTTCACGGTTGCGCAGGTTTCAAAGTTGGAGTTCAAAGCCCGCGATCATTTCCCTAGCTCCAGAATAGCAATTTCAGGGAGCGATCCCGTCACTTAAGAAAAAACTATATATTCTTTTTAATCAGTAGCTTACAAGGAATTTTCAAGAAATATCTGCTTGACAAGATACACTGCGGGGCGATTGCGGGAGAAAAAATGGCATTTTCGAGTTACAGTGGCGCGATTTGAGGTGTTCCGGGGGCGCATTGAAAACCGTGGCTTTGAGGCGTTTGCACTGCTTTTTGTGCGACAGGAATAACCAGGTGAGTAATGGGTCTGCATGGGCGAATTACTGACTGGTTAATCGTTTTCAGGAAGATCGGATATGTTCCGAGAGCTGGAGCGAGTTCCGGAAAAGAACTACGAGCGCTGCCGCTCCGATTTGAGGGGAGGGCAGGAGAGCTCGTCTGCATCTACGTAGCTTGAGGATAGCCTCGGCGGAGGACATAAATGTCATCTGAGTGGGCGGTAGAGGCGGTAAAAGGTTTGCGCAAACGCCACGCGTTACAGCAACAACAATCCGGGGCCATGTTTGAAAGACGGAAGTTGCTGCAAGAGCAGGGGGACATACTCTGGAAGCAAGTTCGTCAGCATGTGGCGGAGTTGGCAGAGGAGTTCAATGCGGAGATCGGGAGTAAAGCCATTTCTGTCCTGCCTGGTCCGTTGAACGAACTGCAGGTGCGCATCGCGGTGTTGACCATGCGGAAAGAACTGTTGGCCGAGTTTGATGCGAGCTCGGTTCAGGAGGCCCTGCATTGGAGCTACGACCGCGGGAGTACAAAAGGGAGGCAGTATGAGCTCTTTGTGAATGAATACGGGGCGGTTTCCATTGGTCCCGGACAGACAACGAGAAGTCCGGAAACGATTGCGACGGAAATGCTGGATGGACTACTAGAAGAGTAGGGAGAATGTCTTTGCTTGACACCGGTGGGATGCGGTGTGACGATCTTGTTTTGCCGTGGCTCAGAAGAGGAGCAACGGGAGGAGGCAAGCGTGCCGAGCACTATTGAACTCCGTGGTTTCATGCAACTGGAAGCGCGGTTTCGCGAGCGGGGCTGGGCGAATCCGCACCGCTTCCAACTCGATCGGGAGGTTGAGGGGCCGGAACTGCTCGATTTGCTGGATGTTCCGCCGGAAGATGTGGAAGTGATCTTCGTGAACCGGACGGCGTTTCCGATGCACCATGCCATCATTCGTCCCGGAGATCGAGTGGCGCTAGCCCCTCCGGGTGTACCTGGACCGCACCGGCTGCTGCTTGGCTTCAAGAACAAAGAGAGGGTGGCGGAGAAAGATAAAGTGTCATCCCGGTAGGTGGGGCGGGATGGTTGAAGTTAGGGCAACCGCAAGGTCAACGGCAGCCGTAGGGTCAACTACCCCACATTTGCCGGCTACGGCAAATATGGGGCACCCGTAACACTACTGAAATTACTTCGCCAGTTCGTATCCCGAGAAGAAAAAGCTGAGTTCAAAGCGCGCGGTGTCTTCGGCATCGGAGCCATGCACGGCGTTGCGCTCGATGTTCTCGGCGTGCTTCTTGCGGACGGTGCCGTCTTCGGCGTTGGCGGGGTTGGTGGCACCCATCAACTTGCGCCAGTCAGCAATGGCGTTGGCCTTTTCCAGGGCCAGCACAACCACCGGGCCGGAGGTCATGAAGGTGGCGAGCGAATCAAAAAACGGCTTGCCCACGTGAACCGCATAGAAAGCGGTGGCCTGCGCCTTTTTGAGGTGAAGCATTTTCATTCCGATGATGCGGAAGCCGTTGTTCTCGATCATGGCGATGATATCGCCGGCTGCGCCCTTGGCGACGGCGTCGGGCTTGACGATGGCAAGTGTACGTTGCAGGGTTTGCATAAGATTCCTTGGGTGTTTACGGTGCGCACGGCTGACCGATCGGCCAGCCGTGCGGCTGCTAACAGCTTATCAGCTTCACCTTAGCTTTTCGCGCCGAGGGCCTCGACCAGGGTCTCTCCGAGGAGTGCGGGAGACTTGACGATGTGCACGCCGGCGGACTGGAGGGCCTTGAACTTCTCCTCGGCGGTGCCGCGACCGCCGCTGATGATGGCTCCGGCGTGACCCATGCGGCGTCCGGGAGGCGCGGTTTGTCCGGCGATGAAGCTGACCACCGGTTTTTGGACGTGGGCCTTGATGTACTCTGCCGCAGTTTCTTCGGCGGTGCCGCCGATCTCGCCGATCATGATGATGGCTTCGGTCTCGGGGTCGGCATTGAAGAGCGCCAGGGCATCGACGAAGTTGGTGCCGATGATGGGATCGCCGCCGATGCCGAGGGCGGTGGACTGTCCCATGCCTAGCTGCGTGATCTGGTGGACGGCTTCGTAGGTGAGGGTGCCGGAGCGGGAGACGATGCCGATGCGTCCGGGGCGGTGAATGTTACCGGGCATGATGCCGATTTTGCATTTGCCGGGGGAGATAACGCCGGGGCAGTTCGGTCCGATGAGGCGCGAGGAACTGCCTTCGAGATAGCGCCACACGCTGACCATGTCGCGCGTCGGAATGCCCTCGGTGATGCAGACGATCAGCGGCAGAGCGGCATCGATGGCTTCGAGAATGGCATCGGCGGCAAACGGCGGGGGCACGAAGATCATGGTGGCGTTGGCTTGGGTGTCGCGCACGGCGTCGGCCACGGTATTGAATACCGGCCAGCCTTCATGCACGGTTCCACCTTTGCCGGGGGTTACGCCGCCGACGACTTTGGTGCCGTAATCGGCGCAAGCTTTGGCGTGGAACGAACCTTCGCGGCCGGTGAGGCCCTGCACGATCAATCGGGTGTTCTGATCTACAAGAATGCTCATGGCTTATCTCCCCGCCGCAGCGGCGACAACCTTCTCGGCCGCATCTTTCATGGTTTGGGCGACGATGAAGTTCATGCCGCTGGCCTGCAGAATCTCACGTCCTTTGTCGACGTTGGTGCCTTCGAGACGGAGCACGATCGGGAGCTGGATATTGGTCTTGCGCGCGGCCTCGACCACGCCGTTCGCCAGCGTATCGACGCGGAGGATGCCGCCGAAGATGTTAATGAGGACCGCTTTGACGTTCTTGTCGGCGAGCAGGATTTCAAAGGCGTGGGTGACCTGTTCGGCATTGGCTCCGCCGCCGACATCGAGAAAGTTGGCAGGCTCGCCGCCGGCAAACTTGATGATGTCCATGGTGGCCATGGCGAGGCCCGCGCCATTCACCATGCAACCCACGGTGCCATCCAACTTGATGTAGTTGAGGTTGTACTTGCTGGCTTCGACTTCGAGGGGATCTTCCTCGGTGATGTCGCGCAGTTCCTTGAGGTCGGGATGGCGGTACAAGGCGTTGTCGTCGATGTTCACCTTGGCATCGAGGGCAAAGACGCGGCCATCGGTGGTGGTGATGAAAGGATTGATCTCGAAGAGTGAGGCGTCAGTCTCCTCGTATGCCTTGTAGAGCGCCAGCATGAACTTGACTGCCGGAGAGATGAACTCGGGCTTGAGGCCCAGCCGGAAGGCGATCTTGCGCGCCTGGAAGGGCTGGAATCCGATGGCGGGATCGATGTGCTCCTTGATGATTGCGTCGGGGTCCTTGGCCGCAACCTCTTCGATCTCCATGCCACCGGCTTTGGAGGCCATGAAGACGGAACGCGAGACGGTACGGTCGAGGACGATTCCGAGGTAGAGCTCGCTGGCGATGGGGAGAGTCTCTTCAATCAGCAGGCGGCGCACCTTCTTGCCCTCGGGACCGGTCTGGTGGGTCACCAGTTGCATTCCGAGGATTTTACCGGCCAGTTCAGCGGCTTCGTTGTAGCTCCGGGCCAGTTTTACGCCGCCGCCCTTACCACGGCCTCCGGCGTGGATCTGCGCCTTGACTACCACTCCGGTGGCTCCGGCGCCCAGTAAGTCCTTGGCGGCGCGTTCGGCGGCTTCGCGCGACTCAACCATTATGCCGCGCGGCACTGCTACTCCATACTTCGAGAGAATAGCCTTGGCCTGATACTCGTGAATTTTCATAGGTGAATTCCCGTTGGAAGCCTTTTGCAGACGGACGCACCTTAGCCGCACGTCGCGCTCGCGGAATTGTTGCCTTTCGGAAGAATTTTATCTAAAACGCAATTAAAAGCGTGATTATAGTCGAGAGACGTTTGGAGATGAAGGTATTCGCGGCGCGGACGAAAGTATTTGGTATCTTGAAGGGTAATTGTGTCCGTCCAAGTCGCGGCAAGAGGTTGGCGAATACTTTGGGTGGGAGGAAACGAACTCAATGACGGTAAGCACCACAGCCGCAGCCGCGGAAGTTGCGGACGCGAAGAACGTTTTCGAACGCATCCTGCGGATGGCCGGACGATCTCCGGTGCGCGTGGCGGCGGTGTTTGCCTTAACTGGACGGCTGCTGTTTTCGGCGATTGCCGCGGTGTACGTCTGGCATCTGAAGCTGGATCCTTTACTCGTCGATTCGAATCAGTTTGCCGGACATCTGATGCGGTGCGACGGGAGTTGGCGATATGCCCTGCTGGGGGCCTGGGAGCGCTTCGATACCCTTTGGTATATACACCTGGCGCAGTCCGGTTACGATTATCCTGCGGCGGTACCGTTCTATCCGCTATATCCTCTGCTGATTGCGCTGACCTACCTGCCCCCGCTGGCGGCGGCGCTGCTGATCTCGACGGTGTCCAGTTTTCTGTTCGCATGGGGGTTCCAGAAGTTGATTCAGTTGGACTATCCGGCGGAGGCCAGTGTACGGGCGCTGATCCTGTACCTGGTTTTTCCGACGGGGTTCATTCTTTTCGCCGGCTACCCGGAAAGTTTGTTGCTGTGCCTGATTGTGTGGGCGCTGTATTTTGCGCGGATGGGCAGAGTGCTGCCAGTGGCAGCGATGGCTTTGCTGGCAGGTGGGAGCAAGGCGCTGGGCACGTTGGTCTTCCTCCCCATAGCCTGGATTGCGATTCGTAATCGGAAATGGGGCTTACTGGGGGCGGGAGCCGCGGCGTTCGTCGCGCCGCTCGGCATGGGGCTATGGTTTCAAGCGACGGCGCGCATCTCCGTTCAGCAAGCCTACACGACCTATTGGACAACGACGGTGTCAGCGCCCTGGCAAATAGTGTGGCACGCACTGACGACTCCGGCGCCCTTCCGGGAACTCAATCTGCTGGCGCTGGCTTTCGTGGCTGTCCTGGCACTGAGTACCAACGACCGGTTGGAGTACACCCTCTTTACGGCGGGGGTGATTGGGATTTTGCTGTCTAGAGAAACCGTTCCGGTATTGCACAGCATGAGCCGGTATGTGCTGGTTATTTTTCCGGCCTTCATCTATGCCGGCGGTCTATTCCGCTCACGCGTGAGTTTTGCTCTGCTGGCAGCGGCGATGTTTGTGCTGGAGGTCAATGTGCTCGAGCAGTTCTTGCATTGGAGCTTCATTGTCTGAGGGTTTGCGCCGCGAATTATTGCCTCTCAGCAGATTTCGGCATTTCGTCCAAACGCAATAAATAAATTCACGGCAAAAAAATCAAGCACGCCAAAAGCATGAAAAACCCGGCCTGAGCCGGGTTTTTCATGAGGACGTAATAAAGATTAGCTGAGGGGGACGAATAGCTCGCGAGTGCGGGTGGATACCAGGGCATCGATGCCACCGGTGATATACCAGGCGAAGTGCGGCGAGGTGCGATGCGCTTCGAGAGCTGCATCGTCGACATATTGCTCGTAAAAGGCGAAGTTCTGTGGATGTTGGGTGGACTGGTGCACGATGTACTGAAGGCAACCAGGCTCCTTGCGGGTCTCGGAGGACATCTCGCGGCAGAGCCGTTTGCAGTCTTCTTCGGTGCCTGGTTTTACCGTCATGTGAACGATCAATACGATCATTGCCAGCTCCTATCTCTTCAGCATTGCGGAAAACTCATCGACGAATATGGTGTGGTCGCGGTCGGGGCCGGTGGAGACCATGCCGATGGTGGCCTCGGACTCCTGCTGGACGAAGCGGAGGTAGTCCTGGGCTTTGCGGGGGAGTTTGTCATGTTCGGTGATTCCGAAGGTGACCTCCTGCCAGCCGGGAAGGGTCTTGATGATGGGTTCGATTTTGCGATAGCCGGAATCCTGCGCGGGGATCTCCTCCACGGCTTTGCCATCGATTTTGTAGCCGACCACGATGGGAATCTCAGCGAGTTCGTCGAGCACATCGAGCTTGGTGACGACCAGCCATTCGGTGCCGTTGATCATGTTGGAGTAGCGCAATAGCGGCAGGTCGAGCCATCCGCAGCGGCGGGGGCGTCCGGTGACAGCGCCGTATTCGTTGCCCTTCTTGCGGACGACCTCGCCGAGATCGCCGTGAATTTCCGAAGGAAATGGACCTTCGCCAACGCGGGTGCAATACGCCTTGGTGACACCGATGACGGTGGAAATCGAGGTGGGAGGAACACCGGTGCCAATGGATGCGCCGCCGGAGGTTGCGCTGGATGAGGTGACGAAGGGGTAGGTGCCGTGGTCGATATCGAGCATGGTGCCCTGGGCGCCTTCAAACATGACGCTCCTGCCGTCGCGGATGGCTTTGTTCAGCAGCAGAGCGGTGTCTGCCACGAAGGGTGCGATCTGATCGGCGATGGCGGCATACTGCGCATACATTTCGACCGGGTCAATGGGGTCGCTGTTGAAGAGAGCGTGGGCGATGGTGTTCTTTTCCCGGCAGGCATTGTCGATATGCTTCTTCAGCAATGCCTTGTCGAGCAGGTCGGCGATGCGGAGGCCGCGGCGCGCCATTTTGTCCTCGTAGGTGGGGCCGATGCCGCGCGAGGTGGTGCCAATCTTCTCGCGTCCCGGGGCGTTTTCGGCGCCGAGCTCGATCATGCGGTGGTAGGGGAGGATGACGTGGGCGCGGTTGCTGATAAAGAGATTGGCGGCTGCACCTTTGTCTCCGGGACCCCAGACCTGCAATCCCGCGTGGCGCAGGGTCGCGACTTCGTGCATCAGGGCAAAAGGATCGAGGACGACGCCGTTGCCGATGACTGCCTGAGACTCCTGGCGCAGGATTCCGCAAGGAACCAGTTGCAGGACAAACTTTTTGCCGGAGATGGTGACGGTATGCCCGGCGTTGTGTCCGCCAGCATAGCGCGCAACAACTTCGAAATTATCCGAAAGGACGTCGACGATCTTGCCCTTGCCCTCGTCACCCCACTGGGCTCCGAGAACCACCGCGGTCTTTGCTTTGCTCACTCTGATCTCCAAACACACGCAGACGGGCTGCGGAAAAGTCGCACACAGACGTAGTTTTGAAAGTCTCAGGCGGAGAAGCCGGAAGGAATCCCGATCAGGCTGTGTACAACAAATTTTAACCGGATTCGCGGTGGAGAGCAAAGCGGAGGGGAGAAAAACGGCTGGCTTGGATAGGCGAGAGCGGAATCGCATGGCTAGCCCTTCGGCAAATTCTAAGGAGGGCGGCGGTGGAGTACACTGTGCGTCATGCCCGAGTTGCCCGAGGTAGAGACGATTGCGCGCGGCCTGGACAAGCGGCTTGCCGGAGACCGCATCGAGGAGGTTTGGATCGGCGACAAGAGCAACTTGCTGAAATCGCCGGCCAGTGAAATTGCGCGCGTGTTGCGAGGCGCGCGGATTGAGGGATTCCGGCGGGTGGGCAAGCACATTGTGGGAGAGCTGGCGTCGGCGCAGGGACCGGCGCAGTGGGTGATCCATCTGGGCATGACGGGACGCTGCCTGGTGTGCGAGCCTACGGCGGAGCCGGCAAAACATACGCATCTGATTGCAACCCTGGCTTCGGGACGCGAGCTGAGATTTGTCGATCCGCGGAGGTTTGGCAAGCTGCAGGTGCTGGAAGGCGGTGGGTTCGCCGCCGCCGGGGCGGAGCCGATTGCGGCCGACCGGCAGGGCTTCGTGGAGTTGTTCAAGGGGCGCAAGACTCCGATTAAGAGCGCGCTGCTGAATCAGCGGCTGCTCTCGGGCATCGGCAATATTTATGCGGATGAGAGTTTGTTTCGGGCGGGGATCAGGCCACGCCGCCGGGCGGCTTCGCTGACGCGGGCGGAGTTGATGCGGCTCTACGAGGCGATTCAGCAGGTGCTGGCGGAGGCGATTCAGGCGGGCGGATCGTCGGTCTCCAACTATGTGGATGAGAACGGCGACGGCGGATTGTTTCAGCTACAACACCGGGTATATCAGCGCACGGACGAGCCTTGCCTAGTTTGCGGGGCAGGCATCAAACGGGTGGTGGTGGCGGGACGGAGCAGCCACTACTGTCCGCGGTGCCAGCGCTAGGGGGATTGGTTAGGGAACAGCGATGAGGATGGAGGGTACTGATTCCCACCCTAGCCACGCCGAAAGCGCATCGAAGGTCACGCGGTTCGTAAAGCCCACATCCGCTGACTGCGGCAGATGTGGGGCACCGAGGCACCGAACTTCAGAGCAGGAGAAAGGAACCCGGTAGTTATGCCCTACTACGCCATTGGAGTTGACCTGGGCGGCACGAATTTGCGGGTTGCCGCCGTGGACGAAGGTGGGAAGCTGGTGGCGAAGATCACCCTGCAAACTGAGGTTTCGCAGGGACGGGAGCACGTGATCGATGAACTGTGCCGCGCTACTTCGTCGATGATCCGGGAAATGCGGGAGAAGCAGTCAGATGGCGGCGCGTTGTGCGGCATCGGAGTGGGCGTGCCGGGACTGGTGGACAGCGAGAGCGGCCGGCTGTTGGATTCTCCAAACCTGCCAGGCTGGAGCAACTACGATGTGAAAGGGGAAATCGAGCAGCGACTGGGTACGGCGGTGATTCTGGAAAACGACGCCAACGCGGCGGCGCTGGGCGAGCAATGGCTGGGGGCGGGACGCGACTTCGAGAGCATGTGCATGTACACGCTGGGCACCGGGGTGGGCGGAGGATTGGTTCTGAACGGCGAGATCTGGCGGGGATGGAACGGCATGGGCGGAGAGCTGGGGCACTGCAATGTGGAACCGGAAGGCCATGTTTGCAACTGCGGAAGCTATGGCTGTCTGGAGCAGTATGCGTCGGCCACGGCCGTGGTGCGGATGACGCGGGAAGCACTGGCGGGCGGGGCGGCATCGGAGTTGCGCCAGGTGGCGGATGCGGCGCTCAACGCGCGCGTGGTGTACGAACTGGCGATGCGGGGAGATGGGGTTGCGAAACAGGTCTTTGAGCGCGTGGGACGGGCGCTGGGACTGGCGATTGCAAACATGGTGAACACCTTGAACCTGCCGCTGTACGTGATCGGCGGCGGGGTTTCCAGCGCGTGGGATGCTTTCTCGCCGGCACTGTTCGCCGAGGTGCGCAGACGGTCGTTTGTCTATGCCTGGACCACGGGGGAAGATGGCACGGGAGTCGGCGGGCGACGGCGCGCAACGCGGATCACGCGGGCATTGCTGGGTGGCGACGGCGGACTGTTCGGGGCGGCACGCTTGCCGATGCGGCACGCGGCGGTGACGAGCAAGGCGTGAACGCTGAAAAGGCCTAGAGCCAGCTCCGGAGAAGGTGTCCCGCGAGAGGAAAAATCGATTACGGTAGAAAAGCTTGAAGCGGCGCGAGAGATTTGGGCGGTGCTGGAGTCCCTCACTTCGTTCAGGATGAACCCCTCAAATACCCGCCTTTCCGAAAGTGCACATTGGTTCCGGAACCGCTAGCCGGCAGTGGCTCCCTGGGTGACGCGCTTGAGGGCATCGATGAACTTGCGATTTTCTTCCGGGGTGCCAACGGTGACACGGATGGCAGTGCGCGCGCCCCAGCTTCCGGTGAGGGGACGGACGATGATGCCGTTCGACTGCAGGCGGCGGCCCAGGGCGGAGGCATCCTCTCCGGTCTCGACGTAGACGAAGTTGGCCCAGCTTTCCACCGGAGCATAACCCAACTCGCGCAGTTGACGGGTGAGCAGGGTGAGCTGGGCGGAATTATTGCGCAGCGTCTTTTCGTAATGTTCGCGGTCATCGAGGGCGGCCATGGCTCCCGCCTCTCCCACGCCATTGACGATGAATGCGGTTTTGAGGCGGGACAGATAATTGATCAGTTCCGCCGGTCCCATGCCGTAGCCGATGCGGGCGGCGGCCAAGCCATAGACCTTGGAGAAGGTTCGCATGACGACGACACTACGCTCCTGGCGCACGTAGTCGAGGGCGTGGGAGTAGTCCACACCGCGCTCGCGGGCCAGCCAGTCGGCGAATTCGAAGTAGGCCTCATCGAGGGCGACAACGATGTTCTCGGGAAGGCGGTCCAGAAAGCGATCCAACTCTTTGGCGGGAATCATGGTCCCGGTGGGATTGTTGGGGTTGGCGAGGAAGACCAGGCGGGTGTCAGAGTCGATGGCGTCGGAGATGGCATCGAGATCGAATCCGTCGTTGCGGCAGGGAACCTGGCGAAACTCCGCGCCAGCCGAGCGGGTAACGATGGGATAGATGATGAAGGAGCGCTCGCTGCTTACCGCGTTGAGTCCAGGGCCGAGCAGGGTTCGGGCGAGAATGTCCAACAGGTTGGTGGAGCCAGCGGTGACGATCAACTGATTTGGCGAAATGCGGTGATAGTCCGCTAGGCGCTCGCGCAGGATCACCATGTCATTGTCGGGATAGAGATGGACGGACCTGACCGCCGTTTCCATGGCACGGATGGCCAGCGGTGAGGGGCCAAGAGGGTTTTCGTTGGAACCGAGCTTGATCATCTTCACGCCGGATTCAGCTTCTGCCTGCTGGATCGGCTTCCCTGGTACGTAGGAGGCCAGAGCGCGCACGCGCTCTGGCACCAACTCCGCAAACTTGCCCATGAGTTTCCTCTTTAATCTTTATCGAATTCTACTCCTCTTCCGGACGGCGACGGGGTGGACCCGACGGACGGCGTGGTGCGCTGCCTCCGCGAGGCGGCCCCGAAGGACGACGCGGAGCACCGCTGCCGCCGCGTGGCCCGAAGCCGGTGCGCTTGGCGCCGAAGCCTGATGAACCGCCGCGTGCGCCGCCGGAGGATGTGCGCGGCCGGTCCGCGCCGGAGGGCTTGCCAAACTTGCCGGTGCGGGGGCCAGAACGGCCTTCGCTGCCGGGACGTTTGAAGTCGCCACCGGAGCGCTTGAAATCGCCGCCCGAGCGCTTGAAGTCGCTGCTGCCGCCGGAGCGGGGTTTGAAATCTCCACCGCTGCGCGGGGCAAAGCCGCTGGGTTTGCCCGGTCCCTTGGAAAACTTGCGGTCACCGCTGGATGTGCCCGGCCTTTTGAAGCCTCGATCGGCAGAGCGCTCCTTGGAATAGGGACGGTCACCGGAGAACGGCTTGGGCTCAAAGCTGTTGGTCTTGTCGCTGCCGAGGTCGCGGTGCTTGCTGGGCTTGACGAACTTGGGCTTGTTGTACTTGGCGAATCCGAAGCCGCCGGTCTGGGAGGTGTCGCGCTTCTCCGAAGGGCCGCTGAAGCCAGCTTCGCGTTTGGCAGCAGGCCGCTTGGTGTAGCCAGGGTCGCGCTTGGTGAAATCGCCCGAGGGCTTGGGCGTGTAGCTGCCGGGTTTGCGGTCGCGGGCGCCTGCGGGCTTGGCGGCGTAGCTGCGCTTGGGACGGTCTTTGAAATCTCCGGATGGGGAATCTCCGGCGGGCTGGGCGGGAAATTCGGCAGGTTTGCGGGTGTAGGGACGTTTGGCGGCGAAGCCATCGTCACGGCGCGGGCCGCGATCAGACTCGGGACGACTGAACTCAGGGCGTCCGAACTCAGGACCACGGGGACGGATGAAGGTGGGGCGCTCGCCGGTCTCCGGACGGGCGGTGAATTCGCGGCGCGGCGGGGCGGCACCTCGGGCGGTGCCAGGGGCGCTGGTGCGGCGCGCGATGGGCAATGGGGCAGGGGCATCCGCACTGGGCTTGCCGCGACGGCCTTTGACGAAGCGCGCCGCATCGACCCGCGGGCGGCGTTCGGGACGGTCATCCTTGCGCTTGACCTTGACCGGTTTGGGTTTGAAGGGCGTGTCCAGCGATTTGCGAAGCTGGTTGACCTCTTTGGGCGTGAGGTGGCGGAATTCTCCGGGCTCGAGGTCGAGGGTAAGCGAGCCGTAGCGGACGCGCTTGATCTTTTCGATGTGGTAGCCGATCTGCTCGAACATACGGCGGATCTGGCGATTGCGGCCTTCGGTGAGGGTGACCTCATACCAGGGATTCTCCTGGTCGACGGCGAGCTGAATTACGGCTGGCTGGGTGAGGATGGCGAAGGAACGGCGCTCGGTGCCGGGCTGCTTTTTGCCACGCACACCGGTTAGACCGGGCTCGGGCGGCAACATGATTCCGTTGCGCAGCTTGTCGATCTCTTCCTCGCTGGGCTTGCCGCTGACCTTGACCATGTAGGTTTTGGCAACGTGCGAACCGGCGCGGGTGAGTTGCTCCATGAGCTCGCCATCGTTGGTGAGCAGGAGCAGTCCTTCGCTCATGTAATCGAGGCGGCCGACGGGAAAGACGCGCTCATCGACGCCCTTGAGCAGGTTCATGACGGTGGGGCGGCCTTCGGGATCGCTGACCGTGGTCATGTGGCCCTTGGGTTTGTAGACGGCAAGATAGACGTGGCGCTCAGGGCCGCGGAGCAATTTGCCGTCGACGCGGATCTCATCCAGGCGCGGATCAGCTTTGGAGCCGGGCTCGGTGATGGTGTGTCCGTTGACGGAGACCAGACCGGCGGCAATCAACTGCTCGGCCTTGCGGCGTGAAGCTAATCCGGCGGCGGCCAGAATCTTTTGTAATCTTTCAGGTTTTGTTTCCATGGTAAGTGCAGCCTTTCGCTTAAATCCGCTCGCCATCAGGCGATCGAAGAAGGTGATACGTAAGAAGTGTCAGGGAAACGGCGTCCCTGAGAGGACTCCCGAATGTTTACTGACCGATGGGGCGCTCGGCTTCGGGTGTATTGCCGGACTCAGCGTCGGACTGCGGCTGGCTGTCGGCCGCTTCTGCTGCATCGGGCGGTGGTGAGTCGGGAATCTGCGACCCCTCGGATTCCACGTTTTCTGACTCTTGGTTTTCTGACTCTTGGCTCGGCGCTGATGCGGAGGAAGCAGAGTCGGGTGACGGCGGCTCCTCGGCGGTCGAACGATCCGATTCTACGGCTTCGCCGGAAGGCTGGGGAGCCTGGCTTGCTTCCGGTTCCGCACTCGTTTCTGGTTCCCCACTCAAGCCAACCAAGGGCTGGAATGGGCCACCCGTGGTCTCGGCTTGAGGGGCGGTGGGGGGATTGGGCTCGAAGAGAGTTTCCTGCTGCTCCGGGGGGGCGATTTCAATTGCGCCGAGTTGCGAGAACTCCTCCATGCTGGGGAGCTCGTTGACATCGTTGAGGCCAAAACGCAGCAGGAAATCCTTGCTGGTTTTGTACTGCATGGGGCGGCCGATGACCTGCTTTCGTCCGGCGGTGGTGATGAGTTTGCGATCCAACAGCGTGCCCAGGACGCTAGCCGACTCGACGCCGCGGATGTCGGCGATCTCAGGACCGGTGATCGGCTGTTTGTAGGCGATGACCGCCAGGGTTTCAAGGGCGGCAAGGGAGAGGCGAATGGGTGGCTTGAGACTCTTGGCGAAGGCGCGCACCACGTCATGATGCTCGGGCTTGGTGGCCATGCGAAAGCCGCCGGCGACCTGACGAATCTCCATACCGCGGTCTTCGCTGGCGTAGTCGGTTACAAGCTGGACCAGAACTTCGCGGATGCGCGTGCGTACGGCTTTGTCCTCGGCGATTTCCTGCTCGGTCTTCTTCGGTTGCCGTTTGCGCGAAGTGGTTTCGGGCGGGCGGACGCTGGCCGAGGGCGCTGGTTCTTCGTTGCGGCTCTCGGGATTGGCGATGGTGCGCGCTTCGGAGGCCGCGGCATCGGTCGCGTCTGCCATCGTAACGTCTGCCACGTCTACTGACTGCGGCAGATGTGGGGCACCAACGGGAGGGTTGGGATGGTCGATGGTGAGCGATTCGGAAATGCCATCGGTGTCGTCTGCCACGTCTGCTGACTGCGGCAGATATGGGGCACCAACGGGAAGGTTTGATGATGGTTCCCCGTGCAGCATCAAGGGACCGGGCTCAGGACAAGGCAGCTCCGCCGATTCAGGCGCGAGCTCGGGCATTGATGCGCTCTCGGCGGCTGCGCTGGCGTAGGAGTGAGCAGGGTGGAATTCAGTCGCGTAATCAGCGGCGTGGGAATCGGCGGCCAGCGCTTCGGCGGCGGAGTCGGCCTGCTCGATGGCGGCGTTCTCTCTGGCGGAGGCCAGGTCGGCGAGCACGATGTCCTTCAGGAGCAGGGCAATCTGCTCGAGTGTGACCGGCTCTTCGGCCGCGTAAATAATGGCCTCGACTTTTGCTTTCAAACTCATTCGGACTCGCTCGTTGGGAGACTCAATTTATTGCCAATCGTTTATTGCCAGTCGTTCATTGCCAGACGTTATTGCCAATCATCGCGCACGGCGGAGCCGCCTTCGTCCACGAGGCGGTCAAAGCCGATGGATTTTTTCAGTACGACCTCGCCGAAGACATCATCCTGCTTGCAGACCACGGCCTGCAAGCGGATCATCTCCAGGATTGCCAGAAAAGAGCAGACCAGGGCAGTACGCGAGTGCAGGTGACGCAGCAGTTGCTTGAGCCGGATGGGACGGTCCTCGACCATGAGACGGCGGCGCACGTAATCGATCATCTGGGCCACGGTGACGGCATCTTCATCAAACTGCAGGGTCGGGCGGTTCTTGGCACGCTCGAGAATCTGCTGGAAGGTTCGGACCAGATCAATCACGTCGGAGGCCATCTCCGGCTCCGTGCCCTCGGCATCGCGAAACTCTTTGAGCGCCGGATTGGTGAGCACCGCTTCTTCCAACTGCTGCTTCTGCAAGAGCATTTGGGCGGCCTGTTTGTAGCGCTCGTGCTCGAGCAGGCGATTGACCAGTTCGAGACGCGGGTCCTGCTCCTCGGGCGGGGCGTCGGGATCGCGCGGGAGCAGCATCTTGGACTTGATCTGGATGAGCAGGGAGGCGGTGTAGATGAACTCCGCCGCAAGATCGATATCGAAGTTGCGGATGTGCTCGACGTAAGCCAGATACTGCGCGGTGATCTGCGCGATGGGAATGTCGTAGATGTCGATGTCCTGCTTGCGAATCAGATCCAGCAGCAGGTCGAGCGGCCCGTCATAGACGCTGCCCACGCTCACCGAAAAAGGAAAGATATCGGCGAGATTGGGCGCGGCTTTGCGGGTATCCTGCTTGGGGTTCTTCGCCGCATCCGGTTGTTTTGCAGGGGCCGGACGAGGCGGATTGGTGGGCTGATCGCTCATCGGCTACTCCCCGAGTTTCTCCGGCGCTTCGAATTCCAGCGACATGTGCATGGCTTCGCGCACCTCGACCAGAGTCGCGTCGGCAGCCTTGCGGGCACGGGCGGAGCCAGCTTCGAGGATATCCCAGGCAAGCTTGGGATTGTTCTCGTATTGGCGGCGGCGCTCTTGAATAGGATTCAGAATTGCCACGATATTATCGGCCACCCAGCCTTTGCACTGAATGCATCCGATGCCAGCGGTGGTGCAGCCCAGGCGCACTTCCGCCATGGTCTCCGGAGTGCTGAAGATCTTGTGCAGGTCGCCCACGGGGCAGACGTCGGGATTGCCGGGATCGGTACGGCGTACACGGGCTGGATCGGTGACCATGGTCTTGAGCTTCTTGCGCACCTCGTCTTCGGGATCGCTGAGCAGGATGGAGTTGCCGTAACTCTTGGACATCTTGCGGCCATCGGTGCCGGGAAGCTTGGGGGCGGGGGTGAGGAGCGGCTGGGGCTCGGGAAAGACGTAGGTCCAAAGTCCACGGGCATCCCTAACACTCGTCACACGTTGATGCGTGCCTTCTATGCCGGGGGCCAAGTAGTTGTCGGCTTCCTCTTCGCCCATTTCCTCGATAAGTTTATCCCTGCTCGCATATGGCGTTGAATGCGGAGGTCCGCTCTTCGGATAGAAGAAGTTGAAGCGGCGGGCGATTTCGCGGGTGATCTCGACGTGGGCGACCTGGTCCTCGCCGACGGGGACGTAGGAGGCCTGGTACATCAGGATGTCAGAGGTCATGAGCACGGGATAGCCGAGGAATCCGTAGGTGTTGAGATCCTTTTCCTTGAGATTCTCCTTCTGCTCCTTGTAGGTGGGCACGCGTTCGAGCCAGCCCAAGGGAGTCATCATGGAGAGCAGGAGGTGGAGTTCGGCGTGCTGCGGGACGTGCGACTGGATGAAGATGGTCGCTTTCTCCGGATCGAGTCCGGCGGCAAGCCAGTCGAAGACCATTTCGAAGATGTTGGCCTTGACGCGCGAGGTGTCAGCGTAGTCGGTAGTGAGGGCGTGCCAATCGGCGACAAAGAAAAAACAGTCGTAGTCGTTCTGGAGGCGAGTCCAGTTCTGCAAGGCACCGACGTAGTGTCCGATGTGCAGCTTGCCGGTCGGTCTCATGCCGCTCAGTACGCGGCGGTTCACAGCTTGTTTTGCATCTGCCGACATCTATGTCTCTCTCGGGGAAGTCCTTTGGATTGGAGAATCCTTGGGAAAAGTGGGGCTGGGCCGGAAAAATCTGCCAGATGCCCGAAACCTTGATACTAACATGTGGCAGCCGCTCGGCTCTCGCACATTCGCCAAAGGCGGGCGGATGTGGGCCAGGTGCCACCCGCTCCAAAAGCAAAGGCGATAGCGAGAACTTAAGTCAACAGCCCCATTCAAGCCCAAAAGAAGGGCTTGAATGGGCCACCCTCCGCAGTCTGCAGCGCGGTTAGCGCTGGGTGATGGTGACCTGGTTGGTGCCGAGGATGGCGGTGTCAATGCGGTTGTGCAGGCGGAAGGTGGAGTCCATGCCAATGGCATTGCCGTACTTGGGGCGCAGGTAGCGGTCGGAAAAGAGCTCCAACAGGAAGCGCGGGACCTCGGCGCCGTCGAAGGCGATCGACTGGACGCGCACGGTGCCGACTCCGTTGGCGGCGGCAGCCTGGGCGGTGCAGGTGACATGGTGTTTGCCGGTGAAGAGCGCCAGCAAGGGATTATTGCGAGTACGGTTGGCGGTGAGGCGATCGAAGTCCACCTCGGCATCGCCGTAGATGACCGCAGGTTGGCTGGACAGGCGGACGTTGGAGACGCCGTCCGGTAACTTCACGCCGCCCTCGTTGAGGTAGGCGTTCCACTCCGGGGCAGTCAAGACGGTGGGCTGGGTGGAGGGATGCTGGGCGCGTCCGTTTTCGGCGAGCCAGGCGATCTTGCGAGCAGCGCTGGCGTAGGCCCGGGAATGGCTTGGCTGGCCGTAGGAGGCGAGGCTTGCCAGTGTCATGGCTACCAAGGCCAGGGCTACGATGATGGAGCGGACGCGTTTTTTCATCTACGTCGGGCTTGCGTGGGCGGCGGCGCCGGGGTGCCAAACTGCGGCTTGCTCAGGGTTCCCGTGACTTTGGCGACGGCACCGTTCTCCTGGCGAAACTCGAAGGCGATGGCTGCGTCACGCGAAGCAGTTCCGCTTAACTGATAGATGCCGGTGGGAGTGTTCCATCGGCAGGCGGAGATATTCCATCCGTCCTTGTTCAGGACGGCTCTGCCTTCGGCGTTCAGCACGCGCAGGGGAGTTCTGGGGTCGGGCGAGAGCCGTAAGACACCACCGCTCCAGGTGAAGTCAGTTTCGGCGGTGGCTGACTTGGACAGAGCGTCGGCATCCCAACCGGCCATATTGAATTTGTATTTGAGCGCCAGGGTGCCACTGCCGAGGGAGGCTTTGAGGAGAGTTCCGAGCTTTTCGGCTTGCATCCGCTCGGCGCTTCCGGTGCCCTCGTAGGTGGGATCGACGCCGCTGAAGTCGAGCTTCCAATCGCCTGAGATAGTGCCGCCGAGCAGGTCAGCGCGGGTATTTTTCAGCTCCAGCACGCCATCAGCGAGGGTAAAAGCAGTTTCGAAGGCCGAGCCTGCGGCGGTGCCGAGGGTGAGCCGACGGGCGCTGAGGCGTCCTGAGGCGCGAAGGTTGGCGATCACGTTGCGTTCCTGCTCAGGGGCGCCAAAGAGGCGGTACCAGGGGCTTTTCCGCAGGCGCGGGTTGAGCACGTCATTCCATCGTTCGGGATTCAGGTCATCGGTGGTGAGGTCAAAGCTGGATTCGCAGGGCGATTCGCCGTCACAGAAGCGGGGAAAGCTGGCGCTGCCGCTGAGGGCGATCTTACCGATGGTGGCGGAAGCGTTGCGCAGGGTGAAGCGATTGTGGTCGAACTCGATATGGGCGCTGGAGATTTCAGCCGGTACGGAGAGGCCGGGTACTTCGGCGCGAGCGTTTTTCAACTGCGCCGTTCCCGTGACCTCGGCGGCGACGAAATTTTTCCAGTCACCGCCGATGGTGAGATCGATTGCAGTAGGACCGGCGAGGGCGATCTTCGGCGCGCCGACGCCAAAGGCACGGGCAAATTGCTGGAGGCGCTCGAGGGTGGCATCGCCCTTGATGTGGAGAGAGAATCGCTCGTCGTCGAGAATTCCCTCGACGGTGGCCGGAGGGTTTGCTCCGAGCGGAAGATCAAAGCTGTGCACGATGAGGGCGCGAACGGGATCTGCGAGCATTGCGGGTTGGCCGCGATGGCGGGGCTCGGGAGTTTTGGTGGTGTTGGCCGTGGCCACTGCTTTGGCGACCGACAGATCCTTTCCGAGCACGGCGGAATGGACGACGAGGCCGCTGAGCGTGACGTTGCCAACCCAGTTGGAGGGCTCCTCGCTCATGCGGTTGGCGTGAAACGAAGCCGAAACGGTGCCCTTGGCGGTAAGGTCGTCGGGTAGGTCACGCTTGGCATGACGCGCCAAATTCAGCAAGGCACCGGCGGGAAGGCTGTCAGCGGAAATCGCAAGATCATAGCGGGGAGAGCGAAGGCCACGCAGCGTACCCTGGACGGAGAGCAATCCGCCCTCGAGGGGCAGGCGGCACTCGGTATTCTGGAGCAGGCTGGCGCTGACATTCAATTCGCCGTCGCAGGTGGCGTTGAGGTTGGCGGCATCACCGCTGGAGATGTCATAGCGGCGGAAGTCGCGGAGCTTGGCGGCAGCGGTGAACTCGAGCGCGCCGGGCGTGCCATTGAATTGCGCACTGGCCTCCAGCGCGCCGCGCCAGCCTCGATCCTCGCCATAGATGAGGCGGGTGAGATTGCCAAGCTGGACGCGCTCCCAGGTGACGGTGGCTTTCATGGGCGCATCGCGCAGGAGAACGGCACGCTGCAAGGTGGCCTCGGCCTTTACCGTTCCGGTGTCGGTGACCGGCATATCGGTTCGCACCGGGCGGGCTTCGAGCCTCATGCTCCACTGGTTTTCAGCCGGGCTGAAGAGAGTGAAATCGGCATCGACGAAGGAAAAGACACTTTTTTCCAGGCCGTACTTGAAGTTAATCCGTCCGTTGGTGGCCTCGATGTAGGGAAAGCGCTGACGCGAACTCGACAAACGGCCCGCAGTGGGCGCGGCCTGAGTGCGCGAAGCTCTCCATAGGAGAGACTCCAGATTCCAACTTGCATCCTCGCGTTCCACGAGGTTGAGGCTGGGATAGTTCAGCTTCAGCTTGGCGATCTCCAGCCGTTCGCGCCAGAGCGAGCTGAGACTGAGGTAAGCGGTGACTTCGTCGGCGTGCAGAATGGGCTCGGCGCTGTAGGCAAGGTCATCGCCGATTTCCACATTTTCCAGGTAGAAGCCGGGCTCAGGGAGCAGACGCAACTCGATGGCGCCCACGGTTACGGGACGCCCGAGAGCGTTGCTCATGGACTCCACCACCCTGCCCTTGTAACGACCCACGTTGATGAAGGGCGGCAGCACCAGGGCCGCGATGGCGAGCGCGACTGCGATCAGCGCTCCACGGCGGATTGTCTTGCCGGCGGCGTCACTGGCCATTAGCGCACCACTTGCAACATGCGCGACCAGCGGGTTTCGTTAAAAAAGTGAGTGAGGATGTGGAAGAAGAAGGCAACGCGGCTGGCCACATCCGTTTTGGTGTACTGGTCATCGGGGGTTTCAAAGGACCAGTAAATGAACATGGGGCGTCCGACGACGTTTTCGCGGGGAATAAAGCCCCAGAAACGGCTGTCATAACTCACGTCGCGATTGTCTCCCATGCCGAAGTAGGCACCCGGCGGCACGACGATGTCATCGCCCTGGATGTGATCCTGCATGGTGAGCTGCCATTCGGGCGCGAGCTGGTCGTCGCGGGTGGGAGGCACGGCAGGGAATTCATCGCGGTAAGGATTGTAGTCGCCGCGCGAGTGGATGGCGTACGGCTCGTCCTGCAATTTGCCGTTGAGGTAGACCTTGCCGCCGCGCAGATGAATGCGGTCGCCGGGAACGCCGATGACGCGCTTGACGACAAAGAGTCCGGGTTCGGAGGGCGACACAAAGACAATGATGTCGCCGCGCCGGGGATCGCGGTAGGGGATGATTTTATCGACCAGATTGGACTTGGGGGCCAGGCGCACACGATCGACAAAGAGGTGATCGCCGATCAGCAGGGTGCTCACCATGGACGAGGTCGGAATCTCAAAGGCCTGCATGCAGAAGGTGATGATGAACAGGCCAATGACGAGCACCGAAGCGATGGAGGCAACAAACTCCAGCGTCGTTTCCTTGGGTTGTTCCGGTTGCTTTTTCTCTTCTATTTCTTTCGCCAACTTATTCCAGTCCTGATCCGGCCGGCATCAAGGCGCCAGACGCATAATCCGTCGCCAGCGCAAATTGCCGGACACATGCAAGATGCGAGTACGTAGAGTAGAAAGTTTATCATCCATGGACCTGACTTTTGCCGGAGCATCGTCATCGTCGTCGTCATCATCACCGGCTTGGACGATGCTGAAGTAAATCACCATGGGCCGGCCGATGATGTTTTCGCGCGGCACCAGTCCCCAGTATCGGCTATCCAGACTCTGGTCGCGATTGTCGCCGAGGACGAAGTACTGGCCGGCCGGGACGATCAGCTCTCCGTTATGCACCAGGGTTCGCAAACGCCTGGCCCAGTCCGGGGTTACGTTTTCACCGACCGGGCTGCCATGCGGAAAGTTGTCGCGGAAGTCATCGGGATAATGCTCCTTGTAGACGACATAGGGCTCGGCGATTTCTCGCCCATTGATATAGACGTGGGCGTGGGCCAAATGTATGTGGTCGCCGGGGAGTCCGATGACACGCTTGACGAAGTGCTGGGCCGGGTCCACCGGATAGCGAAAGACAACGATATCGCCCCGGTGAATGTTCGGGTAGGGGAGGAGAGGTTGCCAGTGGCCGCTAGGGGCGAAGCGGGTTTTATCCACCAGAAGGTAGTCGCCGACCAGCAAAGTGTTTTCCATGGAGCCCGAGGGGATGCGGAAGGCCTGCACCACAAAGGCGATGATGAACATGGCAATGGTCAGCGCCAGCAGGGCAAATTGCACGTGCTCCAAGACGTGCCAAGTGGCGGCGCGCTTGCGCTGGGGAGCAGGGAGTGTTGGCGGAGATGATGGCGGAGCGGGAAGATTCGGCTTCATTCCGGCGCTACGCCATTCGTTCCAGCCGGAATAGTTCGGCTGCCAACCGGGATCATTCATGGTTGATTTCCTGCAGGCGTTCGAGCGCCTTTTCTGCCGCCAATTGGCTGGCGGCTTTCTTGCTGTTGGCGCTGCCGACGGTTGCAAACTCGGTTTCGTTGCCGGGATTCAGCACAATTACCCGCATGGTAAAACTTTTGCGATGGGCGGGGCCGACCTCGCCGATCATCTCATAACGCGGCTCGGGGCGTCCGCTGGCCCGCAGCAACTCCTGCAATCGGGATTTGTGATCAGCTACGAGGAGCACCTCGCCACCTGCGCCGGAGAGCCGATCCAGCTCCGGCTCCAGAATATGGGAAAGCACAAAGGCGCGCGCCACGAAGAGTCCGCCATCCAGATAGACGGCGGCGAGAAGGGCTTCGACGGCGTCTGCCAGCAGAGCGGTTTTGCGGCGGCCTCCAGTCTTCTCCTCGCCCCGCCCCAGCCTGAGATAGCTGCCGAGTTGCAGCTTCTGGGCGCAGTGCACGAGGTGATTGGCATTGACTAGGTGAGCACGGAGCTTCGAAAGCTCACCCTCCTGGTAAGCCGGGAAGCGCTGATACAGCTCCTGGCTGGCCACCAGTTGGAGGACGGCATCGCCAAGAAATTCCAGTTGCTCGTTGTCCTCGGCAGCTTCCGCACTCTCGCGCGCGAAGGAGCTGTGAGTCAGAGCCTGTTGCAGCAATCCGCGATTTGCGAATTGGTGGCCGAGCGCGCTTTCGAGATTGTCCAGAGGAAGATGCTTCATAGAAAAACTTGCGATACAGACGTTTGAATATGGATTACGAAATCTCCGGGACTACTTACTGGCGGGCTTGGCCGCGGCGGGAGCGAGTTTCTCCAGGCGCGACTTTTCCTGCTCTGCCAGTTGATGAATCTGATCTTCGGGTTGAGAGGCCGCGATGGCCTTCTCGACGGCGTCCATGGCGGCGCTGTAATCGCCGTTCTTATCGTAGGCGACGGAAAGGCGCAGCCATACGATGGGATCGGTGCGCTCCTTCTCTTCAGCGGCGGCGGCGTTGAATTCCTTGATAGCGGTATTGTAATCGAGCTCCTTGAAAGCCACGGTGGCGAAGACTTCGTGGGCGGTTCCGCGGATTTGGGCGAGGGCGGCGGCAAACTGCTCCGGGGTGAGATTGGCTGGCGGCGCAATATCTCCGGCATGCTGGAGAGCGCTCTGGGCGTCGGAGTTGGCTTCGGCGAGCCGGTCTTTGCGGTCGAGATCGTTGTCATGGGTGCGCTCGGCCAGCATCTGGGCCGCGGTCAGCAGGGCCACGGGATTGTTGGGATCATATTTGAGAACCGTGCGAGCCATATCCAGGGTTTTGTCGGGATTGTTGGCCTGCTGGTAGAGGCCCATGGCTTGCTGGAAGAGAAATGCACGCAGTTCGCTGTCAGGAAATTTCTGGGCAAAATCAGTGGCCGCCGCTTCCAGCTTGGCAGGGTCGGTCCGGGCGGACGCCGCCTTGTAGGCATCGTATTCGGCCTGGGTCTTGGGCGCCGGAGCCTTCTTGGTGGTCGTCGGCTGGCCGGTGGGTGCGGCGGCGTTCTGGTTGTTTGCCGGAGCGGCAGACTGCGGCTGTGCTATAGCCGGAAGTGCCATCATCGGCAAAGCCATGGTAGCCGACAACAGCAACGCAGCGGTGGTGAATGTAGCTATCTTCAAGGTCGTTCTCCGTTCAAGAGCACTTTCAAAATTGGTGTGTCCGTCGTTATCATCGCCGGGTAAAACGCCAGGCTGCTTACGGGACACACCTTCCGCGATTCCGGTCTAATCGTTGGGATGCTTGACCGGTGGCTGGTATGCCTGCTGCAATCCTTTTTCCGCCGCCGCCTTCAACTCGGGCGATCCACCGGCGTTCAACGCGGCGCGGTAATGTTCGACCGCTTCCTGGCGATGCTCCTGCATGTCAAGGATGCGTCCGAGATAGATGTGCGACCAGCCGCGGATCTTGCTGTCGCTGGATGCGGCGGCGGCGCGCTCAAAGAAGCCCTGGGCGTCATCCAGTTTGCCGGCGGCAATGGCGACCCGCGCCAGCACAAAGAGTGCTCTTCCCGGATCTTCCTGGTTGCGGAGGGCCTGCTGCGCGTAATTTTCGGCGCCATCGAAGTTGCCACTGGCCAGCGCGCGCTCGGCGAGATCGACCAGCATCTGCTTGCGCTGACTCTTGCGAACCAGCTCCGGCGTACCGCTCTGGAGGAAGGGAATGGTGGCGGCAATCTTCTGCTGTTTTTCGACATCGATATCGTGCAGCCAGTCGGCATAGGACTGGTCGAAGCCGACTTCGTCGCCCTCAAACGCTACCAGCCGGTCATAAAAATACCGGGTCAGGATAAAGCCCTGCCGGGTGGAATCCCAGGCGAGTTGTTCCTTTGGTTTCTCCGGACCCTTGAGCCCGCCGAGCAAGCGTGCCTCAATGGCCTTGATCAACGACTCGGTCAGCAGCAATCCCATGTCGAAGCGGTAGCTGTCTTCGAGGGGAGCGCGTTTCACCGAGTCCAGCAGTGGCGACAGGCGCTCCAGGGTAGTTCCGCGCGAGAGCACCTTGGCGTCCAGAATGTAATGCAGGTAAGTATGGCGAATCTGGTCGAGACGAATGACACCGGTGGCGGTGGGGGAAATCACCATGTAGTAGTCGTCGGCATAGTTGCGCGAGTTGACTTCGCCGGGAGCGGCCAATGGTTCCACGTAAACCACAAACTCATGCTTGATGTAGCCGCTCATGTTGCGCTTGAGATAGATGTCGGTGGAAAGCAGCGTGTCACTGACCGGTTTGTGCAGGTTGCGGATCAGTTGATCGTAGTCGGGGCGATGGCGGAGCCAGATGGCATTCAGATTCGCCGCCTCACTGAAGCGGTGCAGCAAGGGCAGAAATCCCAGCACGAAGATGGCGTCCGGCGGGAGGTCGCTTTCCTTGGTGCGCAACTCCAGTTTGGGGCCATCCGCGAGATTCAGTCCCAGAGATACGTAATTGGAGAGGGTACGCGAAGGGTTGTCCTGTTGGTGATCCTCGTAAAAAGCGCACATGTTGCGCAATGCCAACTGGGCATCGCGCGATTGCGCCGCCTGCAATACTTCTCCGCGGATTTGCTGACGCAAGGGAATCGATTGCGCCAGATCGGCGTCATAACCGCAGGCGTTGATGGCTGCCATCACGGAAAACAGCGCCTGACTGGTCTCCACGCTCATGCGGGGCGACGGCTGAGCTATGGCCGGCAGGGTGAGGATGGCGCAAAGCGCAAACACCATCGAAAGGCTGATTTTCAGGAATGCCTCCTGGGTTGAATGCTTGGATCGTCTCGGAGCCAGTGTAAGAGCTGCCGCCGGGCGAAGCAAATACCCGGCTGGCTCGGGAAGAGAGAAGACCGGAATTCTTTCGTCTTCGATAAGGCGGCCCGTGGCGGTCCCCACATTCGCCCAACTACGGGGCGGATGTGGTCCACCCGGAAGCAGCCGCTGGATTGCGAGGCGGCATCAGCCGCCGACATTGATATTGGAAAAGGAGATCACGACCCGTCCGCTGGTTGGCACGCCGAAGCTGGTTGCGGGACGGAACTGGGTAAAGATCAGTGCGTTCTTCATCTCCGGACTCAACTCCTTCGGGCCGGTTGCATTCAGCACGCGGTAATCCTCCACCCGGCCGTGGGTATCGATGACAGCCTCGACGACGATGGCGTCGCCATTGGCGTTGCCGCTTTCCAGTCCAAAGGGCGCCAGCGTCATTTCCGGCGGAGTGTAGAGCATGGTCGGCACGTCATTGCCCGCAGACAGATGGACCGGCACCAGAACGCCGATCAGCAAGCCGAAGAACAAAACTGCGGAAAGCAGGCCTCCGGCGGCCGGAAACATAAACGCGTTGAGCGCATCTTCGCAACGAACCTGGAGGCTCTCCCAGCGATGGTGGCGCTGGGCCGCCAACTGCTTGGAGATCGCGACCTTGAGACGCAGGGCAAGCTCGGGCGGAGCGGGGTGGGACGCCATGGTGGCCATCAGCCACTTGGTCCGGCGCAGGGCGGCGAACTCAGTGCCGCAGCTTTTGCATGCCGACAAGTGTTCGTTGAGGGTCTGTCTCTGCTCGCCGTCCAGCATGGCATCCAGCATTGGAGAAAACAAACATTTTGCTTCGGCGCACTTCATGGTGTCACCTCAATCTCCCGATTTCCCGGCGCAAGCTTGGCTGCGCGATTGCTTCCGTCAGCCTTCGGGGATGTTAGGGTTTCCGGGGCGAACTCGTGAGCATAGCGTTCCAGGCGTTTTCGCAGCGCCTGGCGTCCACGAACCAGCCTGGACTTGACGGTTCCCAACGAAGTCTCGGTTATCTCTGCAATTTCTTCATAAGAGAGATCTTCAATGTCACGCAGAACCACCGCCGTGCGATAGTTCTCAGGCAGCTCCTGCAACACCTGTTCGACCCGTGCCCGCACCTGGCTGCGCGCCAGGGTTTCATAGGGCGACTCGGTGCGATCCACAAGACTGTCGCGCAAGTTCGACGAGCGGCCTTCGCAGTCATCCGGGACAGGTTCAAAGGAAAGCTCCTGCACCTTATGGCGGAAGAACCAGCGGCGGCGGTTGCTGGCCTCATGAATGGCGATGCGGTAAATCCAGGTCTTCAGGCTGCTTTCGCAGTTAAACTTCGACATGCCGCGAAAGACCTTGATAAAGACTTCCTGCGTGGTGTCGGGCGCGTCGGTGGGATCGTCCAGGATTCGGTAGATGAGGTTGTAAATGGTCTGGTGGTACTGCGAAATCAGTCGGGTGTAGGCATCTTCGTTCCCCGCCTTCAGTTCGGCGACGATCGAAGCATCTTCCGGGCGCATTTCCCATGCGCTGGCCAGTTCGCCCACGGTCGTGACTCCTGCGGCACTCACCGTACCCCCTCCATGTTAACCCTCGAAGCTCCCTGCCAACAAGCCAAATTAGCGCGCAAGTCCCTGAAATTGCGAAACTTTGCCTAGCAGAGGCATGCGCACTTGGCCGATCACCCACCGGAAAAGCCTTAACCTTCGGCCCGAAAGGTGAGTCGTCTGTGGCAATAGACTCCGGCGCGAGGGTAAATGTTCCCGAAATTCGGCACCGCTCGCACAAGAATTGCTCAGCCAAGCCTATTGTTGGCTCGGCGCGGGCTTTGGTTTCTTCTTGGGCTTGGGTTGATTGTCATCCACCACGACCTTGCTGCTGGCGGGTTTTGCGCCGCTGGCAGTGCTGACGACCCGGCTCCGGAGGCGGGCCAACTCGGCATCGTTAGCACCGGCCAGCATGTCCACCCGCTCGGCGACCTGGCGGCGAATCTGGTCGAGTTGATTGATGTCCGAGGAGAGCGTTTGGTATTGATCAGTGGGGCCGAAGGCTCCGGCGGACTCGGTCAATGCGGAAAACGTGTCGTACAGAGCATTCAGGTTACGGTAGAGGCGGAAATTCGCGTTCAGAGAGCCGGGCGAAGCCTGTATCCGCTGCAGCAGATCTGGGACGGCATTCGTCAGGTTGCGGCGGATGGACACGGTGCTGGCCTGGGCCTGCTGCTTACTCACGGCGTCGGCCTTCCACTTATCGATACGCAAGCGAGCCACATCTTCGTCCGATTTCTGGGAGATAGCTTGGACCTGGATCAGCAATTCTCTCAGGGCGAGGTCGGGGGCGGCGCTGACGGAGGTTGCGGTGCCCGGGGGAGTCGAGGTGTGGTTGGTCTGCCCGGATAGCGGGGCCAGGGCCACGGAGGAGACGAGCAGGAGGTAGAGTGCGATCTTCATGAGATAAGTGTACCGGAGGGCCTCCTCAGACGGCTTGCCGGCATCGAGAACCGGAAACTCTGGAGGCCTGAGACTTAGGATGCAGGGCAGAGCAGGAAGGCTGCCGCTCAGGGAATCAGCTGGCCCAAGGTGGGAGTTTGCCTTGGCTCGCCGGGGTAACGGGGCAGGGGTGACATCCAATGATAAAACAGGACCCATGCCAGAAGCGCAAACGATAGTAGCCCGGCGCTGGCGGCGAGTATCTCCATGGATAGATTCGGGGGCGGAACGACAAACTTCGGGTTGGGCGGCTGATAGTCGAGAGCTGGATCATGCGGCGGAGTGTCAAATGCCTTGCGCATAGCGTCTCGTGCCGGGTCCGACGGCAGGGTAATGATAGGATCTTGCGTCGGGCGTTCGGGAAAGCGCAGCAGCTCCTTGGTGAAAGGCTGCCGGTTGTCTCCAAGGAAGGCATGGTCGCCGTACGGGCTTCGCCCGGGGTCAGGAGTGTCCTGGCGCGCTGGGTCGGAGTCATCTGTTTTTCGCTGCCGATTATCCTGGGCCATGAGTGGGCTTAGATGCATCCGGGAAGGGATCGGGTGACGCAAAAGGGGAGCTGGCGTGCAGCACTTCCGATGCAGGGCCAAAGGCTAGATTGCGCAACGTACAGCAGGCTGGCGCATCACAACAAAGGAAAAATTTCGCAGGAGGTCTGCCATGAGCCGCAGAGGGAATGAACGTAGAGACCGCGAAGCAGAGATGGACGAGCTGGGTACCGATCCGGGGCAGGTAGGTCCGGAGAGCGCTGGGCAATCCGGAGACACGCAGGGGCTGCCGGAAGTTAGCGAGGCCGCAACGGAGAGCGTGGAGGAACTCGCCGAAGACGAACAGGCATTTGAAGCCGAGGTAGTGGAGGGAGTGGAGGATGCGGGAGATCATCCGGAGCGTCCGGTGCGCAGCCACGAGGATCCGAGACCGGTGAACGAAAACGAACTTCCGCCCGACCCCGACTGGAAATGATCCCGGCGGTGATCAGCGCGTCCGGGTATGCATTGCGACCAGCGATATTGATGGTGAACAATTCTGCAGGCAGATGATTTTGAACTGCAATAAGCAGTAAGCGCTTGCGGAAAATTAATGACTGATCTGCGGTGACATCGCCAGGCTGCACAACAAGTCATCCCACTGCGAGGCGATGTGCTCGGGACGAAAATCGCGCCCCCGTTCGCGGGAAAGCTTCGAGTAGTGCGCATGGGTTCCGGCATCGGCGAGCAGTGCATACAGCGCATCGCTTAGGGCTACCGTATCTTCGGGCGGTACCGTGATGCCGTATTTGCCATGATCGAGGATCTCGGCGGGGCCGGATGCGGTCGAGCCGATTATCGGCAGCCCCAGTGCCATGGCCTCCAAGAAAATGCGGCCGAAACCTTCCAGGCGCGAAGGTGCAGCCAATGCGGTGGCTGCCCGGAAGAACGGGAAGGGATTGCTCTGGAAGCCCGGCATGAAAACGGAAGCCTTCACGCCGAGCGAAGCCGCCAACTGTTGCAGAAGCGCACGGTCGTCTCCATCGCCCAGGATGACCAGATTGTGGTCGAACCCGCGCCGCCGCACCGCTGCATGAGCGCACAACAGAACATCAAATCCCTTGTGGGCAATTCTTAACCGGCCTACTCCGAGAATGAACGGCTTTGCTCGCAGCATCTCCATGGCGGAAGGCAGAGGTTCCGTTGCCATCGTCCGAACCTCCTCAAGATTCACCGGATTATGAATCAAGTGCAGGGCCGCGCGCGGCGCAACCCGTTGCAAGGAACGCCCGCTACCATGGGAGGGTGCCACTACAGCATCGCACCGCGGGTACATTCGCCGTGCCAGCCATCGATGCCATCCCGGGAAGGACGTGAGGTACTCATCGAGATCGGTTCGAACCCAGCCGAGGAGCGGCTTTTTCAGGACACTGGCGGCAAACCACGCAACGTACGTTGCGGTGGTCTCCATCGCCCCCACGATCACATCCGCGCGTGCGCCCTGAATCAACGCCCTGCGCAGAACCGAGGGCATGTGATTCCGCAATCTGCTGCCGGTTGGGCACACCCAAGAGAAGCCAAGGTTGGGAGGCACGCGATCCAGATGAACTCCCTCGTGCTTGAGGAGAAACAGACTCGGCTCGATGCGCCGCCGGTCCAGCCGACCAATCAGTTCAAGTAAAGAGCGCTCAGCCCCACCGCCGTTCAGGTCCGGCATCACAAACAGGGCACGGATCACGCGCCTTCCACCCGCGCTGCGGAGCATCGTTCGGGCTGGGAGGACTTGGCACTCTCCACTAATTCAGCAAGGTGATCGTGAGGTCGAGGCTTTCCGGCTACGAAGGTTATGGGGATGGCGGCATCGCGGCGGGAATCCACAAACCATCCCTGCAACCGGCCTCGAAGCAGGGCCCAATAGTATTGCGCTCGCTCCCGGTTTCCGCAGAGGTGCGCCTGCATCGCCCCACCGAAGGCTCGAACCCAGGTAGTGATGGCGAACACCATGGGATACCTGTACTTTCGCAAGACATAGCCGAATGATCGTCCTTCGCCTAAAGCGCGGGCGATTCTCGGCTCATCATAAGGCAGCGCAAGGTGGTTCAAAATAACGTCCGCACGGTAATGCAAGTGGAAGCCTTGCTGCAAGACGCGGATCATGTACTCGGACTCTTCCGCGGCGAGCATGCCGGTCGGCGTGCCGAGCCCTAGATTCTCATCGAATGCTCCGACCGTCTCCACAATCTCCCGGCGCAAGAAGATGGCGATACTGATGGAGCGACGCCACACAGTTCTGAGATCCACTGACCCGCTGGTGCGGTGATACCAGGAAAAGCTGTTCGGATTTTCGGGGTCGGCGGGCCGTCCCGAAAGTCCGTCCCACTCCGGATGCGTGGTGAGCAGGTCTGCTATGCGCTGCAGGGTTTCCGGGGGATACCAGCAGTCATCGTCTGGGAAGGCCACGACTTGCCCCGAGATGCGGTTCAGTCCGACATTGCGGGCAAGCGAGAGGCCAAGATCCGATCGCAGATGCAGGAGGGGGAAGCAAACTCGAAATGGAGCAACGACATCGGTGAGAAAACCCGGAGGATTTTGGTCGACAATGATGACTTCAAAATTTTGGTAGGTCTGCGCCCTGAGGGATGCAAGCAACCGGGTTAGCTGATGCGACCGGTTGACCGTGGCAACGATCAGTGAAAATCTGATTGCCGATGCACTCATTGGATCTAACCGATCCCCTGACATGTACATACTGCTCCCGACCGCTGCATGAAGAAATACAGTTGCCGCGCATTCTCGGACCTGCTGGCGTTCATAGGATTTTAGCAAACCAAACTTAGCATGCGCCGACTTTTAAGCGGAGAGAAATCATTGATGCGGCTGGAACGCCCATTCGAAGGTGCCGGACCAGAAGGTTGTCCAATAGATTCCGGCCGATTAGTTGCGTCGAAAACCTCATGGTACAGGCAGAATGGGGTGGAGTAGGATGGTGGCAGGCCATCGTGCAACCAACGTAAATAATGAATAATCCCGCAGAAACGCCGGACGCCGCACCACTGGCGCGCTCGATCCGCCGACGTCTGGCTCGCGGGTCGAGCGTCTATGGGCTCACGACCTTTGGGCTCAGAGCCTTGGGCTTCGCTCTGCTGGGCGTGTACTCGCGGTACTTCTCGCCGCGCGACTATGGCATAGTCAGCCTCTCCGAGTGCATTGGGATTGTGGTCGGCGTGATCGCGGGACTCGGGCTTGAAAGCGGAAGCCGCCGCCTCTATTTTCAGTTTGCCGGAGACGCGGCGCGTCTGCGCGGTTATCTCAGCAGCGTGCTTCGCCTGGCCGCTGCGGCCTCCGCCCTTGGGCTCGTCATTGCTTTTCTGTGTGGACCTCTGATCGCGTCCCATGTGGCGCCTAAGTGGGACGTGGGTTTCTTTCCCTACCTTGCGTTGCCGATCTTCACCGCCATTGCTTCGCAGTTGCTGCAGTGCCGGCTGGCCGTCTACCAATGCGAGGAGAGGTTGTTTGCGTTTACGGCTTTCGTCACGCTGCAATCGTTGGCCACCACGTTGTTTACCTTCGGACTGGTGGTGTGGACGCGGCACGGCGCTGCCGGTTTGCTGGCCGCACGCGCGCTGGGAGCGCTGGTCGCGCTGCTGGCCGCCGCCGGTCTCTCCGGCGCTCTGCTGCGTGCCAAGCCGAACTGGGCGGACGTCCGCGAGACCTTGCAAATATCGCTGCCGCTGGTTCCTCACGGACTGATGGCGGTTGGGTTGGTTGCGCTGGACCGCTTCATCCTGCAACACTACCGCCCGCTCAGCGAGGTTGGCCTCTACACGCTGGCCTACAACATCGGCATGATCATGACGATGGTTACGGCGTCGCTCTCGCGGGCCTGGACCCCGCTGTTTTTCTCCATGCTGCTCAAAGGCGAAGAAGGCCGCAGAGCCGCGGGAGGAATTTTTGATGAACTCGTCGTCCTGCTGTTGCTGATCGCCAGCGCCGGAGCCTTGCTTGCCCCGCTTGGTGTTCGCTGGCTGTTCGACTCCCATTATTGGCCGGCGGCAAGACTTGCGCCGATTGTCGTCGGCGCCTATCTCTGCCACTCCCTGTTCGTCCTCTTCCAACTCTCGGTCATCCAGGCGCGGCGCACGCCGCTGGTGGGGGTGGTCAGCGGCATAGCCCTTCTCTCCAATGTTGGGTTGAATCTCGCCTGGGCTCCGAGGCATGGGATGGTAGGCGCGGCGTATGCGACCTTGGCGGCGTACTTCGTGGAACTCGTCCTGATCGCCATCCTGGCACACCGTGTGCTGCCGCTTCCTCATCGATGGCGGTGGCCCTCCGTCGGCCTGCTTACCTTTGCCGCTGCCCTGGCCTGGACGCAACTCCAGACCGCCGTGATTCCAACCCTTATGTTCTCCGGGCTGCTGCTTGCAGCATGCACCATCGGACTGGTCCAGTACTTCCGAAGAAGAGGGCAGGGGGATGAGCCGGGGAGCTGCGGCGTGGTGACCGCGGAGGCGACGGAGGAGATCAGGATGGAGACATTCTAGACAGGTATTCTGGGGGATGGGCTTGACGGCAGCTCACGGTCTAGGGAGAGGACTGGCCGTAAGATGCTGATTAAAAACCAGTGGGCTCTGGTCCAGCGGCAAGGCATGGGGCGCGTTTCGTCCTGCGGACTTCAATTCTTGAGCCATCCCTGTCCATAGTTCCTTTATCTCATAGTACGTGGTTTGGTCAGCTTGTAATGGCACCCGCCGAAGAGCTCCACCAGCCGGAAATGCGATTTACTGTCAATAACTTGCAACGCAAACACATCGCGAAAGGAGCCAGTGTTGCAGAATTCGGAGGTTGGGCGCGGGGAACGAAAATGGGAGGTGCCTTTATGCTACACTGCTTCGGAGATGCCGTCTCGGGTAGCCGCTCGGTCAATGGCGACAGTCAGGCTAACCGGCGAGAGAATGCGTGAAAAACGTTCTCTGGAACAGAGTCAATTTAGAATCCCTGGGGTTTATGCAGGAAGCACATCCGTTGCTAAGAGCTGCTGGTATTTCTCGTGTAGAAGAGAATATGCAAGATTTGCGGCTTACACTGCGATTCATGCAACCTTTGCGGAAGTGAAGTCGTGTCGTTCGGAGTTGTCAGCGCTGACGTTTGGATTTTGCGTCGCGGAGCGAGAAGCTGTGTTTCGGCCCTGTACTCAAGGTGAGGGGAAATGATTCGGCGTCTTAGCTTGTACGAATTCTTCTTTCGGATCTGTTGCTTTTTACTGCCGGTTCTAGCTTTTCTGATCGCGGGTACGGGATTGCGTAGTTTTAGCTTGATCCTTCCGCTGACCCATGACTATTTGTACCTATGTGTGACGCTTTCCCTGGTGTGGATCGTCTGCACGGTGCATTTCGATGTTACCAGTATTGAAGCGCTGTTTCTGGAATCGGGCGGCGTGCGGAACTGCCTGAAGGCGGTTGCCTGGACCTATATGTCTGGGTTCAGTGCGCTGTTTTTCTACCGTCAGGCTTCTTTCTCCAGGCTGATGCTGGGCACCAGCGGGCTGCTTCTGCTGGGCGGCATATTACTGTTGCGCCTGATTTTCCGGCACATTGTGACGCACTCCAGCACGCAGGCGGACCCTCTCCGAATCATCATTATTGGGGCGGATGCGTTCGCTCAGCAGACCTCGAAGAGATTGAAGAGCAGTATTGTGGCGCCATGTGAGACGGTGGCATTTGTGCGCTTGCCCGGGCAGAAGGTGAATCTGGACCCCGGGGTTCCAGTGTTTGAACTGGAACAGTTAATGAGCCAGAACATCCGGCATTTTGCTAACGACATGGTGATGGCGGCGTCTCCGGAGATGCTTCCGATTCTTTCCAAACTGATCAGCCAATTGAAGGGCTTAGCGATTCCGATTCGCTTTTGTCTGGATTTTGGCGAGGACGTCAGGGTGCGGGACCGGTTTTTCAGGATTGGCGGCACGCATATTCTCGATGTGCAGATTGCCCCATCCGAGACCATCAGTTATGTCATCTTGAAACGCTGTTTCGATGTGGTCTTCTCGCTGATGGCGCTGGCCCTGGCCGCCATCCCGATGGTCCTGATCGCCATTGCCGTGAAACTGACGTCGGCGGGTCCGGTCTTCTTCTCACAGGAGCGGGTTGGCATTAATGGACAGGCCTTTCAGATGCTGAAGTTCCGCACCATGAACGTGACTCCATTGGAAGAAAGCGATACCCGCTGGACGACTCCGGGCGATCCGCGGCGGACATCCCTGGGAGCATTCCTGCGCAATAGCAGCCTGGACGAATTGCCGCAGTTTTTCAATGTGCTGCGGGGCGACATGAGTGTGGTGGGGCCGCGTCCTGAGCGCCCGTACTTTGTGGAAAAATTCAACGACGAAATTGATGCGTACAACACCCGGCATCACCTGAAGTCGGGAATCACGGGTTGGGCGCAGGTGAACGGATTGCGCGGCGATACCGACATCGCCAAGCGGGTCGAACTGGATATCTACTACATACAGAACTGGAGTTTTGTCTTTGATCTCCAGATCATTCTGATGACGGTATTTTCCGGATTCTTTGCCGAGAATGCCTACTGACACAGTCAGGTTTCTGGTTGCGCATATTACCTAATCCACGGCGTAAGGTTCTGTTGTAATCTGGAAGCTTGCAGGCTCAGGGGGCACTGGGTTCTGAGTCTTAATTCGCTTCCGGGGGGGCGCAGAGTGCGGAGCTGGATTTCGATTGCTTTGTTCATCGGAATTGCTTTGTCCTCGTCGGCACAATCGGCACCCTCGTCCGCCAGCAGCGGCGTTCCGCCCCTGCCCAAGGTGGAGGATGACGCGAATGATCGCGGGATACGCCTCAAGTCATTTCCACTGAATATTCTGCAGGATCAAAAAGCGTTGCTGACCGCGCCGTTCCGGATGAGCGAGCGGCAGTGGACGTTGGCGGTGCCTCTCAGCATACTGGCGGTTGGACTGGTGGCATCCGACACTGCCGTGGAGGCACACGTGACCAAGACTGCCTCTACGGTGTCTACCGCCTCCAACTTTTCGAATGCCGGGTTGGCGGCGCTGGCTGGAGTGGGTGGCGGCATGTATCTGTGGGGTACGTTCGCCAAGAACGAACATCAGCGCGAGACCGGATTTCTCAGCGGGGAAGCGGCCGTCGACGCCTATCTTGATACCACCGCAATTAAGTATGTTGCGGGCCGCGATCGCCCATTTACGGCGAACGGACGAGGCAATTTTTTCGATGGCGGCGGTTCGTTTCCTTCGTTGCACTCGTCGGTGAGCTGGGCGATAGCCAGCGTGATCGCCCATGAATATCCGGGGCCGGTGACCCAGGTGTTGAGCTATGGCCTGGCTGGCGCGGTGAGCGTGGCGCGCGTGGAAGCGCACCAACATTTCATGAGCGACGCGGTGATTGGAAGCGCCCTCGGTTGGTATCTGGGGCGGCAGGTTTACCGCGCCCGGTCCAGCGATGCGGATATCGATATTCACAAGTGGGGACGGTTTGAGCGGGACGCCGAGAGCGAGCAAGCCAGCGTGACCAGCCAGATGGGTTCCAGCTACGTTCGGCTTGACAGTTGGGTGTACGACGCGTTCGACCGCCTGGCAGCGATGGGATATGGGTGGAGCGGCTCCGCGGTAATTCGTCCGTGGACGAGACTGGAGTGTGCGCGGGTGTTGCAGGAAGCCCATGACGCGCTGGAGAAAGAAGACCCGATCGCCGCACCGTTGCTCGACGCACTGGACGAGGAATTTGCATACGAGGAGAAGTTGCGGGAGGGCGATAGAAATCAGGATGCGCAGGTGGAGGACGTGTATGCGCGCTTCACCGGGATTTCCGGCAGTCCGCTGCGCGATTCGTATCACTTTGCGCAGACGCTGGTGGATGACTACGGGCGTCCCTACGGCCAGGGGGCAAACGCGATAGCGGGCTTTTCCAGCCACGCGGAGGTGGGACCGCTGGCGTTTTACGCGCGCGGCGAGTATCAGTATGCGTCGGCGATTCCGGCCTACAATGTAGCGGCACAGCAGGCCATTGCGGCCTCAGATGGGCTGCCGTACGGGTGGGCTACAAGGTTCGGCACAACCAGTCGAGTGCGTCCGGTGGAAGCCTATGCGGCGTTGAATGTCTCCGATTGGCAGTTCAGCTTTGGGCAGCAGAGCCTGTGGTGGGGACCGGACAGGAGCACGTCGTTAATCCTGTCCAACAATACGGAGGCGATGCCGATGCTACGCCTTGCCCGGGCGAGGCCGCTGAAGTTGCCAGGTTTGGGACCACTGCATATGGACTTGTTCTTTGCGCGCGAGGGCGGAATCCATTACGTGGGGCTCGGGCCGACCTTTACCGTGTTCGGTAGCGCCAGCCAGCCGCTGACTCCGCCTCCCTACATATGGGGTGTGACGTTCTCCATCAAGCCGACAGAGAATTTCGAGTTTGGATTTGGCCATGATGCAATCTTTGCCGGCTATGGCCGTCCGTTGAATCTCCAAACATTCGTTCACACCTTTTCGATTGCGGGCAATGGGCAGGCAGTTGATCCCGGCAAGCGGACCACGGAGTTCAACTTCTCCTACCATGTGCCGGGGTTGCGCAAGTGGCTGGTGGTTTACAGTGAGGCGTTCGCCTATAACAATCCGGTGGAGGGAAAGTTCGTGGCGCGTTTTGCGGTTGATCCTGGAATCTACCTGCCGCAGCTTCCGGGATTCCGAAGGCTGGACCTGCGCGTAGAGGGAGTGAATACGAACCTTCCCGGACTGACGGACCAAGCTTACTTTTACGCGAATGCACATTACCCGCAGGGGTACACGAACTACGGCCAGATCTTTGGCAGTTGGATCGGGCGACAAGGCAGCGGAGGACAGGCAACAAGCACGTACTGGTTCTCGGCGCGCAACAAGGCTGCGGTGAGCTATCGCCGAATGACCGTAGACAAGAGCTATCTGCAAGGTGGAAACCTGGAAGATTTTTCAGGGAGCATCACGTGGATGATCCGGCCACGAATTGAGCTCTCGGCGACCAGCCAGTACGAGAGCTGGAAGTTTCCATTACTGGCGGCGGGGACACGATCCGACGTGTCCACATCCTTTGGCGTCCGTCTGTTTCCGAAGGTGCGATAGGGAAGCAATTGAGACTGCAGCCATGATTTCCAAGGAAAAATGAAAATAGAGAAGACGAAGATTCCGGAAGTACTTGTGCTTGAACCGAAGGTGTTTGGCGACGATCGCGGATTCTTCCTGGAGAGCTATAACCAGAAGAGCTTTGCGGAGATTGGACTGGGACGGAATTTCGTTCAGGACAATCACTCGCGCTCGGCACGGAATGTGCTGCGGGGCCTGCATTACCAACTCGGGCAGCCTCAGGGAAAACTGGTTCGGGTGGTTGCGGGTTCGATCTGGGATGTTGCGGTCGATGTCCGCCGCAGTTCTCAAACCTTTGGGCAATGGGTCGCGGAGGAGTTGTCGGCGGAAAACAAACGGATGTTCTGGATTCCGGAAGGATTTGCTCACGGCTTCGTGGTGACGTCCGACTCCGCCGACGTGCTGTACAAGGCCACGGATTTCTATGCGCCTGCATGCGAGCGCTCATTGTTGTGGAATGATCCGCAACTGGGAATCACCTGGCCGTTGAGTGGTGAGCCATTGCTCTCTCAAAAAGATCGAGCTGGGCTTCCGCTCAGTCTCGCGGAAGTATTCGAATAGGATTTTATTTTGCGAATCTTACTGACGGGCATAAATGGACAACTAGGTAAGGACCTGCTTCCGCGGTTGCGGGAGCAGGGAGAGGTTGTGGCCGTGAGCCGCGCCGACTGCGACTTGTCCTCGGCGGATGTGATCCGAAAACTGGTGGCGGAGGTGCGGCCCGCGGTGATCGTGAACCCGGCCGCCTATACCGCGGTGAATGATGCCGAAGTGCACAGTGACCTTGCTTACGCAGTGAACTGCGCAGCCGCTGGAACCCTGGCGGAGGAGGCGCGAAGGTCGGGGGCGGTGTTCGTGCATTACTCCACCGACTACGTGTTCGACGGCAGCCAGCCGGGAGCTTACACGGAAAGCGACGAACCGGCACCATTGAATGTTTACGGTGCCAGCAAACTGGCGGGAGAACGTGCGGTGGCTGCCGTCGGAGGACGCTTCCTGGTACTGCGCACAAGCTGGGTCTACGGGGCGAATGAAAACAACTTTCTGCTCACGATCCGACGCTTGGCGCGGGAGAGGGAAGAGCTGAAGATTGTGGACGACCAGATGGGCGGACCGACGAGTTCGATGCAGATTGCGCGGGCTACAGCGGAGCTGGTGCGGCAGTACGCGACGGTTGCGGAAGAAGTGTTTCCGGCAGGCGTGTATCACATGACCGCGGGAGGCAGCGTCTCCTGGTGTGGATTTGCGCGCGCGATTGTGATGGCGCTGAGCGAAGGGGAGAAGTTCAGATTGGAGCGGATTCTGGCCATCCCTTCCAGCGAATTTCCGACACCGGCGCGACGTCCGCTGAATTCGGTCCTATGCAATGACAAATTTGAGCGGACGTTTGGATTCAGGTTGGAGAGCTGGGAGTTGGGGCTTGGCGAAGTGGTTCGCGAAATCCGTTTGCGCGAAGCACAAAATCGCTCGCATGAAATTGCCTGATCGCGCAGGGTGGGATTGGGTAATCGAAGCCAAGCATGCTATTTGGTGAGACAATGGTTGAAAATCAAAATGAATTCGGACTCGAACGGACTGCCATGTACGTGTGCAAATTTGTGAGACGAATTTTTCTTCCGCTGCCGATCATCGCAGTTCTGGCGGGCTTCTCCCTTGCGCAGGACACGACGTCCATAGCGCGTCCTACCCAGTCGGACTGTATGGCGGCCGCCAGTAGCGGCGGCACCATCCCCGCAGGTTGCACTCAGGAAGACAGCCTCGGCGGAACGTCCATGCGGCAGCAGCAGGAATCTGTGCCGGGTACTACGCCGACATTGGTCCAGTCGCCTCAGTTGACAACGGGGCGGTCTGAGTCTCCGGAACGGGAGACGTGGGCGCCGGTGAATCCGTCGCAGCGCGAGAAAGTCGAATTGCCGGTGCAGCCGCACACCGAGTTTGAGCAAATCGTGGCGGACACGATTGGACGCCCGCTGCCGCTCTTTGGCCAGACACTTTTTGTCCAACCGCCAAGCACATTTGCCACTACTACGCGGGTACAAGTTCCGAGCGATTACGTGATTGGCCCGGATGATGAGTTGCAAATTCACATCTGGGGCCAGATCAATGCGGACCTGCGCGTGGTGGTGGATCGCTCCGGGCAAATTTACATTCCGCGCGTCGGGGAGATTTCGGTTGCAGGGGTTCACTACAGCGACCTCGAGCAGCACCTGAAGAGGGAGATTCTGAGGGTGTTCCACAATTTCACTCTCACCGTGAGCATCGGACGGATTCGATCGATCCAGGTCTTTGTGGTGGGCCAGGCGCGGTATCCCGGCACCTATACCATTAGTTCATTGAGCACCCTGGTGAATGCGATCTTTGCGTCCGGTGGTCCCACTTCGCAGGGCTCGTTGCGCGATGTGCAAGTACAGCGCGACGGCAAGACGATTGCGCATCTGGATTTTTATGAGCTTCTGGTCAAGGGCGACAAATCGAAGGACGTTCGCCTGCAATCCGGCGATGTGATGTACTACCCTCCGGTGGGCCCGCTGGTCGCCGTGGCGGGTTCGGTGAACACGCCCGCCATCTATGAAGTGACGCATGAGTCGTCGCTCGGGGACGCGATTGAAATTGCAGGCGGCCTGAGCACGGTGGCTGATTCGAACAAGATCACGCTGGAGCGCATGGGCGATCATGACTCGCGTACAGTGATGGAGTTTCCGCTGGATGCGCAATCCCGCGCCATGCTGCTGAAGGATGGCGATATCGTGCGCGTGTTATCGATTGTTCCGCGCTTCAGCAACGCGGTAACTTTGCGAGGCAATGTCGTCAACCCGGGACGCTACCCGTGGACACCCGGAATGAGAGTGCGGGATCTAAAACCGAATGCACAGGCGTTGCTGACGCGCACCTAGTAGCTGGACCGCGACACCATGACCGAGGGTCGGAGCACGGAGT
>Ga0181520_10001399_pt1 | contig 49144 bp, 38 predicted proteins | sample PEATcosm2014_Bin_29_FD_132451 | JGI IMG/M metagenome (GOLD analysis project Ga0181520, IMG submission 132451) | Peatland microbial communities from MTU Mesocosm Facility, Houghton, MI, USA - PEATcosm2014_Bin02_30_metaG | ecosystem: Environmental > Terrestrial > Soil > Wetlands > Peat | place... | reverse complement strand
CGAATTGACATATTCCCCGTGTTTCTTTAGCTTTTGCCTGCAAAGACCCCGCTGCTTTGCCCCGGATGACCGTCCGGGGATTTTTATTGTGAACACGCGGCGGGATCATTGAGAGACACTATGGCAAATACTATTCTCGTAGGCGCCCAATGGGGCGACGAAGGCAAGGGCAAGATCATTGACGTGCTCACGGAACAGGCGGACGTGGTCGTCCGCTACGCCGGCGGCAACAACGCCGGCCACACCGTGATGGTCAACGGCAAGAAATCCGTCCTGCACCTCATCCCCTCCGGCATCCTGCGCAAGAACAAGCTGTGCGTCATCGGCAACGGCGTGGTGTGCGACCCCATCGGCCTCGTCAGCGAGATGGAGGATTTGCGGAAAAAAGGCATCAAGGTGACGCCGAAGAATTTCGTGCTCAGCGAGACCGCCCACGTGGTGCTGCCCTATCACCGCGAGCTCGACGGCACGCGAGAACTGCTCAAGGGCAAGAACAAGATCGGCACCACCAAACGCGGCATCGGCCCCGCCTACGGCGACAAGGCCGCCCGCGTTGGCTTGCGCGTCATTGATTTGATTGATCCCGTGCTGCTCGCAGCCAAGCTTTCCGACCGCATCAAGGAAAACAACGCCGTCCTCAAATCGCTCGGCGCCAAGCCGCTGTCGTTCAAGCAGGTGTTTGCCGACTACGACCGAGCCGGCCGGCGCCTGAAGCCGTTCGTGCAAAACACGGTTGTGCTCCTGCATGAGCAAATGCGCGCCGGGGCTGATATTTTATTTGAAGGCGCCCAGGGCACCTTCCTGGACATTGACCACGGCACCTATCCGTTCGTCACGTCCTCCAACACCACCGCCGGCGGCGCCTGCACCGGTTCGGGCGTGCCGCCGCATCGCATGGACCGCGTGGTGGGCGTGATGAAGGCCTACACCACCCGCGTGGGCGAAGGGCCGTTCCCGACCGAGAACGCGGAAATTTCCGACCTGCTCCATGGCATGGGCCGCGAATTCGGCGCCACCACCGGCCGGGCCCGCCGCTGCGGCTGGTTCGATTCCGTGGCCACCCGCCACGCCTCGATGGTCAACGGCATTGACGACTTGGCCATCACCAATCTCGACGGCCTGGACACCGTGGAGAGCATCAAGGTTTGCGTGGCCTATCGCCACGGCCGCAAGCAATACGATTACGTGCCCAACGACGCGGCGGTGCTGGCCGAGTGCGAGCCCCTGTACGTCGAATTCGAGGGCTGGCGCACACCGACGGAGAAGTGCAAGACATTCAAGCAACTGCCCGTCAAGGCGCGCGAATACGCGAAGGCCATCTCGGAGCTGAGCAATGCGCGGCTGTACATCGTGTCCGTGGGACCGGGCCGGGAACAGACGATCTTTGTGTGAACGCGGCCCCGGCAACCGGCGGCCCGGGCCGGCCGGTTGCACCGCGCGGTGCCGCTGACTTTGTGGCTGGCGAACGATTGATTTCATGAGCACCAACGTCAACAGTTTGAGCGCCGAAGCCGCCGCGAACCTCCCGCGCCACGTCGCGGTGATCATGGACGGCAACGGCCGCTGGGCCAAGGCGCGCCATCTGCCGCGCATCGAGGGACACCGGCGCGGCGCCGATTCCGCGCGCGAGATCATCCGCTCGGCGGGCGAGCTGGGCATCAAGTATCTCACTCTCTACGCCTTTTCCGCCGAGAACTGGAACCGCCCCAAGGACGAGGTGGACGCGCTGATGAAATATCTCGTCCACTACCTCAAGTCCGAGACCAAGGACCTGAACCGGAACAACGTCCGCCTGGAAGTGATCGGCCAGATTCATCGCCTGCCCGACCACGTGCAGGAGCATTTGCAGCGGAGCATGGCCACGCTGTCCAAGAACAACGGCCTGACCCTCATCATGGCCTTGAGCTACGGCAGCCGCATCGAGATCGTGGAGGCCGTGCGGCAGATCGCCCAAAAGGTAAAATCCGGCAAGCTCGATCCCGCCGACATCACCGAGAACGTGATCTCCGACCATCTGTGGACGCGCAACGTGCCGGACCCGGACCTGCTGATCCGCACCAGCGGCGAGATGCGCGTGAGCAATTTTCTGCTCTGGCAGATCAGCTACGCGGAACTGGTCATCACGCCCACGCTTTGGCCCGATTTCCGCAAGCCGCAGTTCCTTGCCGCGCTGGACGAATACGCCCGCCGTCACCGCCGCTTCGGCGGCATTTGAAGCGCCGGCGCGCATCGAATCCCTGAACCGCAAAAGAAACATTCAACAATCAACATTCAACGCCCAATATCGAGTTGAATGTCGAATGTTGAATGTTTTGGAGAGGGCCGGGGTGAGGTGCTCGTTCATCCATCTTCGGGTTTAAGCGGCTGGTGTGGATGTGCCGTTCCAGACTTGCATTTCCCCCGCACTTGTTGCAAGTTGGCGCTCAGGAAAGGTAAATAACTAATATCACTAATTATTATGGCACATGAACTACCCCCCCTGCCCTACGACAAGGCAGCCTTGGAACCACACTTCGACACCCTCACCATGGAAATCCACCACGACCGCCATCACAAGGCCTACGTGGACAATCTGAACAAGGCCATCGCGGGCAACTCCGCGCTGGAGGCCAAGTCCCTCGATCAACTGGTCAAGGATTTAGCCTCCGTGCCCGACGCCATCCGCACCCCGGTGCGCAACAACGCGGGCGGCCATTGGAACCACTCCTTCTGGTGGAAAATGCTCGGACCCAACGCCGGCGGCGCGCCCACCGGCAAGCTGGCCGACGACATCAAGTCCACGTTCGGCAGCTTCGATGAATTCAAGGCCAAGTTTGAAGCCGGGGGCATCGGCCGTTTCGGCAGCGGCTGGGTCTGGCTGGTGAATAACCACGGCAAGCTCGAAATCGTCTCCACCGCCAACCAGGACTCGCCCCTCATGGGCAAGGCCGTGGCCGGCTGCGAAGGCACGCCCGTCATCGGCTGCGACGTTTGGGAACACGCCTATTACCTCAAGTACCAAAACAAGCGCGCCGACTACCTCAAGGCGTTCTGGAACGTGGTCAACTGGAAGGCCGTCCAGTACTGAACGGTTTGGATAACGCAAAACGCGCCGGCATCCCCGGCGCGTTTTTTTTGGCCGGCAAAATGGAGCATTGACAGAAAATGCAGCGCTGAGCCGCGAGGAACCACCGTAGCGCAGGTTTGACTATGAAATATCGGGGCTAAATGCCCCGCTCGTCCACGATCTTGTTCCCCTTGCCCAGCACGATGACCTGCGGGTGCCATTTCTTGGCGGCCTTTTTGCCGAACATGGCGAAGTTCATGATGGTCAGCACGTCGCCCTTCTTGCCCAGGTGCGCCACCGCGCCGTTCATGATGATCTCGCCCGCGCCGCGCTTGCCGGCGATGGCGTAGGTCTCAAAGCGCTCGCCGTTGGCCATGTTGCCGCACAGGATTTTTTCGTACTCCTGCAGGCCGCACCGCTCCATGAGGTCGGCGGAGATCGTCAAACTGCCTTCGTATTTCAGATCGCCGCCGGTCACGGTGGCCCGATGGATTTTCGATTTAAGCAAAAATATTTGCATGCTATTTAAGACTCAAAAAATTTTTCAGGATGGTCCGGCCGTGCTCGGTCAAAATGCTTTCGGGATGGAACTGCACGCCCCAGATGGGCAGCGTGCGGTGCCGCACCCCCATGATTTCCCCCTCCTCCGTCTCGGCCGTCACCTCCAGCACGTCCGGCAGCGTGTCCCGCTGGATCACCAGGGAATGATAACGCGTGGCCTGGAACGGATTCGGCATGCCCACAAAGAGGTCCTTTCCGTTGTGTTTGATGGGCGAGGTCTTGCCGTGCATCATGCGGTAATTCACCACCACCTGCGCGCCGAACGTGTGGCCGATGCACTGGTGCCCCAGGCACACCCCGAACACCGGCACTCCCTCGCCCGCAAACGTGCGGATGACGTCGTTGGACAAACCGGCCTCGCGCGGCGAGCACGGGCCGGGCGACACCAGGATGCGCTCGGGCTTCAGCGCGCGAATCTGCTCGAGGGAAATCTCGTCATTCCGCTTCACCAACAGGTCCGCCCCCAGCTCGCCCAGGTATTGCACCAGGTTGTAGGTGAACGAATCGTAGTTGTCCAACACCAGAATCATGAATGCTCACGATAACTTTTGCCGCCGCTCTTGGCAAATCCGGAATCAGGCCGCGCCGGCGCCAGGCGCAGTTCCGCTTACTTCCTATCCCGCCAATAAAAACGGGGGGAGAGACCGTCGAGACGCTGGGAGCGTTTTCCCCTCTCCGCGTGGGCGGAGTCTGCGGAGCCGATGGGGAGAGGGCCGGGGTGAGGTGCTCGTTTTACCATCTTTTTCGCCATGAATTATAACAGGGTCCTGCCCCGCCAAAAAATAGTTGACTGGTTATATAACTTGAATTATTTTCCTGACGCTGTCGCACCGGGCCGGTTGGCTTGGTTTCGCGGCGGCAGAAAAGTTTAACGATGGGCCGAACCAGCAATGCACGCGAGAGGCTTCTGTCCGTGGCGTTTGATCTCATTCATGAGAGCAGCTACGGCTCAGTGAGCGTGGACCAGATTTGCCGCCGGGCCCGGGTGAACAAGGGCAGCTTTTACTACTTTTTCAAGACCAAGACGGACCTGGTGGTGGCGGCCTACGAGGAACACTGGCTGCTCAAGGAACCGGACTACGAGCGGATTTTTTCAAAACACAACCGGCCGCTGCACCGCCTGGCCTTGTGGTGCGAATACGTGCGCGGAGTCCAAAAGGAGCGGCGGGCCAAGTACGGCCACGCCTGCGGCTGCCCCTACACGAGCGTGGGCGGCGAGCTCGCCACGCGCGACCCGAAGATCCAGCACGAGACGCAGGACTTGGTGGAGCGCCACGTCCGGTACCTGGTGGGCGCCATTGAAGATGCGCAGCGCGAAGGCGAGGCGCAACCGGGCGACGCCCGCGTGAAGGCCGAACTGGTCCATTCGCTGGTGATCGGCCTCTCGCTGCGCGCCAAGATTTACAACGATTTGAAAGTGCTGCGACACGCCGAATCCGCGGTTTTCGCCGTCATCGGAGCCGTTCAACCGTAATCAGGAGGCCAGGCATCCCCCAAACGTCCGGGAAGAGTTGTACCGACTTAAGATACTATGTGGATCGTTCGTTTAGCGCTGCGCCGGCCTTACACCTTTGTGGTGGCGGCCCTCCTGTTGGTGTTGCTCACGCCGTTCATTCTGCTGCGCACGCCCACGGATATCTTCCCCGCCATCAACATCCCGGTCATCAGCATCATCTGGCAATACACCGGCCTGGACGCCAGCGAATTTGAGAAGCGCATCACCTACACCCACGAGCGCAGCCTCAACGTCACCGTCGGCAACATCCAGCACATCGAGTCCACCTCCTACAGCGGCATCAGCGTCGTCAAAGTGTTCCTGCAGCCCGGCGCCTCCGTGGACGCCGCCATCGCGCAGATCACCGCCACCGCGCAGGCGGTGTTGCGGCAGATGCCCCCGGGCATGACGCCCCCGCTGATCATCCAATACAACGCCTCCTCCGTGCCCATCCTCCAATACAGCTTCAGCAGCCCGAAAATGTCCGAGCAGCAGTTGTTCGACATGACCGCCAACCAGGTGCGCGTGAACCTGGCCAACACCCGCGGCTCCATGATCCCCTGGCCCTACGGCGGCAAAACCCGCGTCGTCTCCGTGGACCTCAACCTGCCCGCGCTCAAGGCCAAAAACCTCGCCCCGCAGGACGTCATCAGCGCCATCAACGCCCAAAACCTCATCCTCCCCAGCGGCACCGCCAAAATCGGCCCCACCGAATACGACGTCACCGTGGACGCCAACACCCGCCTCATTGATGACCTCAACCAACTGCCCATCAAGGTGGTCAACGGCGCAACCATTTACCTCGGCGACGTCTCGCAGGTGCACGACGGCTACACGCCGCAGCAGAACGCCGTGCGCCAGGACGGCGTGCGCGGCGCCCTCCTGACCGTGATGAAGTCGGGCTCAGCCTCCACGCTGGACGTGGTGCGGGCCGTCAAAAGCGCCCTGCCCCGGGTGATGGCCACCGTCTCCCCGGACCTCCACGTCAAGGAATTCGCCGACCAGTCCCTGTTCGTGCGCGCCGCCATCCAGGGCGTGCTCCGCGAAGGCCTGATCGCCGCCGCCCTCACCGCGCTGATGATCCTGCTCTTCCTGGGCTCCTGGCGCAGCACCTTCATCATCGCCCTGTCCATCCCCCTTTCGGTGCTCTGCTCGCTGGCCGTGTTGAGCGCGCTGGGCGAGACCATCAACCTGATGACGCTCGGCGGCCTGGCGCTGGCCGTGGGCATCCTGGTGGACGACGCCACGGTGGCCATCGAAAACATCCACCGCCACATGACCCTGGGCAAGCCCCTGGAGGACGCCATCCTGGTGGGCTCGCAGGAAATCGCCCTGCCGGCGTTCGTCTCCACGCTCTGCATTTGCATCGTCTTCGTGCCGATGTTCTTTCTCACCGGCGTGGCGCGGTACTTGTTTGTGCCGCTGGCGGAGGCGGTGGTGTTCGCCATGCTCGCCAGCTATGTCCTCTCCCGCACGCTCGTGCCCACCATGGTGATGTGGTTTTACCGGAACGTGCAAATCCACGGCGAACCGGCGGCGCCCGCCCGCGCCCCCGGCTGGCTGGCCCCCTTCCTCGCCTGCCAGCGCGCCTTTGAAACCGGCTTCGACCGTTTTCGCGCCGGCTATCGCGCGCTGCTCACCAGTTGCTTCGCGCATCGCCGGCCGTTTGCGCTGGCTTTCCTCTCCTTCTGCGTGGTCTCGTCGGCGCTGGTTCTGGCGCTCGGCCAGGACTTTTTCCCGAACGTGGATGCCGGCCAGTTCCTCCTCCACCTCCGCGCCGCCACCGGCACGCGCATCGAGGAAACCGCCCGCCTCTCCGACCTCGTGGCCCGCAAGATCGAAAGCCAGATCCCGGACGATGAACTCGGCGGCACGCTGGAAAACATCGGCATTCCCAATTCCTCCATCAATTTGAGCTACAACACCAGCGGCGTCATCGGCCCCGCGGACGCGGATATCCTCGTTACGCTCAAGCCCGGACACGCCCCGACGGCCGGCTATGTCCACCGCCTCCGCCAAGAGCTGAACCGCGATTTCCCCGGCACGCTGTTTTATTTCCTGCCGGCCGACATCGTCAGCCAGACCCTCAACTTCGGCCTGCCCGAGCCGTTTGACATCCAGCTCGTCGGCCGCGACCAAGTGGCCAACCGCGCCCTCGCCACCCGGCTCGTAAACCAGATCAAGACCATCCCCGGCGCCGTGGACGTCCATATCCATCAGCCGGACAACTGGCCCCAACTCCGCATCGCCGTGGACCGCGTGAAATCCGCCGAGCTGGGCATCACCGAATTCGCGGTGGCCAACTCCGTGCTGCTCAGCCTGAGCGGCAGCAGCCAGGTCCAGCCGGCCTACTGGCTCGACCCCAGGCTCGGCATCCAGTACCTCATCAACGTCCGCGCCCCCGAATACGCCATGGACTCGGTCCAGCAGCTCAACGCCATGCCCATCAGCGCCGGCCGCACGGACGACGGCGGCGCCCAAATCCTGGCCAATCTCGCCACGGTCTCCCGCGTCAATGTGCCGCCGGTGATTTCCCATTACGACGTCATGCCGGTCATTGACATCTATGGCGGCGTGGACGGACGCGATCTGGGCGGCGTGCTCAGCCAGATCCAGCCGCTGGTGGAACACCTCAAAAAAGATTTGCCGCGCGGCAGCAGCGTCGTCATCCGCGGCCAGGCTGAAACCATGCGCTCGAGCTATTTCAACCTCAGCGTGGGCCTGGTCGGCGCGGTCGTCCTGATTTATTTCCTGCTGGTGGTCAATTTCCAGAGCTGGCTGGACCCGTTCATCATCATCACCGCCCTCCCCGGGGCGCTGGCCGGCGTGGTCTGGGGCCTGTTCGTCTCGCAAACCACCCTGAGCGTGCCCGCCCTGATGGGCGCCATCATGTGCATCGGCGTCGCCACGGCCAACTCCGTGCTCGTCGTCACGTTCGCGCGCGAAAATTTGCAGCGCGGCCTCGATCCCCTCACCGCCGCGCTGGAAGCCGGCGTGGGACGCATCCGGCCGGTGCTCATGACCGCCCTGGCGATGGTCATCGGCATGCTGCCCATGAGCCTCGGCTTGGGCGAAGGCGGCGAACAGAACGCCCCGCTCGGCCGCGCCGTCATCGGCGGGCTGGTCTTTGCCACCGTGGCCACCCTGTTCTTTGTCCCCGTTGTTTTCAGCTTTATGCACCGGAAACATCTTCCGGTCCAAACCCATTGATCCCATGAATACTCCGTCACCCGCCTCCGTGCCGCCCGTCCAGTGGCGGCGGATCCTTCAAGTCGTCATTGTGCTGGCCGCCGCCGGCCTCGCCGCCGGCTTCGTCCCGCGCTGGTTTGCGCGCCAAAAACTCCTGGCCGAGACCCGCGCCGAAGTTGTGCCCACCGTGGATACCGTCCGGCCCGCCCGGGCCGAGGCGTCCGCGGGCACGCCGCTCCCCGCCGATGTGCAGCCCTTTTTCGAGGCCGCCATCCACGCCCGCGCCAGCGGCTACCTCAAAAACTGGTTCGTGGACATCGGCGAAGTGGTGACCAACAACCAGCCGCTCGCCGAAATTGACACGCCCGAGCTGGACGAGCAACTGGCCCAGTCCAGGGCCGAGCTCGACCAGGCCCTCGCCACCCGCGACCTGGCCAAGATCACCGCCGACCGCTGGATCGAGCTGCTCAAGACCGCCAGCGTGAGCGAACAGGAGACCGAGGAGAAAAAATCCGATTACGTCCTCAAGCAGGCCAACGTCGAGGCCGCGCGCGCCGCCTTGCAGCGGCTCGAGGATTTGAAGAAATTCGACCGCGTGACGGCGCCGTTCGCCGGCGTGGTGACCGCCCGCAATACGGACATCGGCCAGTTGATCGCCGCCGGCAGCGGCGCCGAACTGTTCCGCGTGGCCCAGATCAATCCCTTGCGCGTCTATGTGCGCGTGCCGCAGTCCCTCACCCATTCGGTGGTGGTGGGGCAAAAGGCCAGGCTGACCTTCCAGGAGCTGCCCGGCCGCGAATTCGACGCCACCGTCACCCGCACCGCCGGCGCCGTGGACCCCATGTCCCGCACGTTGCAGGTGGAATTGCAGGTGCCCAATCCCCGCGGCGAAATCCTGGCCGGCAGCTATGCCCAGGTGCGCTTCACCGAATCCGCCCTCGCCAACGTGCTCATCCTCTCCGATAACGCGCTCATCTTCCGCGCCCAAGGCCTGCAGGTCGCCTTGGTGGGATCCGACAACAAGGTGCAATTGCGCTCCATCCAGCTCGGGCGCGACTTTGGCAGCACGGTGGAAGTGCTGGCCGGCCTCAGCCCCACCGACCATGTCATTCTCAACCCGCCGGATGGCATCGCCGAAGGCATGCCCGTGCGGACGCTCAAACCCACGGAGACTTTTTCCGCCAAATGAAAACCTCTTTTACTCCGCCCCTGGCCGCTCTGACCGCCAGCGCGGCCCTGGCCCTGGCCGGCTGTTCGGTGGGGCCGGATTATCATCGTCCGGCCGCCCTGCCCGCCCAGACCATCGCCGCCGCCTACACCACCGGCGAATCCAATGGCGTCGTGTGGAAGATCGCTGAACCCGCCGCCGCGTTTCCCCGCGGCGCTTGGTGGCGGATTTTCTCGGACCGGGAGTTGAACCGGCTCGAAACCCTGGCTGCCACCAACAACCAGGACATCGTTGCCGCCGTCGCCAGGCTGCAACAGGCCCGCGATGTCCTCGCCGGCGCCCGGTCGGAATTTTATCCCCAAGTCGCCGCCGGCGGCACCCCCGGCGGCGATTTCAGCCGCCAGCGCACCAGCGCCAACCAACCCCAGGCCGGCCTGCCCGCGGGCGCTTCGCACGTTTACAACACTTACACCGCCCCCGTTTACCTGGGCTGGGAAGTGGATTTATGGGGCCGCGTGCGCCGTCTCTCGGAAGCGGCGCACGCGCGTTATGTCGCCAGCGCCGACGACCTGGAGTCCGGGAAACTCGACGTGGCCGCCGAGGTGGCCGCCGATTATTTCTCGCTCCAAAGCCTGAACGATGAATACGCGCTCATCGCCAACACCATCGAGACTTACCGCCGCTCGCTCGAACTGACGGAGAACCGGCGGCGCGGCGGCGTGGTTTCGGACCTCGACGTGGCCCAGGCGGCCACGCAGCTCCACAGCGCCGAGGCGCAACTGCCGGACATCGAGCTGCGCCGCGAGCAGACCCGGCACGCCCTGGCCATCCTGTGCGGCCGGTCGCCCATTGATTTCACCGTGTCCACCAACCAGCCGGAAATCGCCACCGTGCCGGACATCCCCCCCGGCGTGCCCGCCGAATTGCTGGAGCACCGGCCGGACGTGGCCGCCGCCGAGCGCCGCATGGCCGCCGCCAACGCAGACGTGGGCGTGGCCAAGGCCGCCTTCTTCCCGGCGGTCAAAATCAACGGCGCCGCCGGGGTCCAATCCATCAGTGCCGGCACCTTGTTCGACTGGCCCAGCCGGTTTTGGTCCGTCGGTCCCACCTTGGAGTTGCCGCTGTTCACCGGCGGCTTCAATACGGCCAATCTGAACCGCACGCGGGCCGCCTACGACGAAGTGGTGGCCGGTTACCGCCAGACCGTGCTCGGCGCCATTGGGGACGTGGAGGATTCGCTCGCCGCCCAGCGCTGGCTGGCCGACGAATGGGGCGCGGAAAATCAGGCCGTGGTGGCCGCGTCGCACGCCCTGGACATCGCCAATAACCGCTACCGCGCCGGGCTCGTGACCTATCTGGATGTGGCCACCGCGCAGACGGCCGCCCTCGTCCAGGAACAAGCCGCCGTGCAACTCCAAGGCGCCCGCCTGACCGCCTGCGTCAATCTCATCAAGGCCCTCGGCGGCGGCTGGGACGTTACCAGCCAGCAGGCCATGGCCGGGCGCAATTCACCGGGCCCGGTCCAGCGCTGACAGCACGATGCCGGGCGTCAGCAGGGACGGCAGGACGAGCGCCTCGGCCGCGGCGTCTTTGGGATAAACCAGGACGAGCGGCACACCGGCGGCGTGATACCGGTTGAGCTCGGCCGTGATGGCCGCCGGGAAATGGGTGTAATCCCCCACCAGCGCCACGGCATCCACGGCCTTGAGTTTTTCGCGCACGGAGGAAATTTCCAGGCTCGTCTTCCGGTTGAACTGGCAGGTCACGCACCAGTCGGCCGTAAAATCCACCAGCACCGGCCGGCCGGCCGCCCGCGCGGCGGCCACGGCTTCCGGCGTCCACGGCTGCCAGTCTATGCCCTGGGCCGATTCCTTGAGCGAACCGCCCGGAGTGACTTCCACCGGCACACGCCAGTTCAGTTCCTTTTCCAACACCAGGGCGTAGGCGCCCAGGAGCACCAATAAAGTGGCGGCCACAGCCAGCCCCCGATGCCGCCGGCCGCGTTGGACAAACTCGCCGAAAATCCAGACCGCAAACGCCGCCAGCACCAGAAACACGCCCAGCCACAGCACATTCTTGCCGTAGCTGCTCGCCGCCACATTGAAGAGCCACACCACCGTGGCGAGCATGGGAAAACCCATGGCGATTTTGAATCGTTGCATCCACAGGCCCGGCCGCGGCACAAACTTCAGCCAGGCCGGCTGCCAGCTCAATAGCACATACGGCGCGGCCAGCCCCAGGCCCACCGTCAGAAAAACAAGCAGGATGACCGCCGCGCTCTCCTGGAAAGCGAATCCGAGCGCGTAGGCCAGGTATGGCGCGGTGCAGGGCGTGGCGAGCGTCGTCGCCAGCACGCCGTTGAAGAAGGCCCCGGCGGCGCCGCCCCGCGCGGCCAGGCTGCCGGCGGCGTCCCAGGCGCGTCCGCCCGGCGCCACCTCAAAAACGCCGAACAGGTTGAGCGCCACCAGCAAAACCAGCGTGGTGAGGCACACCACGAAAACCGGACTGCTGAATTGCATCCCCCAGCCGGCTTGATGCCCGGCCGCCTTGACACTGATCACCAGGCCCGCCAGCGCCAGGAAGGACACCAGCACCCCCAGCCCATAGACCAGCCCCAGCTTCCGCACCCGGCCCGGTTCGCTGTGGGCCTCGCTCACGAAACCGAGGATCTTCAGCGCAATCACCGGCAGCACGCACGGCATCAGGTTCAAAATGAGCCCGCCCAGAAAGGCGTAGAGGAGAATCTGCCCAAGGCCCGGCGGAGCCGCACCGGCGGAGACGGTCGCGCCCGCTTGGCCGGCGGGAGCCTGCGCGCCAATCGGCGAATTGAACTCGAAGCCGGCCCGCTGCCCATGGTTCTCCACCACAATCAAACCGCTCACGCTGCGCGGCCAGTCGCCGGAAAATTTCTTCACGATCTTGCGCAGCTCAAAGCCCGCCGCCGCCGGGACTTTTTCCGTGGCCGCCTGTACTTCAAATTGGTCGCTGGTGTCGGGAAAGAAATCCACGTGCTCCACCGCCGGCGCCGCCGGGGCCGCCGCCAAACCGGCGACGATCAGCGGCCGGGTATCGTCGGCCGCCGGTTTTTCCCACCACGCTTGAAAGGCAAAAGGCCGGTCGGGTCGCGGCGTCTTATCCATCCAGGCGGCGAGCTTGGCCGCCTCCGGCGACGCCTGGGACTCCGGCCCCACCGTGATTTCCGCCGTCACCTCCGCGTCGGCGGGAAGACAGACGTTCTGGCACTCCAGCCACGAAACCTTGGCCGCCAGCGGCACGCGGCCGGGCGCCAGGTTGCTCGCCAGCGTGAGCGGCACCAGCAGGACCGTCTCATCTTCGTAACCGTAGGTGGTCACTTCGGCGGGCGGCAGCTTTTGCGGCACCGGCCAGCGAATGTCGCCGGCCGAAATCCCCGGCGGCAGCGTCCACTCAATCTTGGTGGGCGAACCCGCATCGCCGGCATTTTTCCAGTAGGTGTGCCACCCCGGGTCCATCTTCAAATCCACTCCGGCCCAGACGGTTTCGCCGGGTTGCGCGCTGACGGAAGAAAGCAGCAACTGCGCCTGCGTGTGGTGCCGGGTAAACATCCCGTCGGCGGACGGCGCCTCCGGTTGCGCGGCGGCCCGGCTCACGCCCAGCCACGCCGCGCACGCGACGGCTACCATGATGGCAACGCTGCGGCACACAAACGTTAGATACCCAAGGCGGCGTTTCATTTGAACAAATTTCACGCCTTAGCCGGAACAATCCAGTCAAAAGGGCTTTTAACCACAGATGGACACAGATGAACACCGATTTTCAAAGACGTTGCCAATGGCATCCGTCTCGGCGTGGTGGAAACCATTTGGCGTGGCATTTCGCGGGTCGCCCCAATGGCTTTTTTATCGGCGTTTATCTGAAGTTGTCCGTGTGATTTACAAAACCAGTTGGAGCAGGCCGATGCGCACGAAACTTTCATGGGGCGCCGCTTCGCCCCCCTTCTCCCCGGGGGAGAAGGTGTCCGAAGGACGGATGAGGGGAAAGGAGACTTGGCAGATCCAGGTGCACCAGGTCGCCGCCATCCTCCATCTTCAATCTTCCATCCTCGGTTTTTATCTGTACTACAATAGTGAAAGTTCACGCAATCTCGGCAAAGATTTTTGTGCGAACGCAAAACGCCTTTTTTTCTATCCTCCATCCTCCATCTTCCCCGCTCTGTGGTTGCGGCGCCAGCCGCGCTAGGTCCATCTGTGTTCATCTGTGGTTAAGCCTCGTTCGTTCCGGCTCACCGCCGCGGGCGCTTCGGCTTTTCCCCGAAAACCTGGTCAATCACCTTGCGGAATTTGCTCTCCGCCTCCGGCGGGCGGGCCGGCGTCGGGGCGATTTCGTCCTCGAGTTCGAGCACAAACCGCTTCATCCGCTCGCACTTGGCGTGGAGCTTGGTGATGGCCACTTCCAGTTCGCCCACCTCCTTGCGCAGGGTCTCGGCAATTTCGGCTTTATTCATGATGGGGAGAAGCAAATATAAACATGGATCTTATTTTTCGGGCAAATCGCCGTCAATGCAAGCCTGACCGTGACTATTTTTAACCCGCGGCTTGTGTTGACCGTTAAATTCCCAACAATGAAGCCATGCGCTATCGCACTCTCGGGAATTCGGGCCTGCGCCCGTCGGTCATCGGCCTCGGCACCTGGCAGTTCGGCGGCGAATGGGGCGGCGCGGTCTCGCAAACGGCGGCGGACGCCATCCTCGACACCGCGGCGGAATGCGGCATCAACTTCGTGGACACCGCCGAATGCTACGGGCCGGATCATCTGTCCGAACGGTTGGTCGGGGACTACCTGTCGCGCCACGACCGTTCGCGCTGGCTGGTGGCGACCAAGTTCGGGCACCATTTCAACCGGTTCATGGACCGGACGGACGATTTTTCACCGGCGGGCGTGCAGGCGCAACTGGAGGCCTCGCTGCGGGCGCTGCGCGTGGAGGCCATTGACCTCTATCAATTTCATTCCGGTTCGGACGCGCTCTTTGACCAGGAGCCATTGTGGGCCATGCTGGCCGAACAAAAGCGGGCGGGCAAAATCCGTCACCTCGGCGTCTCCATCCTGCAAAAAGGGAGCGAGCTCCAGGCGCGCGCCGCGGCCCGGTTCGGCGTGGAGACATTGCAGGTGTTTTACAACCGGCTGGACCGCCGGCCCGAACAGCTTTACTTCCCCCCCGCCCGCCGCGACCACCTCGGCATCATCGGCCGCGTGCCGCTGGCCAGCGGCCTGCTCACGGGCAAGTACCGGCCGGGCGCCACCTTCGCCGCCAACGACGTGCGCTCGCAATTCGACCCCGCACGCATCCAGCGGGAACTGGCGGAAGTGGAGCGGATACACGAGCAGGAAGTGCCGCCGGGCGTGCCGCTCGCCCGTTGGGCGCTGGCCTGGTGCCTGCGCGACCCGGTCGTGTCCACCGTCATTTGCGGCTGCAAGAGCCCGGAACAGGTCCGGACCAACGCGGGCGCCACGGAATTGCTGCCGCCCTGACTACTTGGCCGCCAGCGCGGTTTCGATCGCCTGCGTCACCTCCGGCGAATCCGGCTTCACCTTGGAATCAAAGCGCGCCACGATCTTGCCGTCGCGGCCGATCACGAACTTGGTGAAATTCCACCGGATGTCGCCCGGATACGGCGAGTCCTTGCCCGCCAGGGCCACGTACAACGGATGGCGGTTCTCCCCGTTGACCTCCAGCTTGTCGAACAGCGGAAAGGTGACGTTGTATTTGGCGCTGCAAAACTGCTTGATCTCGGCGTCCGTGCCCGGTTCCTGGGCGTGGAACTGGTTGCACGGAAAGCCGCAGACCACGAGTCCCTGGGCGGCGTATTTTTGGTAGGCCGCCTCGAGCGCGGCGTATTGCGGCGTGAAACCGCACTTGGAAGCGACGTTGACCACGAGGATCACCTTGCCCGCGTAGGGCTTGAGCGAAGTGTCCTTGCCGTCAATGTCCTTGAGGGGAATGTCATACAGGGAGGAAGCCGCGGCGGACAGGGAAACGGACCCCATCAGCAGGGCGGCCAGGGCAAACCAGGTTGTATTCATGGTGCCAACCATGCCCTAATTTGCTTCATCAGTCAAACGCATGGCTGGCCGTCCGCCACCGGCCCGCAGTCGGCCGGGACGCCGCCGGGGGCCGTGCCCTTGCCGTGGCGGGCCAGCACGCGGTGGATGACGTCGGCGAGGGTGATGCGGGAAATCGGTTTTTCCAGCAGCTCACATACCCCGGCCGCCGCGAGGGTTTCCTGGTTGATGTCGGCGCTGAAGCCGCTCGTCAGAATCACCGGCAAATCCGGCCGCAGCGCCCGGAGCTGGCGCGCCACCTCCAGGCCGGTCATCTCCGGCATGGTCAGATCGGTAATGACGAGATCGAACTGCGCGGGGTCCCGCCGGCACCACTGGAGGCTTTCGCGCGCGCTGTTGGTGGTGGTCACCTGGTAGTTCAGCCGCGCGAGCACGCGTTGCAGCGCCGAGGTCAGGGCCGGCTCGTCGTCCAGCAGGAGGATTCTCTGGCCCGCCCCGGCTGGCGCCTGCCGGCCCCGGTCGGCCGGGGGCGCCGCCTTCTGCTTCTGGCCGGGAAAGTACAGGCGGAAGGTGGAACCGCGGTCCACTTCACTTTCCACCGTGATGGCTCCATTGTGGGTCTGGACAATCCCATGCACCACGGCCAGGCCCAGCCCGGTGCCCTTGCCGACCGGCTTGGTGGTGAAAAAGGGTTCAAAAATCCGCTCCAGGGTTTTGGCATCCATCCCCTGCCCGGTGTCGGCCACGGTCAGCCGCGCATAGGGCAGGGGCTTGAATTCCGGGTGCGAATGGATGAATTTGGCATCCGGTTCAAAGCCTTCGAGCGCTACCGTCAGCCGGCCCGGCCGCCCTTCCATGGCGTGCAGGGCGTTGGTGGCCAGGTTGATGGTCACTTGGTAAATCTGCGTCGGATCGGCCAGCACGGCGGGCGCATCCGCCGCCAGGTTCATTTCAATCTTGATCTGCGCCGGCATCGAAGCCCGGAGGAATTTGATGGCTTCCTTGACGACCGTGTCCAGATGAACCACCTCCGGCTTCTGCTCCCGCTGCTGGCTGAAAGTGAGGATCTGTTGCACCAGGTCCTTGGCCCGGCCGGTGGCTTTGAGAATCTCCTCCACGTTTTCCTGCGCTCCCGAATTGCCCTCCGTATCCTGCTGCAGCAGGTACGCGTACCCGAACATCGCGGCCAGAATGTTGTTGAAGTCATGCGCGATGCCCCCCGCCAGTGTGCCGATGGCCTCCATTTTCTGCGCCTGCAACATCCGCTTTTCCATCGCCCGCTGTTCCGTCACGTCCTGCTTGACCGCCACAAAGTGCGTGATCTGGCCATCCGCGCCCCGCACGGGCGTGATGGTCATGTCCTCGGTGTAGCACTCTCCGTTCTTGCGCCGGTTCACCAGTTCCCCGTGCCAGACATTGCCCGTCAGGATCGTCACCCACAGGTTGGCGTAAAACGCCGGCGGCTGCCGGTGGGAATTCAGCAGGCGCGGGGTGTTGCCCACCGCCTCCTCGGCGCTGTAGCCGGTCAGCTTGGTGAAGGCGGGATTCACCCACTCGATCTTCCCGTCGCGATTGGTGATCACAATGACATTGGCGGCGGCCGTCAGCGCACTGAGGTGCACATTCATCCGCTCCTGGTCCCGCTTGCGCTCGGTGATGTCCTGAATCACGCCCACCAACCGCGTCACCTCCCCGCGCTCATTCAACACCAGCCGGCCCAGTCCGTGCACCCACCGTTCCTCCCGGTCATTCGCCCGCACGATCCGAAAGCCCCGATCAAACGGCTGCCGGCTCTTCAGCACTTCCTCGAACAGATGGCGGCGCAGCGCCGCCCGGTCCTCCGGGTGGACAATTCCCAGCCAGGCGTCGGTGTCATAGGACAATCCCGGCTCCGCCAGCCCCAGAATCTCGCCCAAAACTTCGGAGCCCTTCCAGCGGCCGTTGGCCACGTCAAACTCGTAGGACCCCAGGCCGGCCAGGCGCTGCGCCTCCAGCAACTGGTCTGTGGCCTCGGCCAGCATGTCCATCACCTGCTGCCGCACCGTGATGTCCCGGAGCGTGGCCAGTTCCATCCGGCGCCCCTGGTGGATGATCACATTGGCGGTGATTTCCACCGCAAACCGCTCCCCATTCCTCCGCCGGTGCCATCGCAGTGGCGTGAAGGCCTTTTCCGCCGCCACCGTGGAGTCCGTCACCTCGGGCTCCGCCGACACCGATTCCACCTTCATCTGAAGAAATTCTTCGCGCGTGTAGCCATAGAGCCGCAGCGCCGACTGGTTGACGTCCACCAACCGGTGCGTCTCCCAGTCAATCAGCATCACGGCGTCGGACTCCAGTTCAAAAAGCTGACGGTAGCGCTCCTCGCTCTCGCGGAGATTTTCTTCCGCCTCCTTGCGGTCCGTGATGTCCAGCGCCGTGCCCAGCAGGCAATTCTCCCCCCCAATCACCACCGCTTCCGCCGACCACAATACCTGCCGCACCTGCCCGGCGCCCGTGTGGACGGCCAGCTCGATATTCCGTGCCGACCCGAATTCCCGGGCCTGCTCAAGCGTCGCGTTCCGCTGCGCGGTGCTCTCCCAAATCTGGATTTCGAGGGCCGTATGGCCGATCACTTCCTCCCGCGGCCGCTGCACCATCCGCAAAAACTCGTCATTCACGTCCAGGTAACGCCCCTCGATCATCGTGGACACCGACACCGCGATGGGACTGGACTGAAAGATCTTCAAAAACTTTTCCTGGTTCTCGCGCACGACGCTCTCCGCCCGCTTCCGCTCGGTGATGTCCCGGGAAGCGGAGTAAAGGCAGCCCTGTCCGTTGAGCTCAATCCGGCGCGTATTCACCTCCACGTCAATCAGCCGCCCGTCCCGCCGGCGGTGAACCGTTTCAAATAATTCCGGTTCCTGGAGGTGGCGCTTGACCCGCGCCTGCATCTCCTCCGCCGACCACTTCGCCTCCCAATCCGACACCTTCAACTTGGGGGGATTCTCCGGCGGATAGCCCAGCAGTTTGTAAAAAGCCGCATTGGCCTCCAATAATTCCCCGGTCTCGCTGAGCACATGGATGCCATCGCTGGAGGTCTCCAGCAACTTCTGGTAATACGCCCGAACCTTGACCATTTCCGCTTCCGTCTGCTGGAGCCGCGCCAGTTCCTGCTTCCAACGCCGCAGCCAGCTTCGCAGAGCCAGATAGACGGCGACGCCGCTGACCAGGACGAACGCCAGGCCCTTGATCACCCAAAACGCCACGCGCAGGTGGGCAGTGCCGACGAAGCGTTCCCACAGCGCATCCCACAACACCATCCAGCCCGCCGCCACGCAGACAGAGATCAACGCGACTCGCAGCACGCGTCGGTTGCCATTTCGAAGCATGGATAAAGTAATAAGTCTCAATGAGTTACAAACGCAATAAAAAAACACAGCCGCCCGCGCCGCAACCCTTCTTTTATCTATCGGCAAGCTGGCAGCCTCACTTAAGTGGCTTCCCGGCAAAGCGTTTGCCCTGCGGGCCAACGCCTCATTCCAGTCTGGCGCTGCCACCGATTGAAATCCATCCGGATAAAGTCACGTTTCTTGCGAAAGGCCGGCGATTTTTTGCGCAGACTCCGATACTACACGCTCTGGTGCCACACCGGCGGCGGTCTTTGGAATCGCAAAGTCACGCGCTTTTCCGTTCAGCCGGGCCTTTTTCAGCCCAATCTGAATCAATGCGCCTGCCTCCCGCGGCGCCCACGAGATGTCAGTGATGAAGAAAGCTTTGGCGAGAGATGTCCGGACTTCGCCGCCGCCGTCACTGTTTTCCCCTCACCAGCGCGTCCACCACGCCCGGGTCCGCCAGCGTCGTCGTGTCTCCGATCTGGTCCGGCTGGTTCTCGGCAATCTTCCGCAAAATGCGCCGCATGATCTTGCCCGAGCGCGTCTTGGGCAGCCCCGACGCAAATTGAATCTTGTCCGGCACCGCAATGGCCCCAATCTCCCGGCGCACGTGCGCCGCCAGCTCCTGTTTCAGTTCCTCGCTCTCCGCCACCCCTTCCTTCAGCGTCACAAACGCATACAGCGCCTGGCCCTTGATGTCGTGCGGCATGGGCGCCACCGCCGCCTCCGCCACCTGCGGATGGCTCACCAGCGCGCTCTCCACTTCCGCCGTGCCAATCCGGTGCCCCGACACGTTCACCACGTCGTCCACCCGCCCCAGCAGCCAATAGTCGCCCTCCTCATCCACCCGGCAGCCGTCCCCCGTGAAATACACGTCCTTGAACGTGGAAAAATACGTGTTCACAAACCGCTGATGGTCGCCCCACGTCGTCCGCATGATCCCCGGCCACGGCCGCTTGATGCACAGTTTGCCGCCCTCGTTGGGCGCGCATTCCGTCCCGTCGTCGCGCAGCACCACCGGTTCCACCCCGAAAAACGGCCGGTTCGCGCTGCCCGGTTTCAACGTGCTCACCCCCGGCAGGGGCGTGATCAGATGCCCGCCCGTCTCCGTCTGCCACCACGTGTCCATGATCGGACACCGCTCCCGCCCCACGTGCCGGTGATACCACAGCCACGCCTCCGGATTGATCGGCTCCCCCACCGTGCCCAGCACCCGCAGCGAACTTAAATCGTGCTTGGCCGGCCATTCGTCCCCCAGCCGGATCAGCGCCCGAATGGCCGTCGGCGCCGTGTAAAAGGCCGTCACCTGGAATTTCTCCACGATCCGCCAGAACCGCCCCGCGTCTGGATACGTCGGCACCCCCTCGAACATCAGCGTCGTCGCCCCGTTGCACAGCGGCCCGTACACCCCGTAGCTGTGCCCCGTCACCCAGCCAATGTCCGCCGTGCAGAAATAAACGTCCCCGTCGTGAATGTCGAAAACGTACCGGTGCGTCAGGGCGCTCCACAGCAGGTAGCCCGCCGTGCTGTGCACCACGCCCTTTGGCTTGCCCGTGGAGCCGGACGTGTACAGGATGAACAGATAATCCTCCGCCTTCAGCTTCGCCGGCGCGCACTCCGGCGCCGCCTGCGCCATCAATTCGTGATACCACTCGTCGCGCCCCGCCGTCAGCGGGCACGGCTCCGCGTTGCGCTTCACCACCACCACTTTTTCCACGCCCGGCGCATGTTGCAGCGCCGCGTCCGCCAGCGCCTTCAGCGGCACCGATTTCCCCGCCCGCAGCGATACGTTCGCCGTCACCAGCAGCTTGCACTCCGCATCCAGCATCCGCCCCGCCAGCGCGTCCGCGCTGAACCCGCCAAACACCACCGAGTGGATCGCCCCGATGCGCGCGCACGCCAGCATCACCACCGCCGCCTCCGGAATCATCGGCAGGTAAACCGCCACCCGGTCCCCTTTCCGGATGCCCAGCCCCTTCAACACGTTCGCAAATTTGCACACCTCCGCGTGCAGCTCCGCATAGCTGAGCCGCCGCACGTCCTCCTCCGGCTCCCCTTGCCAGATGATGGCCGTCTGCCGGCCCCGCGCCGCCAGATGCCGGTCCAGGCAGTTGCTCGCCGCGTTCAGCCGCCCGTCCGCAAACCATGTGTGCTCCACCTTCCGGGCCTCGGTGTCCCATGTGAATTTTCCCGCCTCCCGCGGCGCCTGAAACCAGTCCAGCGTCCGCGCCTGCTCCAGCCAGAACGCGTCCGGCTCCCGCAGCGACCGCTCATACATCGCCGCATACCCCGCCGCGTCCAGATGCGCCCGCCGCACCACCTCCGCCGGCGGCGCAAACGTCCGGCCCTCGTGCTGCAATGAATCCGTGGAAATGGCTTTGTTGAACATCTGATGATTGGGATTAATTTTTCCCATTTCCGCAAAATTCCTCCCGTCTGTCAATGGCCGTGCACGGCAAAATCATGCCCGCCAAACCGCCGCTCAATTGGCCCAGAGGAGCCCTGTGGAACCCACCGGCATGAACTGGCCGTTGCCAAGGTATTGCAATTCCACCGCCGAGCCCTGGCTCCCGCAAATGCTGCTGGTCGTGGAAGTGTTCGGCAGTGCGCTCACACTGGCGCTGAAGACGCCGCCCCCGATTACGCCGCTCGTAAAGGCGGTCCCCGCAAGTTTGCTTCCGTCCGGCGACATCCAAACACCGGTCCAATACAGGTTGGTCGTCGTCAGCGCGGTCCACGTGGCCCCCTGGTTGGACGAGGCCCACAGCAATCCGCCGCTCACCCCGGCCACCATCTTCGTGCAATCGCTGGACACCGCCACGCAAGTGACGCCGCTGGGCCCCCCCGTGACGGTGTTAAAACTCCCGCCCGAATTTATGGAGTAGGCAACTTTCCCGCCCGAAACCTCGCCCAAATACGTCCCGTTCCCGGAGCAAGCCACACCGCTCGTGAACACCTTGCTCCCGTCCGCCGAACAGGCAATCGAAACCCCGCTGCTCCCGGTGTATGTACTGGCCGCCCACGTCACACCGCCATTCACGGACTTCTGAATCGTCCCGCCCCCATACGGCATCGCATAAACGATCTGCCCATTTTGCGAGCAGGCCACGGAAAAATAATCTCCGCTGAGGTGCGTGCCGCTTACCTGCGCCCAAGTGTTCCCGGAATCGGAAGAGGCATAAACCCCGGTGAGGTTTTGGCCCACCATGTACATTTGCCCGCCGTCGGCCGAGGCGGCCACGCCATAACCCAACTGCGTCAGCGCCGGCAGCGTCACCAAATAGGCGTTCGTATAGGCCGCAAAATTACCCAAAATGGACTGCCCGCTGTTCGGCTTCACCAGCCACCCGCCCGTGCCCCCGCCCGACACGCGCACGATGTCGCCCACAAACAGATTGGCCGTCGCCGGCAGCGTCACCGTCGTCAGCCCCGCGTTCAGGGTCAGGTAGCCCGCGTCCCGCATCGCGTTCGTAGTTTGCCCGGGCGTCGCCAGCCAGCCCACCAAACCGTTGCCGAAAAAGCTGCCGATGAAATAATTGGCGTTGTTGGTGAACGTGTTCACCCCGTTGAAATTGTTGGCACTGGTGAACGTGTTGGTGCCCGTGAATGCATTTGGCCCCCGGAACAAATTGGTGCCGGTAAACGAGTTGCTACCCGTAAACGCGTCCGTCCCCGCAAACAAATTGGTGCCCGTAAACGTGTTCGGTCCCGTAAACGTGTCCGCCGCTGTAAACAAGTTCGTCCCCGTGAACGTATTTCCGCTCGTGAACGTCTCCGCCCCCGTAAACAAATTGGTGCCCGTGAAAGTATTCCCGCCCGTAAACGTGTTCGCCGCCGTAAAGGTCTGGTTCGAGTCCAGGAACGCCACGTCCGCCGCCAACCGCGCGTCCGCCAGCGTGCCGCTGGTGATCTGCGACGCGTTCAAATTGCTCAGGCTCGCGCCATTGCCGATGAACATGCCCGTGAAGCTGTTCGTGGCGTTGGCAAAATTCACGGTGTTGGAATACGCCCCGGAAATCAGCGTGGACGAAATCGTGCCCACAATCTGCGTGGCCCCCACCGTGCCCAGCAGGTTGCTGGCGCTCACGGCAAACAGCGCGTACGGCACCGGCAAAATCGGCTGCCGCGGCGCCAGCGTCGTGAAACTCGTCGTCCCCGCCGGCCGCACGCTCACGTCCAGCCAGTCGTTCGACCCGCTGGCCGTGCCGTTGAAAACGCCCGCCCCGAAATTCGGCGCCACGGTGAACAACCCGTTGCTCACCGGCACATCAAAATTGGTCACCCAGCCGCTCACCGGCGTCCCATTCGTCACCACGCTGAAAACCGCAAACCGAAAATCATAATTCGTGTTCGCCGCCATCCCCGACACCTGCAGTTGCCCCTGGTACGATATGGCCGTGCCCTGCGCCGAAAGTTTCGGCGCCGCCGACAGAATCAGCATCACCGCCAGCACCTGGCCAAAGAGGTTGCGTTGCACATTCCTACAATGCCGGTTCACCCGCCCGATTTCAAATCCCAAATCCGCAACCCGCTTGCTTCCGCCCCCACCGGTCTTTAAACTCAGCCCGATGAATTCGCTGCTCCTCACCGCCGGCCGGGTTGTGGATCCCGCCAACCATTTTGATGCCATCGCCGACGTCTTGCTGCTCGATGGCAAAATCGCGGCCGTGGGCCAAAAGCTCTCCGCCCCGCCCGGCGTGGAAACCTTCGACGTCCGCGGCAAAGTCGTCGCCCCAGGCCTCATTGACCTCCATGTCCATCTGCGCGAGCCCGGCCAGACCGCCAAGGAAACCGTCGCCACCGGCACCGCCGCCGCCGCCCGCGGCGGCTTCACCTCCATCGTCTGCATGCCCAACACCTCCCCGGCCATTGACCACGCCGGCAACGTCGCCCTCATCCGCGAGCGCGCCAAGTCCGACGCCCGCGTCAACGTCTTCGTCGCCGGCGCCATCTCCAAGGGCATCGCCGGCGAGGAACTCGCCCCCCTCGGCGGCTTGAAAAAAGCCGGCGTCATCGCCATCACCGACGACGGCCACTGCGTGCAGAACAACGACCTCATGCGCCGCGCCTGCGAATACGCCAAAATGTTCGACCTCCCCGTCATGGACCATTGCCAGGATTACTCGCTGGTCACCGATGGCGTCATGCACGAGGGCTATTGGAACCTCGCCCTGGGCCTGCGCGGCTGGCCCTCCGCCGGCGAGGAAATGATCGTCGCCCGCAACATCCTGCTCGCCGAGCTCACCGGCGCCAAGATCCATTGCCAGCACCTCAGCGCCGCCGGCAGCGTGGCCCTGGTCCGCGATGCCAAAAAACGCGGCCTGCCCATCTCCGCCGAGGCCTGCCCCCATCACTTCACCCTCACCGACGCCGCCATCGCCGGCAGCGAAAAATTCTGGGCCGGCGACGGCAAATCCCTTTACGCCGCCACGCTCGCGCCCGCCGCCCCGCTGCCGGTTTGGCCCGCTTACGACACCCATTTCAAGATGAACCCCCCGTTGGGCTCCGCCCGCGACCGCGAGGCCATCCTCGCCGGCCTGGCCGACGGCACCATCGAAATCCTGGCCAGCGACCACGCCCCGCACTGCGATTACGAAAAGGACGTCGAGTTCGATTACGCCCCCTTTGGCATCATCGGCCTCGAAACCGAGCTGGCCCTCGCCCTCATGCAACTGGTTCACACCGGCCGCATTTCGCTCCCCGACCTCGTCGCCAAGTACACCGTCAACCCCGCGCGCCTGCTCAATCTGAACAAGGGCACCCTCACCCCCGGCGCGGACGCCGACGTCACCGTCTTCGATCCCGACTACGAATGGACCTATCAGCGCGAGCAGTCCGCCAGCAAATCCCGGAACAGCCCCTTCTTCGGCTGGCGGCTCAAGGGCAAAACGCTGGTCACCATCGTCGGCGGCCGGCGGGTGCCCCTTGAACAAGCCGAGCCCGCCGTTGTCTGATGGCTCTGTGAAGAAACAATTATTGCTGACCGCCCTGCTCGCCGCCGCGTTTTGGCGGGTCAACGCGGCCGATGCCCCGTGGCTCACGGATCTGCCCGCCGCCCAGGCCGAAGCCCGCGCCGAAAACAAACTCATCCTCGCGGATTTTACCGGCTCGGATTGGTGCCCCGCCTGCATCCAGTTCGAGAAACAGGTCCTGGACTCCCCGGAATTCCAAACCTACGCCGCGAAAAACCTGGTGGTCCTGGAGTTGGATTTTCCCGACAAAAAGCCCCAGACCGGCGCCCTGAAAAAGGCCAACGCCGCGCTGAAGGACAAATATAATATCGAAGGCTACCCCACCCTGCTCGTGCTGGATCAGAACGGCAAGGAAATCGGCCGGCAACTCGGCTATGATGCCAGCGGCCCCGCCGCCTTCATCGCCACCCTGGAAAAAATCAAGGCGCGCAAATAAGCTGATAAAACTCCGCCGTGGTTCCGCTGCACGCCAAAGGCGTCCCCGGAAGTTTGGTCCTGACCAGACAAACGCGGGGTTTTCGGAGTTGTAATGAGAAAGGGAGTTGGGTCGCAAAGCGACCGTGGATATTAGAGCATTGACAGAAAGAGATGTGGCGATGAGCCGCAAGGATTTTTGGCTCTTGGCAAGGCTTCGGCGAAGGCGCAGGTTACAAATAACCCTCTAACTGAGCCGAAACGCAGCCAAAAGCCAAAAAGACCGCGGCCTTCACGGTGTCAACTCAGCGCTACATATTTGATGGAAATGCTCTAGCCGGCTGCGAAGTGGCTGGACTGATCACGCGCCCCACGAATTCATGCGTCCTGAAAGGAAGCCGGATTTCCCCCATTCCGCCAGCCGCTCATCCGGCTTGACACCGCGCAACGCGAGGCACGCTCCACACCGCCCGAGGCGGGCAGGTTCAAGCCGGCTTACTTCCGCTGGCGACGGAGCCATAGCAGGCACAAACCGCCCAGACCCGCCAGAGCCAGCGTAGTCGGCTCGGGGGTCGCCGTGACGGTGTAACTGTCGAGGATATTCTCGTCGAATTGGTATGAGCCGCTGAAAGGAGCGGCTCCGGAGCCAGCCGCGACTCCGGGTTGAATCAGGCTGGTATCCGCCAGCGAACCATACGCGGTCGTATTGGCGCTGGTGCCCGTGCTGTCAATGTCGAAATCGAAAGTTGTTCCAGGCGTGAGCGCAAAACCGGTCGCGAAGTCACTCAACGGGACCGTGAGGGTGATCTCATTCGGAATGCTGGTCGAGGGCTGATCGGACATCGGCTCGCCACTGGCCACCGTGTTGATTTTCGTCCAGGCCGTGCCATTCCACACGTAATCGTTGAACCCGTAGCTGGTATAGGGATGGGCGGCACTTCCGTTGGCACCGGTCGGGCCGGCCCCGAATATTCCGATGAAATCCTGCATTCCCCCGAAAGAACTTGCGAAGGAAATATCGCGGCCATACGCGTTGCCGTGGGTCGTGGCATTGGCGGAGGTATCGCCACCGGCCAAAGGATTGCCGGAGGTAATGCCCATCACATAATTAAATGCACCGCCAGTGGCCAGGTTGCCTGCTGGATTGACTGCGAGTGTGATGTAGAGATTGTCCGCGTCATTGGCGATGTTTGCGAAATTAATGGCCCGCAGGGCGTTGGCACTTCCTTGCGCCTGATCGATGCCGGTAAAAGTTGTGCCCGATCCGCCTGACTGATTTATAGTTTGGCCCGGCGCCGAATAAACGGCAAAGCCCAGCACGCCTAATCCGACTGCCACCCCTTTAAACTGTTTCCCGATTCTCGTAAAATTGTGAGCTTGGGGGTTCATTAGGGGAATAATCATCCACTGATGATACATGAGTTGTTGAATTTGCCAGCCCCCCAAAACTGGTGGGGGAAATCAGTCCTGCAAAAATCACGCCCTTGGCCCGCCGTCAAGCGAACGCCCCCCTTGGCGCCCGTGCGAAAAAGTCGTTCCGGCCCTCTTTTGCACCCGGCACCGGCACCGCCGTCTCGCCAATGACACAAAAATTTTTCAATGTGTTTATTGATTTCTGCGCCCGGCTTTTCATAATGCGATGGTTTGAATCACACTGATGAACAGTCCGACTGACGAGACGCGGCCGTGGACGATTGACTCGGCCCGAGCTCTTTACAATATCCGCCGCTGGGGAGCAAAGTACTTTGACATCAACGATGCCGGCCACGTGGTGGCGCACCCGTTGCAGGGCGCCGGCGCCTCCGTGGAAATCACCGACGTGGTCGAGGAGGCCAAAAGCCGCGGCCTGAAATTCCCCCTGCTCATCCGCTTTCAGGACATCCTGCGGCACCGCGTGGAAGCCATCAACACCGCCTTCCGCAATTCCATCGCCGAATTCAATTACCAGGCGAAATACCGCGGCGTCTTCCCCATCAAGGTCAACCAGCTCCGCGAAGTCGTGGAGGAAATCCTGGACGCCGGCAAGCCCTACGACTTCGGCCTCGAAGTCGGCAGCAAGCCCGAACTCTTCGCCGGCCTGGCCCTGCAAAATCACCAGGGCTGCCTCATCGTCTGCAACGGCTACAAGGACGCTGAATACATCCGCATTGCCCTGCTGGGCACCAAGCTCGGCAAGCGCGTCGTCCTGGTCGTCGAAAAACTCGAGGAACTCCGGCAGATCATCGCCATTTCCAAATCCCTCGGCGTGGAGCCCTGCGTGGGCCTCCGCGCCCGCCTGCTCAGCAAGGGCGCCGGCCGCTGGGCCGAAAGCGGCGGCGAAAACGCCAAGTTTGGCCTCAGCACCGCCGAAATCCTCGCCGCCACCGAAATGCTCCAGGCCGAAAACCTCGCCCCCTGCCTCAAGCTCCTCCACTTCCACATCGGCTCGCAGGTGCCGGACATTCTCACCATCAAAAAAGCCGTCCAGGAAGCCACCCGCCTCTACGCCAAACTCCAAAAAATGGGCTTCGCCATCGAATACCTCGACGTCGGCGGCGGCCTGGGCGTGGATTACGACGGCTCCCGCACCGCCTTCGACAGCTCCACCAATTACTCACTGCAGGAATACACCAACGACGTCGTCTATTACATCGCCGAAGTCTGCAACGCCGAAAGCGTGCCCCATCCCGAAATCATCAGCGAAAGCGGCCGCGCCATCGTCGCCCACCACAGCGTGCTCATCGTCGAGGTCTTCGGCACCATCGAGAAAATCCGCCCCCGCGAACTCCTGAAGTTTGGCGACCACGAGCATCCGCTCGTGCGCGAACTGCTGGACATCCGCAAAAACCTCTGCAAGCTCAACAAGGTCGAAGCCTACCACGACGCCCAGGAACGCCGCGACGACGCGCAGCACATGTTCGCGCTGGGCCTGATGGATCTGCCCGACAAGGCCAAAATCGAGGAGCTGTACTGGGAGATCAGCCGCGAGGTCGTCAATTGCTTCAAGGGCCAGGCCTACACCCCCGAGGAAATCCGCCAGCTCGAAGACAGCCTGGGCGACCAGTACCTCTGCAATTTCTCCGTCTTCCAGTCGCTCCTCGACCACTGGGCCCTCGGCCAGCTCTTCCCCATCATGCCCATCGCCCGCCTCGACGAGCGCCCCACCCGCGAAGCCACGCTCGTGGACATCACCTGCGATTCCGACGGCCAGGTCAACAAGTTCATTGACCTCCGCGACGTCCGCGACACCCTCCCGCTCCACGCCCTCAACACCAACGACAACGGCCTGCCCGAACCCTACTACCTCGGCTTCTTCCTCATGGGCGCCTATCAGGACATCATGGGCGACCTCCACAACCTCTTCGGCCGCGTCAACGAAGTCCACGTCTTCCTGGAACCCGACGAACCCTCCGGCTACTACATCGAGGAAATCATCGAAGGCGCCACCATCGTCCAGTCTCTCGCCGACGTTCAATACGACGAAAACGAGTTGAAGCGCCTCATGAAAGCGCAGGTGGACGAAGCCATCAAATCCGACCGCATGAAGCCCAACGAAGCCATGCGTCTCTTGGACGATTACGAACGCGGCCTGAGAGCTTACACCTATTTGAGTTTCTAAAGGCTGGCCACCCCGGCTCGGGCCACCCCGCCCGCCGCCATCTGCCTTGTCCCAATGATGGGCAGCGTTTGTGATATTTTAAGGCGCTCCCCCGTGGAAATTCGCCTGCTAGAAACTTGGCCTGATATCTGCTTATATTCGGGTCCGGTAAGGAATCGAGAGACGCGGCTCCTATTCTTCTGGTGTATGCAAAAGTTTGAAATCAACGACTGGGTGCCGAAACAGCGGCACGCGCTGACGCTGGGTGTGACCCATTTGATTGCGGGAACGAAAATCGGCGGCCCTTCCCGAAAGGTCGTCCGCGGCACCATTACCAAACACGTGGACTGCGCCAATTGCGGCCGCAGTTACGAATATGAAATGTCCCGCGCCGCCGTCGGCACTTCGGCCCGCACGGCCGCCAGCCAGGTGGCAGCGGACGCCCAGGCGCTCGCAGACGCCAACGCCAAATTGAAGGCCGCCCTGGCCAGCGAGTGCGACCCGGTCTGCTGTCCCTCGTGCGGCGCGCTGACCCCGCAGATGAACCGTTACCGGCGCAAACGCCTCGGGGCCGCCTTTGCCTGCATGGGCTCGGGCCTGCTCATCCTGATCGGCGCCTATTTGCTGATGCTCCTGATGCAGCGGGTGCTGCTGGTCGTCACGCTGCTGGGAGTCCTCTGTCTGCTGCTGGGGTTGGCCATCTTGCTGGTGGGAGCCCCCGGGGTCCTCATTCCCAAACGGGGACGGCCGTGATCGCGGTGCGCCGCCGCCTCCGGCGATGCCCACCGGTGAACGGCTCGAGCATTGACAGATGTAGCGATGAGCCGCGAGGATTTTTGGCTTTTGGCAAGGCTTCGGCGAAGGCGCAGGTTACAAAGTACCCTGTAACTGAGCCGAAACGCAGCCAAAAGCCAAAAAGACCGCGGCCTTCATGGTTTCAACTCAGCGCTACATATTTGATGGAAATGCTCTCGCCCCGGCCCGGCCGGCGGCGCATTCATCCGCATTGCCAATGCCCTCCTTCCTCTTCTATCCTTCCGTTTTGCTTTTGATGGACAAACCGATCCCCGATCCCCATTTGCTCCGCTCGCTTGGCAAACTCGCGCGCGGTCTCTCCGCCTTGTTCTGGGGTCTGCCGGCCACCCTGCTCATCTCGGCCGAAACCGCCAGTGCCGACTTTCTCAAACCGCTCGGCCTGCTGCCCCTCCTGGCCATCAACTCCCTGTTGCTCTATGGCCTCTGGCAAATGGGCTCTTTCCAGAGGCAGGAGCGCCCCTGGCGCCTGGCGCTTGACCGCGCCCTCTTGCTGGCGCTCGTCAATCTCGGTCTCTGCCCGTTCATCTACTGGCATAACCGGATGCCCGGCGACGACTATTTCGCCTACGCCGTCGTGCTGCTCGAAATCTCCGCCGTGTCGTTCCTTTTTAACCTGAACCTCGTGCTCCGCCGCTTGGCGGCCATGTTGCCGGACGAAACCTTGCGCCAGGAAACCCGGCAGTTCACCGCCCTCAATCAGTGGCTGCTCGTCCTGCTGCTGTTCTTTGTCATCGGCTTTCTCTGGCTCACCGGCATGCCCCATTCCAATCCGCCGGTGGATAAGTCGGCCTTCCTGGCCAAACATCTCAGCAGCCTGCTCCTCATTTTCTTCATTCTCCTCCCCTTGGCCATGACCATGGCGCTCATCTGGAAGACCAAGGAGGTCATTCTGGATGCCGTGTTTGGGATGCGAAACTGAAATCGGTTGGCCAACTCGGGATTGCATTTCGCCGCCCTTTGGACGAGCATCGGTCCCATTGCCTATGAAAACCGTTTTGGCCTCCGCAATTCTATCCGGCTCCCTCCTCCTCGCCCGCGCCGAAATACAGGCGCCCGTCCCCCTGTGGCCGCAGGGCGCGCCGGGAGCCTTGGGCACTGCCTCCAATGACGTCCCCACCCTCACCGCCTATCTGCCGCCGGCCACCAACGCCACCGGCGCCGCCATGGTCATCTGCCCCGGCGGCGGTTATGCCGGGTTGGCACCCCACGAAGGCAACGACTACGCCCTGTGGCTGAACCAGCATGGCGTCACCTGCTTTGTCCTGAAATACCGTCTCGGCCGCCACGGCTATCGCCACCCCGCCATGCTCAACGACGCCGCCCGCGCCGTCCGCTGGGTGCGCGCCCACGCCCAGGACTTTCCGGTGGACCCGCATCGCCTCGGCATCATGGGGTCCTCCGCCGGCGGGCATCTGGCCGCCACCCTGCTCACCCATTTTGATGCCGGTAACCCGGACGCAACCGATCTCGTGGACCGGGAAAGCTCCCGGCCGGATTTGGGCGTCTTGTGCTACCCCGTCATCTCCATGGGGCCCATCACGCATCCCGGATCGCGAGACAACTTGTTGGGTCCCCAGCCTTCGCCGGACCTCGTGCGCCTGCTGTCAAACGAATTGCAGGTGACAACCAATACGCCGCCGTGTTTCTTGTGGACCACCTTCGAGGATAAAACCGTGCCCCCTGAAAACACGCTGCTGTTTGCCGAGGCGCTGCAGAAGAACCATGTGCGTTACGATCTGCACATCTACGAAAAGGGCCCGCACGGCATGGGCTTGCACGACAAATCGCCGTTTGCCCATCCGCACCCTTGGGCCGCCGATTGCCTGTTCTGGTTGAAAGAACGGAATTTTGCCAATTAGAGCATTGACAGAATAGATATTTGATGGAAAGGCCCTGAATCGGCGCGCTTGAGCAACGAAAAGCCGGACTTGGCCGACTGGCTGTTTCTGGGAAGACTTCTCCACCAGACCGAAGATGCGTCTGGTGATTTCCGGCCCTGCGGGCCGGCCGGCGGCCGGAAAATCGAAACGCCGGACGCGGATCAGCGTTTGCGCCAGCAGTTGAACGCCATCAACACACCCACACCCCCGGCCAGCAAAACCCACGTTGACGGTTCCGGCACCGTGACCACCGTCAGCCCCCAGTTCACGATCGTGCCATCACCAGCGCCGCTGGACATGTCGGTTATGAACAAGGTCCACTGGCCGTTGGCCGAGGTGTTGTCGAAAACGCTAAAATCGGCCGTCGGAGCGGTTTGATCATAGACAGTGCCCGGAGTGTTGCCGGGATCAACATTGCGTCCATCCGGAGCCCAAGTGCCCGTCACCTGCTCTTGGCCGTCACCTGAATAGGAGGGATCAGACTGATAATAGTGAATGTTGGGACTGCCATCGCTCAAAGTAACATCAAAACCGGGATCCGCGTAGCCGAAGGGATTGCTGCCGCTCAGGCCCGGGCGATTCAGCAAGACGGCCATCTGTCCTCCCGGCCCCACCAGGTACGCATACAGATCGCCGTTAAATCCCCCCGTAATGTCGAGCGTCACACTGACACTGGAGATCACCCCCGAGACATCCGAGAAGCTGGCCGGAAAGGTCAGTCCCACCTGCCCCACTGGCAGCTCGCTGTTGAGCGATGTGGAGCTGGAATTGGTGACCAACTGTCCTTGAGCCGCCTCCGCCGCAAACAGAATTGTGACCGCACCGGTCAGGATCTTCGACATTATTGTATTCATTACGTCAAGCTCTCAAATTTCATTGCATCCCTCAAAAACTCCCGGTCCCATGGATTCGACCGGTCCCAGACTGCCCGAAAGACTTATGTAGTTGTAATCTTTGAGTTTACTTCACCGAGAATAGAACCGACCCGCTTGAAGCATCAAGCAAAAAAAAAGAAAATCCCGGCAAATCGCGGGATGCGGAAACATAAGAACAAAAAGGAGTTACGCAAGAATTCGGCGGTGGAAAAGTCGTTCTTTGCGGTTTGGAGTGCCAGCTCTTGCGCCGAATGCGCTCAGGTTCTGGCATCACACAGGTTCCCCGGCCGGCCAAGACCGGCCGGGGAAACGAGCAGAGAAGATCAGCCAATACCAACGCGCTTGCCGGCCTTCCGCGCCTTATATTGGGTCTCAATCCACTTGTACGTCGCCGCCAAACCCTTGTCCAGAGTCGTGGACGGTTCCCATTTCAACATTTTCTGGATGAAGGTGTTGTCGGAATTGCGGCCGCCCACACCCTTGGGGGCGCTCGGATCATATTTGCGGTTCAACTTGATGCCCGCGATCTTTTCGATCTTGGACAACAACTCGTTGATGGAGACGAGTTCGCTGGACCCCAGATTGATCGGCGTGGCGATCAATTCATCGCAATGCGTGATCATGTCAATGCCCTTCACGCAGTCATCAATGTACATGAAGCTGCGGGTCTGGCTGCCGTCGCCCCAGATCATGATGTCCTTGTCGCCATTATCAATGGCCTGGATGACCTTGCGGCAAAGGGCGGCCGGGGCCTTTTCGCGGCCGCCGTCCCACGTGCCGTTGGGGCCATAGACGTTGTGAAAACGGGCGATGGCCGTCTTCATGCCGCGTTCCACCCAGTATTCCTGGCAGAACATTTCGGAAACGAGCTTTTCCCACCCATAGCCGCGCTCGGCCATGGCCGGATAGGCATCAGATTCCTTCAAGGCGCGGACATTGGGATCTTTTTGGAGGAGCGTGTTGTAGGCGCAGGCGGAAGACGAGTAGAAATACCGGCGGACACCCGCCCGGTAGGCGGCTTCAACCATGTGGGTGTTGATGAGGATGGAGCGCAGACATTCCACGCGGAAGCGTTCGATGAAACCCATGCCGCCCATGTCCGCGGCGAGATTATAAACCTCCACCGCACCTTCGGTAACGCGTCTGCAATTCTGCTCGATGCTGACGTCCAGACAGAGATTCTGGGCCCCCGGCACATGCTGATACCATTCATAAAGCGGCTTTTTGTCCACCGCACGGATGTTCGTAAAACCCTTCTTCGTGAAATACTTGGCGAGATTGCCCCCGATAAATCCGCCACCGCCAGTGATGACGATCAAGTCATCTTTTTTCAAAGGAGCGTCTTTTTCAACAACACGTTTTGTTTGTTCCATATTTATTCTTGGTTTCTAGGGACGGCTACATGGCCATCGTTTATTGGATCTGCGCTTTGATTCTAGCCTTCCGTCGGCGTTTGGAAACCCAAATCCGTCCCCGCCAAAGCACCGGGGTGTGGCACGGAATTCTTCACCGGCATCCGCCTGGCCCTGGAAGGGCACCGTTGCTGGGAAGAAGGAACGCGGGTGGTGGCCGGCGTGGAAATCGAAAGCGGTTCTCCCCCATCCCGGCGCAGGTTTTCTTGCCCAGCGGGGAGCGCGCCTCCCGCTCCCCGAGGAAAAGAATTCCCCGAAACCGTTCGCGCATTGAACCCCTGAACCGCAAAAGAACTCCCCCAACTGCAACAGCTCCCACAGTCGGCAGCCGAGCCGGCCGTCGCCCCAAAAAGAAGGGCACCGGCGCGATGCCGGTGCCCTCTTGTTGGTTATGACCAGTTTCTGAGGTTATTTGCTCAGGCGGAAGAACAGGTCGTTGCCCGCCGGTATGGCGGTCGCGGGAACCGCCCCAAGGGTGTTGGTGCCCGTGTTGTCAATGTAGCTGTAAGTGACCCCGGCATTGCTCCAACCGCTCAGGAGGTTCGTGGTGGATTGCAGGGTCCAGCCGGCTGCCGCCGTATTCCAGCCGACCATATAAGCGGCGCCGTACGGCTGCCAGATGACGCGGGTGGAGGCATCCAGATAATACTCGGCGACCTGCCACTTATAATTGGCATCGAGGCCAGGACCGCTGAAGTTTTCGTTGTAGATCGTGCCATCCGTCGCGTTGCTTACCTGGACCTGGGTAAAGACGGTGCTCTTGTTATTATTCACGCCGGTGTTATTGCCGTCGTTTTTGGCGACGCCGAATTGGACCATCGAATCACCGGGGCTGAAGTTGGCAGTGTAATTCGGGTCGGTGCCAAAGTTCGGGAGGGTGAAACTTCCCACGAGCCCGTTCGGACCGGTAATGGTGCCATCGTAGGCATCACTGAAGCTCAGGGTCCACGTGCCGTTGACGGTCACATAATTGGGCAGGGGGAACGCGTTGATGGCGCCATTGGTGGCAGACACGTTGGCGTTGGGAGCATTGGTCTTCCATTCAAAGATTGCCTGCACGCCGCCGTTGGTGCCGTTCTGGATGCGCATGGCGGCATAATCGTTGACATTGTACGGAACTCCGCTGTAGGTCTGATTGTAGGTATAGCCGGCCCCGCCGATCGTGTCCCCGTTGACGATGTAAACATGGGCCTCAAATCCCGGGGCCGAGGCGGGCGATGGAAAATTGGTCAGGGTGAAGGAATAGCTGGCCGGCGTCTGGCCGATCCAGAAAAAGTCGGTCCCGGTGTTGTTGGTGACCGGCGAAGAGATGCCCTCCTGGTCGTATTGATTGTTGGTGCCATCGGCATCCACGGTCATCAGTGCGCCACCAGGTCCGGCAGGTTTGAAAGCATTGATCTTGGGAGTTATTTGGGGAGTCCAGAACTCCAGGTTGTCAACGTGGAAAGTAGTGGTATCGGTACCCTTGTCGCTGCCGGGGGTGCCTTGAAACACCAGCGCCGGAGAGGCGGTCTGGCCAAGGGGGCCGCAAGGAAAGTCAAAGTGAGTCCATTTGCCCACCATGCTGGAATTGAAAGAGAGGCCGCCGATATAAAGTTGGTTTCCAGACCAACCGTTTTGGAAGAATAAGACCTGCACGCCGCCGTAGGTGGAACCACTGCTGCCGTCCAGGAATATGTCAAAGCCGAAGTATTGGAACCGGGTGGTATCCATGGTGCCCGACAGCGGCTGGTATTGATTCCAACCATTATAGCCGCCTGGATCACTGATGGACAGCTTCCAAGAGCCAGCGGGAGTAAAATTGGTAGTGGTTCCGTTAATGGGATTCTTAAACGGCGCGTCCTCGGTCGTATCCACCGTGCCAACACCGCCTTGGAGCTTGGTTTGGGTAAACGCGTCAACCACCCACGGATCAGGGAGCGGATTGATGGTGACATTGTCAATATAGACCGTGATGGGGGCGGTGTAACCAGCCGATCCCTGGAGCTGGAATTGCAGGTATTTTTCGGCGGGTTGATAGGGCGGGGCAAGGACGAACGTATAGGTCACCCAGCTATCGTCGTCCGCCGAATAAAGGGGTCCGTACCAAATACTGTCCCAGCTCTGGCTGGCGTTGCGGAAGACGGCTTGGAGATTGCCAGATTGCGGCGGCACGACGTTGAGGACGGTGCCGGAACTGGGGTCAACCTTCATTTCCACCGAAACGCTGATGTACTGCGACTCATTCAGGGTGGAAGGCAAGGTGACCCACGGGTCAATTTCCGTGTTGGTGGCATTGCCGGTGACGATTTGCAGGCAGCCGCCGCCGGTGCTGCCGCCGGTGGCATTCCACGAGTAAGTCGTACTGGAGGCCAGGGCGGCCGGTTCATTTCCCGACCAGCCTTCCACGCCAGTGGCGAAGTTATAGACCACGGGCTGGGCCTGGCACAGGCCGGCGACTCCGGCCACGCCCAGAGTCGTAATCGTGGAACAAATCCAACGACCTAGGTTCGAGTGTTTTTTCATATTTGGTTTGGGGTTTAGATGGAACGGCAACTTTACACTACATTAGGCTTCGTGAGACGATTGAAATCTCCACGTCTTCCGAAATCCGGAACGGGAAGCCGGAATTCCATCCGATTTCTCCTTCGTGCTTTGGAAAAACAGGGCTTTCCTGTCGCATAAACTGGGTGATGCTTTCAAGGTTAACATATCTCGGGTTAATTGCATGTCACTTAAACTGACGACAAGACCAGCCGGGTACGACTGGATGGCGCACGATTTCAGTCGCCGGGCATCACGGTCCACATGCCCTTGGGCGTAGCTAACGTGCCGGTGCCGATGGTATCTTCCTGCTTGAGCGACTCGACATGGCCGTCGTGAAAAACGTAATTGAATCGGTTCTTGTGGGCCTTGTACAACAGGCCTCCTTGGTTCACGCTGGTTTGGGAGTTGGGATCCTGCTGCGCGGTGGTGGAATCCGTCTGGCGGGTTTCGTCACTGCTGGTGAGCTGCTTGGGTCCAGTGCAAACACAGGTCCAGATATTGCCGGCGCACTGCTGGCCGGAGGTGTTCTCGACGAGCATGATGGTACCGGCGGGATCTCGCACCACCGAGGTGTTGTATCCGCTGGCTTCCCAATCGGGGACGGTGGCGCTGGAGGCAACCCAGTAGATGCCGACACCCATTTTCCCGGGCTGATTCAGGTTCTCCAAGCCGTATTTCGGATCCCGCTGCCAATCCCCCTGCACGCCCTGCTGCTGGCCGCAGGCAACCATGGCATACGATCTCATCCCAAAATAAATTGGAGAGTTGCCGCCCAACCAGTTTACTTTCGGGAACACATCCGCCGGGCAAGTCAGAACTGCGGAGGTATACTCCGAATAAACTATACCGCCATCCAAATCAGCGTCGCTGGCATGGCAACCGAAATATCGGTTGAGGAGGCTGTCCCATGAGATTTGAATCGTTGAATTCTGATCGGAACCACTCGCCCACCCTCCCGGCGGATACGTCTCATTATGGTCGGAGGCAAACATTGGGAAACCTAGTCCGCACTGGCGCATTGAGTTCATGCACTGCATGCGCCGGGCGCGTGCTTTGGCGTTGGCCAAGGCCGGCAGCAACATGGCCGCCAAGATGGCGATGATGGCGATCACCACCAGTAGTTCGATCAACGTGAAACCAGCCTGCAACTTGGCGCCCGACTTCCAGCTGGTGGGGGTGGGGATTGTATAAGGAGCGAGCGTTTTCATGGGCGATGACAGATTTGGACTGATTATTTATTGGCCAACTCGATGTGCATGTTTTTCGCGATAACATACTTTTTGCCGGGCGGCGGCGGCGGAATGGTGACACCCGCAGTGGCGGCAAAATCATTAAAATTGGCCGGGAGACGCCGATTAGAAGCGACCCAATGAAGCAAGACGCGATTGAGCGCGCCGAAATCCGGCTGGCCATTGTCCTGCACCAGCGGCGGCTGGTTCGGCGATGGGGCGGGCGCCGGCTGCGGCGCGGCGCCGGCTGAGGCATCGGCCTGCACTTGCTGGGTGTCCGCCGGCGGCGGAGCTTGGGCGGCGGGCGTCTTTTTTCTGCAACCGGTGATGATAACCGCCAGGGCCACGGTTAAGGCGACGACGCCCAAGAGTTTGAGAAAGGTTGCCAAGGGCAGGGGTTTCATGGACACGGTCTGATTTCGTGTGGTCAAAACGTTATTTCGTTGTTGGCTCATCATGGCTAGGGCTGATGACTTGACCTTAATTCACCAAATGCAATTTGTAATGTCCTCAAAAGTAGGGACAGGTGCTTGTTTGGTGCTTGCCCCTATTTAGTTCAAGATCACTACAAATTCAAGTCTCAAAGTGATTTTTTTGCATTTTTTGAAAAAGCCGGCGCCGAATTGCGGGCCAGGCGGGCCTCCGGCAAAGAGTGGAATGGCGTCCAAAAGCCATCTGCAGGCCGGGCGTAATTTTCACGTAACCACTTGAATAAGTGATAGAAACGCAATACAACATCGGACTTTTGAAGCCGGTTCATGGGGTTCCCAACGGTGCGGGCCGGCTCGCGCCGGCCGGCGGCGGGGGCGGGGCGGCCATTTTGTTTTCCAGCAGTTGTGGGCGACCGGTTCGGCCAATGGGTTTTGGACGCCGCGAGCGACCGCGACGGAAACCGCGGCGTCGGTTTAATTAGCCGAAGGAAAGAGACTGGAGCGCTGGAACCGGGCCGGCTCGATCTCGCAGAGAGCGTTGGTGGCGGAGATGCGGACGTTTTTTTCCGGGTCATGCAGCAGCGGTTCAATCGTCGGAACCGCTTGGATCGCAGAAACTTGAAACCTGCCAAGCGAGCTAAGGGCCAGGCACCGCGCCGCCAGGCTGGCATCGCCCAAAAGGTTGGTGAGGGCGGGAACGACGACCTCGGGTTGCAGGCGCAGGTTGCCCAAGGCATCCGCCGCCCGCTCGCGGACGAGATGATCGGAATCGGAGAGGTCGCGCACGAAGACCGGGATGGCGGGGGCGGCATTGGTGCCGAGTTGAACAATAGCGATGGAGGCGAGCGTGGACACGTTAAACTGATGGTTGGTAAGCGCTTCCATCAGGGCCGGCAAGGCGGGCGCCCCGATGGCACCGAGGGAGTTGGCCGCCAGCACGGTCGTCACCGGGTCCGAACCGTTCAAAAGGCTGGTCAAGGCGGGAATGGCCGGCGCCCCGAGCGGCCCGAGAACCGCGAAGGCTGTGGCTGCGGACTGCTCGCTGCGGGCATCGCCGCTGCTAAGCATTTGGACGACGTACGGGACGGCGTTGGTGCCCAAGGCACAAATGGCCTTGGCGGACTGCGCTTGCTGGGAACTGCCGGGCTTGGCGTCCTGGTATAACTCCAGCCAGCGGGTGAGGCTATTATGTTTGAACGTGGGTTCAGCGGCTTCAACTTTGGCCACAAGGGCGGCGGTGAAGGCGCACAGGTATAGAAGAGGTAGGATTCGAGGCTTCTGCATACAAGCAGTTTAGCCGAACCCATCTGCGGTTGCGAGCAAATTGAATTGACAAGCGCCAGCAATTTCCATCGGAGCAGTTTCGGGTTTCCGGCGGGGCGGGCGTATGGCTAACTGAGCCAATGAAAACAAGAATCGCATTGAGCTTGCCGCTGTTGTGCATGCTTGTGCTGACCGGCTGCGCCAGCAACCGCTATCGGCTGGTGTGGCATGATGAATTCAACCATGACGGTCCGCCGGATCCAGCCAACTGGACATACGAGCACGGCTTTGTCCGCAATCAGGAACTGCAATGGTATCAGCCCGGGAACGCCTATTGCACCAACGGGCTGCTGGTGATCGAGGCGCGCCGCACGCGCCAGCAAAATCCCGCTTACGCCGCCGGCAGCACCAACTGGCAGACGGACCGGCCGTGGATCGAATACACCTCGGCCAGCGTCACCACGCGCCACCTGCACGAGTTCACTTACGGCAAATTCGAGATGCGCGCGCGGATTGACCCGCGGCTGGGGAGCTGGCCGGCTTTTTGGACGCTCGGCGCCACGCCCGGCATCCACTGGCCCGCCTGCGGCGAGGTGGACATCATGGAATATTACACTGGGCAGGTGCTGGCCAATGTGGGGTACGGGCTCGACGGAAAGATGAAATGGTCCAGCCTCCGCAAGCCGCTCGCCGCCCTGGGCGGCGAGGCCTGGGCGAAGCAATTCCATGTGTGGACCATGGAATGGGACCCGCAGAAGATTGACCTGCGCCTGGACGGCGAGTTGATGAATCATTACGACCTGGCCACCGCCGACAACGGCGACCAGGGCAATCCCTTTCACCGCCCGGTCTATTTCATCCTGAACCAGGCCATCGGCGGCGGGTGCGGCGGCGATCCTTCGGGGACGGAATTTCCGATGCGGTACGAGATTGACTGGGTGCGGGTGTATCAACGGCCCCATCCGTAGGCGGCGGAATCAATGGCGAGGCAAAGCCGGCATCGGCAACTGGGGATTTAACGGCACGGGATTTGTCTGCCAAGCGTGAATCTCACGCGAAATGCGTGAGATTCACGCCGCCGTGCCTTTCCATCACGTCACAACGTGACTATTATCGCTGGCTTGATTTATGCTAAAATCAATTGGATCTAACCAGAGCGCCAACGTCCGTAGAATGAAGGAAAACTATGGGCTCGCAGGATTATCAACCGATTGATGGCATGATAGCGGCCGGCCTGGATGCGGCCTCTGACGAAGTAGTGGCTATGAGAAACGCCAGGATGATCTTGTCGGCCAGCGAACGGGCGGGATTTGCGGACAATTATCCGGCTCCGGAAAGGGCTTGCTGGCGGTCAGAAGCGGGGCTATTCTCAGGTAATTCCCAGTCAAGATTCGGTAACTGGAAAATCAAATCATGAAAACCTCGGGCATGCTTGCGGCGGCACTTCTTTTCGTAATTCCATGCACCATGACGGCCGTCGCCGGGCCCGGCACGTGGGACCAAACCTATAATCCCGTTGTCTCCGGCAACGGCGTGTATGCCATGGCGCTGCAGCCCAACGGTGAGTTGGTGGTGGGCGGCGCCTTCTATTCGGTGGGCGGTTCCCAATACGGTGATCGCCTGGCCCGATTGTTCCCCGACGGCACGCTGGATACGGGCTTTTCGGGCAGCAGCAGCTACGGCGTTTCCGGCACGGTGTGGACCCTCGCCTTGGACTCCGACGGACGGGTGGTCATCGGCGGCGATTTCACCTCGGTCGGAGGTGTAACCCGCATGCATGTCGCCCGCCTGAACTCCAACGGCGCCGTGGATGGGAGCTTTCTGCCCACCAATACGCTCAATGGCAGCGTGCTGGCCCTGGCGGTGCAGACGAACAATGCGGTGGTGATCGGCGGCACTTTCAACGGCGGCAACTACGGCCCGAGCTGGAACGCCCGCTTGAACCCGGACGGGACGACGGACACTTCGTTTGCCTCCATCCCCAATGGATCCGTGAATGCGGTGGCGGTTCAACCGGACGGAAGGATTCTTATTGGCGGGACCTTCACTACGGTGAACGGGGCCACCCGAAACCGCATCGCCCGCCTGAACGGCGACGGTTCGCTGGACACCTCATTTCAAAACGGCATGGCCGGCTGCTCGAGCACGGTGCGGTGCATCACGATTCAGACCGACGGGAAAATCCTCATCGGGGGGGATTTCACCTCCGTCAATAACACGTCCCGGTATTACGTGGCGCGGCTAAATACCGACGGGTCGCTGGACAGCGGCTTCAACGCTTATTCTAATTCAGGCCTCAGCGGCCCCAACAGCTCCGTTTATGCGGTGGCCGAGCAGTCGAACAGTTGCGTGCTGATCGGGGGCAGTTTTTCCAGCATCGGGGGAACCTCGATGTACCGGGTGGCCCGGCTCTATTCCGACGGCACGCGCGATACGACGTTCACCAACTCCGTCATCAACAACACGATCGAATCCCTGGCCATTCAGAACGACGGGCGGATTCTGGTCGGCGGGATATTTACGACGGTCAATTTCACGAATAATGTTTCCTCCTTGGCGCGGCTGTACGGCGATCTTTATCCGCCGCAATTTGTCACCGAACCCGCCAGTCGCGCCACGAACGTGGGCGCCAGCGTGACCTTCAGCGCCGACGTGAACAACCCGACGTGGGTCAACTTTCAATGGCTCAAGGATGGAATCGAAATCCCGGGGGCGACGGATACCAGCTACAGCATTTTCAATGTTCAGCTTGCCGATGCGGGGACCTACTCGGTGTTTGCAACGGATGCCATCGGCAGCACCACGAGCAGCAATGCGGTGCTGCAAGTGGGCATCGCGCCCGCCATCGTCAGCCAGACGGGCAACTTGACGGTGACCCAGGGCCAAAGCGCCAGCTTCAGCGTCACGGCCACCGGAATCCCGCTCAATTACTATTGGCGGGAAAATGGCAAATTCATGGCCGGCCAAACCAATTCGTCGCTGAATTTCGCCAGTGTCGTGCTCACCAACTTCGGGACCTATTCGTGCCAGGTGAGCAATTTTCTCGGCAGCGTCACCAGCACGGGCGCCCTTTTGACCGTTGATTATCCGCCCACCATCTCCGTTCAACCTTTGAGCCAAACGGTTGCGGTGGGATCGAATTTCACCGTCAGTGTCATGGCCACCGGCAATCCGCTGCTGAGTTACCAATGGCGGACCAACGGAGCGCCGATCGCCTTTGCCACGCAGCCGAGTTACAGCATAACCACTGCGCAGACCGCTAATTCCGCCGCGTATGATGTGGTGATCACCAATGTGGTGGGCAGCGTCACGAGCACGGTGGCCAACATCAACGTGATTTATTATCCGCCCGACATCGCCGTGCAACCGGCGGGTGGAAACATTGCGGTGGGCAGCAATTTCACCCTCAACGTCACGGCGGGTGGCAGCCCTCCGTTTTGGTGGCAATGGCGCACGAATGGCACGCCGATCCCGGGGGCCAATGCCGCCAGCTACACGATCACTTCCGCGCAGTTGACCGATGCCGGCCTATACGACGTGGTGATCACCAATATAACGGGCAGCGTGACCAGCAGCATAGCGGTGGTGAACGTGGGCTACCCTCCCGAAATCGTGCAACAGCCGTTTTTCCTGACGAACTGCCTGGGCGGCACCGCAAACCTGAGTTGCGTCGTGACCGGCACGGCGCCGATAAACCTGCAATGGACGTTCGCCGGCGCGGCCCTGGCCGACGCCACCAATGCCACCTTGACCGTGAGCAATCTGGAGCCGGCGGACATCGGATACTATGCCCTGACCGCGACCAACCTGTTTGGGGACACGGAGAGCTCCAATATTGTGCTGGATCTGGCGGGATACGATTTCGCCCTGTGGAACGGCTTGGTGGCCTATTACCCGTTCAACGGAAATGCCAACGACGTGACGGGCAACGGAAACAACGGCACGAATTTTGGCGCGGTGCTGACGAGCGACCGTTTTGGCAGCGCGAATGCCGCGTATGCGTTCGACGGTGCAACCGCGTATCTGGATTTCGGAATGCCGGCGGACTTGGCGTTCACCAACAACTTCACGGTGACGGCCTGGTGCCTGTTCAATAACGCCAGCACGAATCCCACGGTGGTCAGCTACGGAGAGGATGAAGGCTACGCGATTCAAGCTGTGCCATCCAATACCGGCTTGGCATTTGAACTGTTGGTGGGCGGCACAGTGATTGAAACGGCGACGGCTTATTCGTCAAACACCTGGTATGCGTTGGCGGCAACCGTGCAGAATGGGTACGGTTTCCTGTATGTCAACGGTTCGCCGGCCGCGGGCGGTCCGGTGGGGGCGCCCACCTTTGCGACGGATCTGCAAATGGGCGAAGCAGCGTCGGAAACGGGTTTCTGGGGCGGGACGATTGATGACGTGCGGTTTTACAACCGCGCGCTGGGCACAAATGATGTGGCGTACTTGTATGGCAAGGAGTCGCAACCCACCCCGTCGCCGATGCTGGCCACGAGTCTGGTTCCGGGATCCGGCTTGCAACTGAATCTGACCGGCGCCGCCAACCAAGGCTATGTGCTCCTGTCCACCACGAATCTTGTGCCTCCGATTCAATGGACACCCATCTTGACCAACGCCGCCGATGCCAGCGGGGCCTGGCAGTTCACGGTGACCAACCTCAATGGCGCCGGGCAGTTTTACCGGCTCACGGTCATGCCACAGTAAGCTTCGCCGAAGATTTCGGGCGGAGGCCGGCGCCGAACCGCCACGCCCGGGAGAAATTCAAACCCGTTGTCTAACCGGCCATGGGCACGGTTAGACCCCCACCGCCCACCTTGGCTCAAGCCAAAAACCGTTTTCGCAACAGCGTCAGGCCGGAAAGACTGATGCCCAGCAGCATCACGGTGGCACCGCCATCGGGAACGTTCGTGTCCGCCCGGGCTCCAAACGTCCAACTGTCCGGATTCGTCCCGGCCTTCGGATCCTGGCTGGTGAAATTCCAGACCATCGTCGTGGGTCCCAAGCCGTTGCCGCTCACCGTGCCCGTGCCGTCCACCACCACGTAACCGGCTGGAGTGGTCCCCTGCGAAGCGATCATCGAACTCATCAGGTTGAAGGTGAACCCTCCCACCGTCCAAAAGCTCGAAATCGCCCCCGAGTTGAAACTCCATGGGCTGCTGATGGACACCGACGTTCCGAGCGCTATTCCCGCAAACGAGCCGGCATCCAGCGTCACCACCGGGCTGATCCACCCGGTCACTTCCGTAGCCGTACCCACGGAAGAACTGTTGATGGTTGCACCGCCGGTGAACCCGATGTTGCCCGTCGCCGGAACCGCCGACACGGTTTGCACCAGCGCGAACACCAGCGCGACGACACCTCCTGTTTGAATTATTTTTTTCATACGCATCCTTTCGTTGCTGGACCATAGCAGGAATATTGCCACCCACCGCCGCCCGGTCATCGGCATTCATAACTTGCACATACAACATGACTTACATCCATTCACCCCAAAAAAATGAAGGCCGCGCTAACGGAAAACTGTAAATTCATCCGACACAATTGTTATCCTATTCATAAACTTCATTGATAATCTTTGCCAGTCCACCCGCAATCTGTTTCCACGAACGCATGGTGGCGCCCGCCCATTTTCATCGTCCCCTGCCGGCCCAATCGCACCGGCCTTTCCCGCCGACAGCTCGTCACCACCCCCCGCGGAAACGCTCTCGCCCATCAATGCCGCCAACCTCCGCCAGACCCACGCCCGCCTGGAATCCGGCCGCACCATCGGCAAGCTCGCGCTGGCCGGCCGGCAGTGAGCTGCAGCGCCGCGGCGGGAACGGCTCGTCGCCGCGAATCAAAGCCCCCTGCCCCGCCGTCGCCCGGGTTCGCCGCCGGTTCAAAAATCCGTGTCCCTCCCGCCGCTCTGTGGTTAAATTGCCCCCGTGAATTTTACCGAGAACCTGGATTCCATCCGCCAACGCATCGCCGCCGCCTGCGCCCGCGCCGGACGCGACACCGCGGCCGTCACCCTCCTCGCCGTATCCAAAACGCATCCGCCGGAGGCCATCCGCGAGGCCGTGGAGGCCGGCCAATTGCTCTTCGGCGAAAACAAAATCCAGGAGGCCAAGGCCAAAATCCCGCTCTGCCCCGGCCGCGCCCGCTGGCAGTTCATCGGCCATTTGCAATCCAACAAGGTCCGCGACGCCGTGGAATTGTTTGAACTGATCCAGGGCGTGGATACGCTGGCCATTGCGCGCGAAATTTCCAAGCGCGCCGTGCAGGCCGCCAAAACCATGCCCATTCTCCTGGAGGTCAACGTGGCCGGTGAGAGCAGCAAATTCGGCTACCCGCCCGACCAGTTGCTCGCCGAACTGAAGGAACTCAACGCCCTGCCCAAGATCGAGATTCAAGGTCTCATGGCCATTCCGCCGTACGTCGCCGTCCCGGAAAAAGCGCGTCCCTATTTCCAAAAACTCCGCGAGGTCAAGACCCGCGCCGAAGACGTTCTGGGCGCTCCCCTGCCCCAGTTGAGCATGGGCATGAGCGGCGATTTCGAGGTGGCCGTGGAGGAAGGCGCCACCATCGTGCGCGTCGGCACCGCCCTCTTCGGCGAACGCCGGGGCATCGCCCGGCCCGCCAATTAAATGGCCCCGGGACCACTGCCGGCGCAGTCCAAGACGCGAATGGACTTGCCGGGTCGTCGTAATTGCGCGGGGCGTCATGGACTGCACTTGCCCTAAATGTTTTCCCAATTCCACCGATATCGAATAGGCTCAAGTATGACCGTGGACACATTTCAACCGGAAATTGACGACGCCGTGAAGAATTACGACCGCTATGTCGTCTGCCTGCAAAAGTCCCCTGAAGAATTCGCCGCCTCGATTGCGTCGTTGATGCAAAAGGCGATCCGCGCCTTTGACACCCGCGGCGCCGGCCTGCGCCACGGCATTGCCCTCGACAAGGATGTCACCATTATCCTGAGCCAGAGCGACGACGAGCGTCCGCTCTGCGGAATCTATTTCAACCTCCATTCTCCCTACCGGCGCGACGCCTTGCCCAAGACGGTCCATCCCCTCACCGACCGCCTGCCCCGGCACGGCGAATAAATTCAGTTTATTTCCGGCTCCTTTATTGATCCCGCACGGTATCGCCCGTCTGGGCCTCGCCGGAAATAATATCCGCCACAATGCTGTTTTCGTCCTGCGGTCCCACTACTTTCACCTCCGCCGTTTTCAGCCCGCCCCGGTACAGAAACAGGTGTTGCTCCAGCTTGGGCACCTTGCCCTCCGGAAAATTCAGCACCACAAAGCGCGCCACCGTGTTCACGTCCAACACCTTCGCCACCAGCGAGTTGTCCACCGTCACAATCGTCTTCTGTGACCGCGCGGCCGGTGTCGGCTTGCTGGCCGTGGAATTGGCATCATGGTGCCACGGCATGTGCCGCTCCGTCCATGCGCAACCGCCCAGCGCGAGGCCCAGAACGAGCAACGAAATCGGCAAAATTCTTTTTATCATGGTCGGATTAATTTGGGTGCTTATTAATTAAACTGGTTTTGATTGTAGAATGTCCGCCCGCCCGCTCAACCAAAATCTGCTTTGAGTGACGGTCATTCCCGCCCTGTGGCTGCGGACGTGAGTCCGCGGCTCGGGGTTTTTAATCTGTGTCCATCTGTGTTCATCTGTGGTTAAGTTTGAATCGCCCCGTCACTCCGATTTGACTCCGGCAAATTCAGTGCGATTTTGCCACCCTATGAATTTACAACTCACTGATAAACTCGCCCTCGTCTCCGGTTCCACCAAAGGCATCGGCTTGGCCATCGCCACCGGTCTCGCCCGCGAAGGCGCCCGGGTCATCATCAATGGCCGCACCGAAAAATCCGTCAGCGCCGCCCTCGCCAAAATCCGCGAGACCCTGCCCCAGGCCAAACTCGAAGACTTTGTGGGCGACCTCTCGGATGCCACCGCCACCGAACTCCTCACCCGGCAGTTCCCCGCCGTGGACATTCTCGTCAATAACCTCGGCATCTTTGAGCCCAAGCCCTTTGAGCAGATTTCCGACAGCGACTGGCGGCGCTTCTTTGAAACCAACGTCCTCAGCGGCGTCCGTTTAAGCCGCGCCTACCTGCCCGCCATGAAGCAAAAAAACTGGGGCCGTATCGTCTTCATCAGCAGCGAGAGCGGCATCCACACCCCCGTCGAAATGATTCACTATGGCATGACCAAAACCGCCCAGCTCGCCGTCTCCCGCGGCCTGGCCGAAACCTGCGCCGGCACGGGTGTGACCGTCAACGCCGTGCTCCCCGGCCCCACGCGCTCCGACGGCGTGGATGAATTCGTAAAGCAACTGAGCGGAGGCAAGCCCTTTGCCGAGTTTGAGAAGGAGTTTTTCACCAGCATCCGCCCCACCTCCCTGTTAAAGCGCTTCGCCACCACCGGGGAAGTGGCCAACCTGGTCGTCTATGTATGCAGCCCCCTTTCCGCCGCCACCAACGGCGCCGCCCTGCGCGTGGACGGCGGCGTCGTCCAGACTTGTTTCTGACCAGATGGAAATGCGCTACACACATTCCGGGGTGGGGACGGCTCGTCCCCACTTTTTCAGGATTTGATTTGCGGGGGACGGCCGTCCCCGCCCCGATGCCAAGAAGCCGGCCAATTCGCAGCTTTTTAATTGCCCCGGCCATGCTTTCTCCTACGATGCCTGCCTAAACACTTCCGGCCAATGGCGCCCAAACCCAACGCTCCGGGGTGGGGACGGCTCGTCCCCACATGCTCACAATTTGATTCGCGGGGACGAGCCGTCCCCGCCCCGATACCGTGAAGCCTGACCATCTCAAACAGCTCATCACCGGCAAGCGTGCGTGGACGGAACCGCTTTCAGCGCAGCAAACCGCGCCAGGTTTCAAGGGCTGGTACGCTTCCAAACACCTGCCGCACTTTGATTCGCCCGGCGCTCGCCAATTCATCACTTATCGTCTCGCGGACGCCCTGCCAGCCGCGCGCCGGAGCGAATGGGAGATGTTTCTGGCGTTGGCAGATGACCTGGAGAAACAGCGCAAGATTGAAGCGTATCTGGACCGTGGTTACGGCGAATGTCACCTGCGTGACTCGCGCATTGCGGACTTGGTGCAGGAAAATCTCTGGCATCACGATGGCGTAAAGTATCGGTTGCTCGCGTGGGCCATCATGCCGAACCACGTTCATGTTTTGGTTGAAATTTGGAACGTGCCCATGGGCGAAATCCTGAAAAGCTGGAAGGGCTATACTGCTAAGGGCGCCCTCAAGATTCTTCGGGGTGGGGACGGCTCGTCCCCAAGCTTCGAATCAAAAGCACGCGGGGACGAGCCGTCCCCACCCCGGACGTTTTGGGAGGAAGATTACTTTGACCGCTACGTGCGCGATGATGAGCATTATCGTCGCGTGGTGCGTTACATCGAAAACAATCCCGCCAAAGCCGGCCTGGTGAAAGCGCCGGAGGAATGGCCTTGGAGCAGTGCGCGTTACCGGGGTGAACCCGGCCCGGTAACACCGGTCTTGACGCATCCCACGGCCAAGCGCCCGTCGGCACCAAACTCTTGAAGCTGGCGAAAGATTTCTTTGCCGGGGCTCCTCCCAAGCCGGGGTGGGGACGGCTCGTCCCCACTTCTTCCCTATTTGATTTGCGGGGACAAGCTGTTCCCGCCCCGATGCCATGAAGTCTGACCATCTACGTCAACAGTCATCACTGGCTCATTTTAGAAGTGCTCCGCGTGATGCTTGCCTTCCTTTTAAGGGCAGTCGGTGTAAATTCGTTTCTGTAAATTGTCTTTCTTCCGTCCGCCTTGGCCCCTTTGGGGGGAGGCGGAGCGGAGGCGAGCGTAGCGAGCCGGAGCGTAGCCGAGCCCCAAAGGGGCCAAGG
>Ga0181520_10001398_pt1 | contig 49147 bp, 27 predicted proteins | sample PEATcosm2014_Bin_29_FD_132451 | JGI IMG/M metagenome (GOLD analysis project Ga0181520, IMG submission 132451) | Peatland microbial communities from MTU Mesocosm Facility, Houghton, MI, USA - PEATcosm2014_Bin02_30_metaG | ecosystem: Environmental > Terrestrial > Soil > Wetlands > Peat | place... | reverse complement strand
ATCTTGCACCGCAAATCATCCGAATATGCTCGTGGCATCGGTTTGTTTCTTCGCGGAGAAATCGCCGAAGCAAACTTACTCCACTTTATCTCTCCCGGATATAACTACTCAGGAACCGGTCTACCCGCAGGCGTTCACGCTATTCCACCTTGCACACCTGCGCCGCCTCATTGCGGTACGGACACTCCAACCGCACCTCTGCCGTGACCGGCAGCACCGCCCACGAAACGCCATAGCGCCGGTTAAGCTGATGGAACTGCGCCAGAGTAAAGCTCTCGATGCCGCGTTGCGCGTGCACCTGCTCCTGCCACTGGGTCGCCAGCTCCGGAAACACCGTGGCCGCTCCTGGGTCCTTTTCGTTTTCCGCCAGCAGACTGCGCTTGGCCAGCGCTCTCATGCCATAGCCATCTTCCTCATGCAGTCCCATGTACTTCGGATCGATGGCGAACACCGCATCCTGCGGCGTGTGTACGTCAGACCACAGGAAAGCCTTGGCCCACGGATTCTTCGGCATCTGCCCCGGCCATTCAATGTGGTCGCTGTACCGGTACAAATCGCGCTGCACAAAAAACATTGTCGCCGCCAGCGGGATAAACAAAATCGCCCATCGCCATGCCTTCCGCTGCAGCACAAACTCCGCCGCCAAACCGCCCGCCATCAGCAAAAATAAGAAATAGAAAATATGCAGCCAGCGCATTGGCTGGAATGAGGAGAGCTGTTCAGTCACCGCCGGGAACGTCATCAGCGCGCCCACTGCGAACTGGAAGAGCGCAAACACCACCAGCCGCCGCGCCAGCCGTTCCATTGTTGCCATCTCATAACGCCGCGCAATGCGTCCAAACCACCACACCAGCACCACCGGAGCAATCAGCCCCAGCCACTCGTACCACGTCCACTGCAGCGGAAAGTAATACCTTCGCGCCAGCGTTGCTTCCTTCCACGCCAACGAAGGATGGGTGAGCAGTCCCAGCGGTAGCAGCATGAATGCCGTGGCCACCTCGGCAATCTCCGCCTTCCCAACTCCTAATTCATCCTCTCCCGTTTCCGTCTGCCTCTTGGCCCAGGGTTCCACTCCGGCAAAGACGATCAGCGACACGCCAAACAGCGCCATCAGCGGATGCATCACCCCGGCCGCCAGCAGCCATGCCCCGGTCAGCAGCCACTTCTTATCCAGGCACGATGCCAGCGCCAGCAGGATCGCCCCCGTCGCCAGCGCTCTCGGATGCAAATACGGGTCCACCAGAAAGAGTGCGGTTCCGGCGATCGGCATCGTGAGCAGTACCGTCACCAGCAACACGCCCGCCCATCGCGCCGCCTCGCTCTCAAAGCACGCCGACGCGACTCTCCAGCAGCCAAGCAGCACCAGCAACGTAGAGCCCGCCTGCCAAAGCAGCAGCGCCCACGGCACCGGAATCCCCGTCAGCCGTACACTCCCAGCCACCGCCTGGATGAACAACGAGGACTTCATCTGTTCGGTGAAAAACACTGAGTTAACCGGATACAGTTCAGGACTTAAGCTTTTGTTGACCGCCGCCAGATAAACGTCCTGGTCTTCGACCCCTGCATGATAGCCATGGATCAGCATTGCCGCGGCCGTAAGCAACAGCAGAATGCAAATTGGTCGGAATGCCAAGAAATCCTTACGCATCAGGGCCAAGTGGAAGACAGTTCTCAGACAATTAGACGAATAATCCTGAGGTTAGCATACAGCAGCTCGCACCCGTTCTCAACTCTCTCCCGCCGTCCACCCCCAACCCCTGCCTGCTGCTCAGCCTTTGGTACCCCGCCGGGCTCATCCCAAGGCAAACCACGAGCAACAACCCGCTCCGGAGTGGTATAAGAAGTAGAAACACTACGAATCCGGTATCACCGGAAAAGAGAGTCGGCATAATGGCAAAAATCCCTGTTGGTATCTTGGGGGCCACCGGAATGGTGGGCCAAAGATTCATTCAACTGCTCGAGCGTCACCCCTGGTTTGAGGTCACCTGGCTAGCCGCCAGCGAGCGGTCTTTCGGTAAGAGCTATGAGGAAGCGGCCAAGTGGAAGATGAAGACGCCGATCCCTGCCCGTGTCGCCCGCATGCAGGTCTCTGCCGCGGAACCCACAGGCGCGCCGAAAGTGATCTTTGCCGCCCTCGACGCCGATATCGCGCGCGAGATGGAACCTGCCTTTGCCGACGCCGGATGTGCTGTCATCTCCAACTCTTCGGCCTTCCGTATGCACCCGCAGGTGCCGCTCGTCATTCCAGAGATCAATCCCGACCACCTCAAGCTCATCGATGGGCAGTCCTGGCGCAAGCAGTCCGGCGGCTTCATGGTCACCAACTCCAACTGCTCGGTCATGGGACTCGCCATCGCCCTGGCTCCCTTGCAGAAGGCCTTCGGCATTGAAGCTGTCTTCGCCGCCACCATGCAGGCCGTCAGCGGCGCAGGCTATCCCGGCGTCGCTTCCCTGGACATCCTCGGCAACGTCGTTCCCTACATCAAGAATGAAGAGGAAAAGATGCAGGAGGAAGCCGGCAAACTCCTCGGCAAACTCAAGGGCCGCGAAGTGGTCCCCGCTGACTTTGTCATCAGCGCGCACTGCAACCGCGTCGCCGTCGAAGACGGCCACACCGAATCGATCTCCATCAAGCTGAAGAAGCGTGCATCCGCCGAGAAGATCATCGCCGCATGGCGCGACTATCGCGGCCTCGTCGCCGATCTCAAGCTTCCCTTTTCTCCTGCCGAGGTGATCTTCTACGACGAACGCGTCGATCGCCCTCAGCCGCGCCTCGACATTGAACGCGGCCACGGCATGACCGTCTCCTGCGGACGTCTGCGTCCCTGCTCGCTGCTCGACTGGAAGTTCACCATGCTCTCGCACAACACCATTCGCGGAGCCGCCGGAGCCGCACTGCTCAATGCCGAGCTGCTCAAGGCCAAGGGTTATCTGGAGTAAAGGTCTGCTGCCATGATCGTGATGAAGTTTGGCGGAACCTCCGTGATGGATGCGGTGGCCATCGACCGTACCGCCCAGATTGTTAAAAGCCGCGTGGAGCGCCGTCCCGTGGTGGTGGTTTCGGCCATGTCCCGCGTCACTGACGCTCTGCTCGCCGCCGGGAAAGCCGCGGGCGAAGGCCAGCGCGAGCAGGCGCTTGAGCTTGCGTGCGGCTTGCGTCAGCGCCATCACTCCACCGCCAGGGAACTCGTCAGCTCCGCGCAGTACGCCACGCTCGCCGTCGAGATCGAACGCGAGTTCGATTCGCTCGACGAGCTGCTCAAGGGCATCGTTGCCGTTGGCGAGCTCTCGCCCCGCAGTTCGGACTACGTGGTCTGCTACGGCGAGCGCCTCAACAGCAAAATCGTCACCGAAGCTTACATCGCCCGCGGTCTTCGCGCCGTCCTCGTCGATGCCCGCAAGGTCATGATCACCGACGACCAGCACGGTCGCGCCATCCCCCAGGTCGAGGAGATCGAGCATCGCGCCAAGAACCTTGTGCGTCCTCTTATTCTCGATGCTCAAATTCCCGTCATGGGCGGATTCATCGGCGCCACCGAACGCGGCGCGCACACCACCATTGGCCGTGGCGGCTCTGATTTTTCCGCCGCCCTCATCGGCTCCGGCCTCGATGCCGAAGCCATCGAAATCTGGACCGATGTCGATGGCATGAGGACCACCGACCCACGCATCTGTCCTGAGGCGCGCCGCATTCGCGTCATCTCCTTCGAGGAAGCCGCCGAGCTCGCCTACTTCGGAGCCAAGGTCCTGCACCCGGCCACCGTTCTGCCCGCCGTGCAAAAGAACATTCCTGTGCTCGTGCTCAACTCGCTCAACCCTGCCAACGAAGGCACCCTGATCGTCGCCCGCGCTCCCAAATCGAGCTCCACCTTCAAGGCCATCGCCGCCAAAAAACGCATTACCATCGTCGATGTCGTAGCCGCCCGCATGTTGGGTGCCCACGGCTTTCTCAAGGCCATCTTCGACGTCTTTGACCGCCATCACTGCTCCATCGACGTCGTCTCCACCTCTGAGGTCAGCGTCTCGCTCACCGTCGACTCCAACGAGGCGATTCCAGCCATCGCCGCCGACCTGGAAAAAATTGCTGACGTAAAATATGCGGGGCGCAACGCCATCGTTTGCCTTGTCGGCGAAAACATTCGCGAGACTCCGCAAATCGCCGCCCGCGTCTTCGCTTCGCTTGGCGAAATCAACGTGCGCATGATCTCCCAGGGCGCGTCCGAGATCAACATCACCTTCGTCATTTCCGAAGACGATGTGCCCGAAGCATTGCGCCGCCTCCACAAAGAGTTCTTTACTGAGGTCGATCCCGAGGTGTTTGATTGATTCCGAGACTTTGCACTAGCGCGGAGAAACTGTAATGAAGTTCGTACTCTTAGGCGCAGGTAAAACCGGTACGCTGGTAGCGGAAGCCGCCGCCATGCGCGGCCATACCGTCGAAATCATCGAGATATCCGAGAACTACAACGGCGCGGCCCTTACTAAGCAGCGCCTCAAGGGCGTCGATGCCGTCATCGACTTCACCACCCCTGACGCGGTGATGACCAACATTGAGGCCACCGTCCACGCCGGCGCCAACATGATCGTCGGCACCACCGGCTGGTATGCCGAGCTGCCCCATGTGCGCAATCTGGTCGAACGCGCCCGTACCGGATTCGTCTGGGCCTCCAACTTCTCCATCGGCGTCAACCTCTTCTTCGCCATCGTGCGCGAAGGCGCAAAAGCCATGAAGTACGGCTACGAGGCCCGCGTCACTGAGACGCACCACATCCACAAACTCGACGCGCCCAGCGGAACCGCCGTCGTTCTCGGCAAAATCATCGAGCAGTTTGGCGGACAGAAGCCGCCCATCGACTCCATCCGCGAGGGCGAAGTCGTCGGCACCCACTCCATCGAGTTGCTGTCGGCGGCGGATAAGATTACGCTGACTCACGAGGCTCACAATCGCCGCGGATTTGCCGAAGGCGCGGTGCGCGCCGCCGAGTGGGTGAAAGGCAAGCACGGATTCTACGAATTTCCAGAAGTCTTCTCAGAGCTGAAGGGTTAACGGAATGGCCAAATTACGTGGGTGTGGAACGGCACTCGTCACCCCGTTCCTTAGCGATGGATCGTTGGACGAGCGCGCGTTGCGCTCGCTCGTAGCCTGGCAGATCGACTCCGGAATCGACTTCCTTGTCCCCTGCGGTACCACTGGGGAAACCCCCACTCTGTCCCATGACGAGTGGCGCCGGGTCATCGAAATCACCATCGAGGTCGCCGCCGAACGCGTTCCCATCGTCGCCGGCGCCACCTCCAACTGCACCACCGACGCCGTTCACAAAGCCGTCGAGGTCTCAAAGATCAAAGGCGTCGACGCCATTCTCACCGCCTCGCCCTATTACAACAAGCCCACGCAGGAGGGCCAATACCAGCACTTCAAGGCCATCGCCGAGGCAGTTGGCATTCCCATCGTCCTCTACAACGTCCCCGGACGCACCGGCGTCAACCTTGAGCCTGACACTCTGCAGCGTCTCTCCAAGCTGCCCAACATCGCTGCCGTCAAGGAAGCCAGCGGGCGCATCAGCCAGATCGCTGAAATCTGCGGCCTCATCCCCGGCTTCACCGTCCTCAGCGGAGATGACTCCCTGACCCTCCCGGTGATCGCCGTCGGTGGCGTTGGCGTCATCTCCGTCGCCTCCAACGCCTTCCCCAAAGAGATGGCCGACCTGACCCGTGCCGCCCTTAACAACGATTGGACCACGGCGCGTCAGCTGAACGACAAATACCTCGCTCTCATGCAGGCTAATTTCATCGAGAGCAATCCCATGCCGGTCAAAGCTGTTCTCGCCATGATGGGCCGCATCGAGGAAAACTACCGTCTACCCATGTGCAGAATGCAGCCCGCTCTCCGGGCCAAACTGGAAACCATCGCCCGTGCCGCCGGAGTTGTAAAGTAACTCCGGCTTAGTGATCAGAGGTCCGTCGGCTGGCCGTACCAACGGAGCTTCGCGGCCCGAGCGGCGGCCAGAGCACGCGGTAGGCGAGTAGTAGGTAAACTTTCGCCCGCCTCCCCAAAATTTCAATACAACTCCGGCACAGGCAACAGAATCAGACTAAGCGCAGCAGTCTATCCTCGGGAGGACCATGACCATGGATGCTCTGTATCTCGGCGCACGTCCCACCGAAAAACTCTCCCGATTACTGGCCCCATCGGGATTGAGAGTCGCCCATGCCAAATACAAACCAGGCTCGTTGGCCAGCTCCTCAGCGTATTGCGCCGTCGTGCTCCACTGGAAATCGAAGACCGACCAGCGTGTGATCGTCGAGGCCAAGTCCCTTGGCATACCGGTTCTGGTCATTACATCCAAACTTGCAGAGGCCGTCCAGGCAGGAGGACCGTCTGCGGACCTCTACCTTGAGAAGCCGGCGAGCGATATCGAGGTGGCCACGTTCCTCTCCGACCTCGCAACAAAGCTGCAGGAGCCTCGCGCGCTGGCAGCCAGCCGTTAACCTGATCGCTTCCCTCTGTCCCCATCTGCTCCTACCGTTTCCGCCACTCCCTGCGCTTCTGCTTCAGCAGATCGCTGATTAGCGTTTCGTACATGTCGCCCATGGTGGTAGCTGAATACTCCCGCTCCACCCACTGCCGGCAATCCAGCGAGCGAATCGCGCCCAGCTTGCCGCACGCCTTGGCCATCTCCTCTACGTTCCTCACCAGGAAGCCGGTTCCCTTGTGAACCACCTCCCGCAAAGCGCCGCCGTCAAAGCCAATCACCGGAGTGCCGCTTGCCATCGCCTCCAGCGACACCAGCGATGTCGTCTCGCCGATCAGTGTCGGCACCAGCAACGCCCGCGCCTCCCGCAGCAGCTTCGTCTTTCTCTCAAATGAAGGCAGTTCCACAAACCGCACCTGCAGGTCGTCGATCAGCGGCCTAACTTCGCGCTCCCAGTACCGCTTGTGCCACTCAAACGGATAAACCTGCCCGGCCAGAACAATCGGCATTCCCGCCTTCTTCGCCGCCGCAACCGCCAGGTGCGGAGCCTTCTCCGGGCAAACTCTTCCCAGCCACAGCAAATAATCTAACTTCCGCCCACCGATCGGAAATCGCTCCACGGCAATCCCGTTGCGCACCACCGCCAGCAACCTCGGAAGGTCCTTGAATTGCGCCTGCTGCGCCTCACTCACGCAGTGGAAGTACACATTCTCGCTCGGCTCCTCGAAGATCCCCGGAGTATAGAGTTCGCGCGGTAGGTGCAATGTCGCCAGCACCAGGGCATCTACCCGCTCGGCATGGCGAAAGAAGTGTCCGCTGTGGTCCAGCACAATGGAATATTTATTCCGGTTGCACGCTTCAATAATCCGCTCTGCGTGCTCCCGTTCGCGCTCCTCAAAGCCGTCCAGAACCTTCTGAGGCTCGCCCGTTGCCAACAGCTTTCCCCTCACCTGCGAGCCTGCGCATGCGGCCACCTCCGTCTCCCAGCCGCGCTTCACCAGCTCGCGTTCCAGCGTCCACAGAATCTGCTCCGCCCCGCCTGCGCTCGCCTCGCTCACCGGCAGCAGCGGGTATGCAACCATTAACAGCTTTTCGCTCAACTCATACTCCCCAGGAATTCATCGAATTTCGCGCTCACTTCCCGCGCGGTCATCCACCATTGCCAGTGCTCATAGTTCATCATTCCCCTGTGCGGAGCCCGCGCATAGTCGTACCTCACCTGCGGACGCACCACCTCGCGCTGTGCATCAAAGGTCAAAAGAAAATTCCCCTGTGACACATATTGCGCGCACATCGCCCGTTTGCACTCCAGTTCCTTCTCCGTCAGCTCCATCACCATCTCGCTACCATCATTGCAGACAAACTGCTGCAACCGCAGCTCTCCTGCTTCGTCCGCGCCCGCCCGGCCAAGCCCCGCACCCGCCCTGTGATACAGCGGAGCCTCCCACACCGGAATTCCAAACCGTTCTCCCAGCCGCGCCCCCAACACACTGCAACTGTCGTGGTCCGGATGCCCCCCCTCATACGCCAGCGTGGCAATTGCCTCCGGCCGCACCCGCTCTGCCAGCTGCTCCAGCAGCCCATAGGCTGCCGCCAGATTCAAAAACAGCCGCTGATCCACCAGCCGTCCATCTCCCTCTGCCAGCATCACCAGCTCCCGAACTCCCGCCAGCTCCGCCACCCGCCTCGCCTCGTCGCGCCGTACCGCCGCATACTTTTCCCGGCTCCCATAGGGGCTCCAGAAATACGAGTCATGCGGCGCTCCGTCAGTGGCAATCACCAGCACTGCCTCCCGCATTCTTTGCAACAGCGCCCCATACCCTACGCTCTCATCATCGGCATGAGCCACCAGCACCATCACCCGTCCCGTCAGTTCCGTCGTCCAGTCGGCCATAGAAATCCTCTGATGCAGCTTCTCACTCTCTCAGTAATCCTTCCGCGTGGCAATAGTCTTAAGTCTCAGTACCGTTGCCGTTTTCGTTGACCTCTGCCTGCTCTGCAATTACACTTCGGCGCAATGCGAATTCATCCTGTTTTTGCTGCTTTCCTTCTCTTCGCCGTAACGGCGTTGCATGCACAGCATGACTACGATCCCGACCTCTACGGATACGTTACCCAAGTCACTTCTCCTACGGAGGTCGACGTCAACGGCACCCATGTTCGCATTGACAGCGGCACTCAGTTCTTTACGAAAGCAGCAAACAAGCTGTCTCGTATCGAAGCTACTGGCGTGAAGCTATATATCGGCCAAAACGTCGAAGTCTATGGTAAGCAGCACAATAAAGAGCACACCATCGAAGCCACGCAGCTCAACCTACTACAACCCAACCCCGTCGACGTTGATGGCTTCGGTGTGGTGGATGCGTCGTTCGAGTCTTCCACTCCAGGACGCCCCACTCTGCGTGCCGATGGCTACGTCATACGCATTCCCGAGAAATGCACCCTGAGCTTCGACTCATCCCTCAGCGCAGCCACCGCCTTTGATACCAATATCTGGATCACCTTCCATGGCACGCAGGGTCCAGATGGGGTTGTTGTTGCCGACAAGGCGAGATTCCGAACCAATACCATCGAAGACAGCGAAGGGCACCTGCGCGCTAAGACCGAGCATGATCCCTCCGCCGTCGATACCAACGCAAAGCAAACCACGGCCAGCAAGGTCTTCCGCGGCATCGATCCCAAGCAGATTCCTCCGTACAACGATGCTGCAATGCAGGCGCGAGTCAGCGCCATTGGAGAAAAACTCATTCCGAGCTATCAGCGCCAACTGCCGGACTCTGACCCAACCCGAATCGAATTTCGCTTCCAGTTGGTCGATGAACCGCACTGGCACTACACCTTGGACTGGCCCAACGGAATCATTCTCATCCCCTACCAGGTAGTGGAGCGTTTGAAGAACGATTCGCAGCTCGCGGCCGTGCTCGCCGACGACATCGCTAGCGTCCTTGAGAAGCAGTTCTACCGCTATCTGCCCGCTAGGCACAGCATGTTTGCAGCGCAAATCGCGGGAGACATCGGCGGCGCTTTTGTTCCCGGTCTGGGACTGGCAACGCTGGCGACCAATTCCGTTGTCGGCTCAAAGATGATGCAACACATCATGGGGCAGAGCAGCCGCGTCAGCCTCTGCCTGATGCACGATGCAGGATACGACGTGACCGAAGCGCCACGCGCCTGGTGGCTGCTGGCCGATACAAAATCAAAGGGCCTCGACCGAACGCCTCTGCCCGCCCGCTCCAAGTATCTCTATAAATTCCTCGGCGAAACCTGGCGTGGCCAATAAATATCCTGGAGAATTATTCCGGCTCCGCCACTTCTTTTCCCGCCACTCTGCGCGCCGTTGGGTCGGCGACTCGCGTCGGCTCGCCCACCTGCTGTGCTGCAATCGCCAAAAAATATCCTCGCCAGAACGGATCTTCAATCGCGTTCAACTGTGTTCCAATCGTCATCGGAGACGCATAGGCCGCCAGCGACACCAGCGCCCACGACTGCGGGTCTGGGGCTACGCTCAACGCTACGTTTAACGACGCGCTCGACGCTCCATTTGTGGCTACGTTTTGCGCTACGTTCGCGGCTCCGCTCGGCGATACATTCGTGGCTACGCTTGACGACGAGTTCGCCACCACGCACTCCGCGCATCCTCCGCCCTTGTAGCGTGAGTTCACTATTTTCAGCCCCCGCCCAATCACCGCGCGCAACTCATCCGGCCTGCCATGCACTCGCATCGCCTCCGCCAGCTCGTGAAACGCCGATTCCAGCTCCACGTCCACCTTCACCGGCGCATCGACCGCCGTAACCCGGGACGGATGTATCGCAAACAGTCCCGCCGAATCCTTCCGCGCCTGCTCATCTGCCTTCGGAGCCGAGAGCCTCACATCTTTCAGCGCCAGCGCCACCTCTCTCTTCTGCTCTTCTGTCAATCCCCCAGCGCCCGCGGCCGGAGCGGCCGTCGTTGCCGCATACCCGTCTCGAATCCCGGCGCCCGCAGCCGCCGTCTCTTCGCGAGGCCCAGCACCAGCATCTGGCGTAGCACTCTCTGCCGTGGACCCTTCGCCAGCTCTCATCTCCGTCAGTTTTCTCAGCTGCGCCACCACCGCCCGCCCAGCCTCTTCCGCGCTCTCCTCGGAAATCGCTTCCATCGCCGCGCCCTGGTCCAGCAGTCCGGCAAATTCCTTCACCCCAGAGAATCCCTCCTGCCCGCGCTCAAACACTCCAAGCACCTGCCGGAAGAAATCCTCTGCCGCCTCCTCGTTCGGCCGCAGCCTTGCCAAAACCCCTGCGCTCGCACCATAAGGAAAGCCGCCATGCTCGCCCCATTTGCGGCCATAATTCAGCAGAGTCTGCGCCCCCGCCGTCCCATGTCGCCTCATGTAGCTGGCAAACACCAGCCGCGCCGCCATCATTCGCCCATCCGTCCGCCGTCCGCCGCCGGAGGGCAGCGTATCCAGCAGCTCCATCGCCCGGTCCGGGTCATACACTGCCATCCGCGATGCCGCCGTCGCAATTGCTCCATCGCCCATTCTAGGCGGCAACTTCTGCGCCATCCTGAACATCTCTTCGGCCCATCGTTCTTTCTCCTGGGCCATCACCTCGGGACGCATCGTGTACAGCAGCCGCGTGATCAACGCCACCCGCTGCCGCGCATCCAACCCAGCTCCCAGCCCATAGGCATCGCGAACCATCTGCTGAGCCAGTTCCTTCTGCGCCCTTGTCACTGCCGGCGTCTTCGCCTTCGCCTTCGGGTGCTTAGTCTTCGCCCCCGCCGGCAGCGCCAGCAAAATGGCCACAGCCATCACAACCCACTTCCGCCTCACTTCGAAGCACATCACAAAATCCACTCTCCCCGTGGTGCTACAATCCCGCCATGTCCAAGGCTCGTGCAAAGAAGATAAAGCTACTGCTGCTGGATGTCGATGGAGTAATGACTGACGGCAAGCTTTTCCTAATCCCCTCCGGCCCCGAAACCACATTAGAAGTCAAATCCTTCCACGCTCATGATGGCACCGCTTTCTCGCTCGCCCGTCTCGGCGGCCTCAAAACCGGACTCATCACCAAGCGCGTTTCGGAAACCGTCCGCATGCGTGCCCGCGATCTCAAGATCGAGCACCTCTACCAGGGTTCAGCTGAAAAAATCGTTGCTTTCCACGAGATTCTCGCCAAGGAGAATCTCAAGCCCGAAGAAGCCGCCTTCGTCGGAGATGACATCATCGACCTTCCCGTCATGCGTGCCTGCGGCCTCGCCTTCGCCGTCGCCAACGCCCGCGAAGACGTCAAAGCCGAAGCTCACGTCGTCACCCCCAATCGTGGAGGCGAGGGTGCTGTCCGTGACGCCGTCGAGTACATCCTCAAAGCCCAGGGCTCGCTCTCCCGCTGCGTCGAAGCCTATATCTCCGATCGCCCTCCGGTCGCAGACAAGGGCAAGTAGCTCTCGCTGCTTCTTCGCCTTTGAACAAAGCTTTCCCCGCACAAGAAAAAGCCCACCGGCCTACGCAGCCGGTGGGTCACCGTTTCCCCTAAAAAACGTCCGTTTCAGAACGCATCCGTTTCAGGAGATTCTGATCCCTTAGACACAAACCTACATAAAAAGTTGTCTTTCACAAAAAATTCCGTACCAACTTTGACACCTTAGCCCATCCTAGGTGCAGTGGTTCATCCCTACCGCAGCAAATCCTCCAACTCCACGCCCTTGTCCGTCTTCTCATCCCGATACTTCACAATCACCGGGGTATACACGCTCAGTCCCCACTCCGCCGCCTTGCCCTTGGTGAATGACCTGGCCCCAGCCACCACCACCGCACCCTCTGGAACCACCAGCGGCTCCTCCTCCGTCGCCCGGTAAATCTCTCCCCTTACCGTGTCGAACAGCGGCGTTGACCGGGTCAGAATCACGCCCGAACCCAGCACCGCCCGCCGCAGCACTTGCGTCCCTTCGTAGATGCCGCAATTTCCTCCCACCAGAACGTCGTCTTCAATCACCACCGGAGTCGCATTCACCGGCTCCAGCACTCCGCCCACTTGCGAGGCCGCGCTCAAGTGCACACGCTTCCCAATCTGCGCGCACGAACCCACCAGCGCATGGGAATCCACCATCGTTCCCTCATCCACATACGCGCCCACGTTGATGTACATCGGAGGCATGCATATCACGCCCTTCGCCAGATACGCGCCCTCCCGCACGGTCGATCCTCCCGGCACCATCCGCACTCCGTCTTCGCACGTAAAGTGCCGCACCGGATACGTATGCCGGTCGACAAACGTAAACAGATCGCCCGCATGGGTCTCCTCTGCCGCTCCCAGCCGGAAGCCCAGCAGAATTCCCTCTTTCACCCACACGTTCGCCTGCCAGCGCCCATCGCGCTTTTCCGCTGCCCGCAGCTCGCCCCGCGTCAGCCCCTCGCGGAACTCCTGGAAAATCTCCAGTGCCCCGCACTCTTTCTTCGCATCCATGCCCAAGGCAAACAGCCGCTCGATCTCACTTCGTAAGTTGTTCATCGTGAGAGCAGTATAAGGCAGCCAGGCGCTCACTTCTGCTCCTGATTTTGCTTTTGTTTTTAGGCTGTCATTCGTGAGGGGAGTGGAAGGTTAATCGTGCAGTACCACGCTGACCAGCGAGCTGTGCACACACATGCCGCCGCCGTTGTACTCAATGAAGCCAAGCTCTCTGAAGCGATTTAGAAAGAAGCTGACCCGCGAGCGGGTTGTGCCGATCATTTCGGCTAAAGTCTCCTGACTCATCTTCGCGATGAGCGGTATCGGCTTTGACTCCTGTCCAAAGTTAGCCATCAGCAGGAGAAGCCGTGCGAGGCGTTTTTCGCTGGAGTTGAACAGGTGATCTACCAGGTCGGCTTCCATGCGGATATTCCTGGAAAGAAGATAAGTGAGAAAGCCTTCAGCAAATTTCGGGTCCTCATGGAGCAGGTCGAGCATAACCTCCTTCTCCACCCGCATGATCGTGCTCTTCTGCTCTGCGCTGGCCGTGGCCATGCGCAGAGTTTGGCCAGCCAGGCACCCCTCGCCGAAAAAGCTGTCCTGCGGCAGAATCGCCACCACCGCTTCTTTTCCACTCTTGGATACAACCGTCAGCTTTACTTTGCCGCTCTGGATATAGAAAACTGCATCCGCCGCAGCCCCTTGCGAAAAGACGAATTCCCCGCATTCATATGTTTGGCTGAATTTTCCAGCCGAGAGTTTTGTTAGCAGGACGCGTGGGTCAAATGAATCAGTCCGCTCGGTTGGCACATTTGCCGGACTCAATTTTGGCAATCTTTCTCGCTTTCTGAATCGGGACGGCGATGCACTCACTATTCACCGGGATATTAGATGCGCGTTTGCCTTTGCCGGCTGACTCGAAACTATGAATGTTCAACGTGGCACTCCCGATTTGAAACTACAGGACGGGCAAATCGCCAGCGCATTTGTCTTTTTGGGGCCCTGTCATTTAGGGAAAATGCCGTGTAAATATCGAGCACGGTCAATTTTGTTCAGACCTGCAAGAGCCGTGAGACTAGTCAAGATGTTAGACCACCACCGGGTGCTTTTCCGCTGACTTGGCGGCTTTTGTCTGGCCGCTCCTTCAAAAGTAGTCGAAACTTCGAAACGGTCGTATCCCCGTTCTCTCCCCACCAAACCCTCCCCGCCCGGGGTGTGCCCAAAATAATCTCAAAATTGGTCAATATTGATCAGATTAGGAGTGGCTTCGGCCTTTATAAAGGGAGATCATCGCAACGCCGCAGTCGGGGCTTGAACAGAAACCGCCGTACTAAACGCCACCTTGGCCAGATTCGCAACCGTACCAAATATACGAACTCATGCTGAATGTTCCAAGGGGGGTTCATTGTCCAGCCCAAGAAAAATGCTGACGCCTGAAGTATCGGAGGACGAGGCCATCGACCGCGCCAAGCAAGGCGACGGTGCATCCTTCGAGCTTCTCTATAGCCGCCACAAAAGGCGAGTCTACTCGCTCTGCCTGCGCATGGTTGGCAATGTTGAGAGAGCCGAAGACCTCACTCAGGAGGCATTTCTCCTGCTCTTTCGCAAGATCTCAACCTTTCGCGGTGATTCCGCGTTTTCCACCTGGCTGCATCGCCTCACCGTCAACGTTGTCCTCATGAGCCTGCGAAAGAAAGGGCTCTCCGAGGTTTCTCTCGATGAAACTCTGGACCCTAAGGACGAGGACGGTCCCAGGAGAGACTTCGGCACACTCGACCAGAATCTGGCCGGCTCCATCGACCGTGTGATCTTAGGACGCGCCATCGAAGATCTTCCTCCCGGCTATCGCATTATCTTCGTCCTGCACGACGTAGAAGGCTATGAGCACGGCGAAATAGCAGAGATGTTGGGTTGCTCCACCGGCAACAGCAAATCGCAGCTTCACAAGGCGCGTACAAAATTACGCGACCTCCTGAACGTCACTCGCGCTGAAAATAGCCGACGCAAAGCGCCACAAAGGATGCAAGCTCCCAGGGAAGTGGATATGGCAAGCGGGTCGGCGGCATGTTAAAGCAGCACAAGGCTGGAATGAACACGGCAATGACCTTGCTCGCAGCCTTGCACCCTTGAATCCTCTGAACCCTCCCACCCTTGAATCGATCTAATCCTTCGTGGAGTTTCCCGAAGATCATCTCTCCTGGGCGCATCCCGTCGTGCGTGAGTGGTTCACCACCCGCTTCGGCACGCCCACCGAGCCGCAGATTGCCGGCTGGCCGCACATCCTTGCTCACCGCAACACTCTCATCTCCGCTCCCACCGGAAGCGGCAAAACCCTCGCTGCCTTCCTCGCCTGCATCGACTCCCTCGTCCGCCAGTCGCTCACCGGAGCCCTGCTCGAACGCACTCAGGTCCTCTACATCTCGCCCCTCAAAGCTCTCGGCAACGATGTCCAGAAGAACCTCGACCAGCCCCTCGCCGAGATCCAGCAACTCGCCGCCGCCCGTGGTTTTCTCATGCCCGCCATCCGCACCATGGTCCGCACCGGAGACACTCCCACCCGCGACCGCGCCCGCATGTTAAAGCAGCCTCCGCACATCCTCGTCACCACCCCGGAGTCGCTCTACATCCTGCTCACCGCCGCCCGCAGCCGCGAAATTCTCCGCCACGTCCAAACCGTCATCGTCGATGAAATCCACGCCCTCGTCGCGAACAAGCGCGGAGCTCATCTCGCGCTCTCCCTTGAGCGCCTCGACGCCATCACCCACCGCCATCCCAACCGCATCGGACTCTCCGCCACTCAGCGCCCACTCTCTCTCGTCGCCGAATTCCTAAGCGGCAACACCGGTGGCACCCGTCCGATCGCCGGTCCTGAATTAAGCTGTCATCCTGAACGAAGTGAAGGATCCCAGCACTGTTCAAATCTCTTGCAGCGCTCCAAGCCTTCCAACCAGCAATCGATTTTGCCTTATGTCCTCGACGCCACCGACCCATCGGCACATATCGATCTTTCGCAATCCAACGCCCCCACAGGTGGCCCACATCCGCCCTCCTTTGGCGAATGTGGGAACAAGACCGATGGCCGCGACACCGAATGTGGGAACGCCACCATCACCGTCGTCATCCCCTCCACTCGCGCACTCGATCTCGCCATCGAACTTCCCTCCACCGAGCTCGGCCCCATCGCCTCCAACGAGTTGTGGGATGAAATCTACCAGCGTCTCCAGCAGCTCGCGCTCGAGCATCGTTCCACCCTTGTCTTCGTCAATACGCGCCGCCTCGTCGAGCGCATCTCCCACCGCCTCTCCGAGCGCATGGGTCCCGAGCTTGTCGCCGCCCATCACGGATCGCTCTCGCGCCATCTCCGTCTCGAATCCGAGCGCCGACTTAAACAGGGCGAATGCCGCATCCTCATCGCCACCGCCTCACTCGAACTCGGCATCGACATCGGCACCGTCGATCTCGTCTGCCAAATCGGTTCCCCGCGCGCCATCTCCGTCGCCCTGCAAAGAGTGGGCCGTGCGGGGCACTGGCCAGCGCCTGCGGCCGGAGGGCCGTCCGTTGGCCCGTACCCGTCGGCGCCCATAACCGGGAAGCCGCTAGCTGTCCCTAAAGGCCGTTTCTTCGCTACCACCCGCGATGAACTTGTCGAGTGCGCCGCCATCCTTCGAGCCATCCACCACTCCGACCTCGATCAACTCATTCTTCCCGATTGCCCGCTCGACATCCTCGCCCAGCAGATCGTCGCCGCCTGCGCTGCCGACGAATGGAACGAGGACGAGTTCTTCGCCCTCGTTCGCCGTGCCCGCAACTACCGCGATCTCACCCGTGAATCCTTTGACAAGATTCTCGTCATGCTCAGCGAAGGCATCAGCGCCAAGCGCGGGCGCCATGGCGCCTATCTCTACCGAGACCGCATCAACCATCGCCTTCGCGCCCGTCGCGGCGCGCGCCTTGCGGCCATCACCTCTGGCGGCGCAATACCTGAAACCGCACTCTACAACGTCGTCGCTCTGCCAGAGGAAACCGTCATCGGCACGCTCGACGAAGACTTCGCCGTCGAGTCCCATGCCGGAGACATCATGCTCCTCGGCAACACCAGCTGGCGCATCCATCGCGTCGACTCCCGCTCCGGACGCGTCCTTGTCGAAGACGCTCACGGCCAGCCGCCCACCATTCCTTTCTGGCGCGGCGAAGCTCCCGCCCGCACTTTTGAACTCTCCGCCCACGTCGCCGAACTCCGCCAGCTCATCAGCAATCAATGCGAGGAGAATGCTCCAATCTGCGACACCCGAGTGGCCCACATCCGCCCTCCTTTGGCGAATGTGAGAGTAGCAACCAACTGCCTGGTGCCCCATCCTTCCGGCGAAGCCGGAGGGTGGGATAGTTTGTCTGAGGGTGACCCACATTCGCCTGGCGCCCGCCGGAGCGGCGGTGATTGCCGCGTACCCGGCTGCGAAGCCGAGGGTGGCCCACATCCGCCCGCTGTTGGCGAATGTGGGATCTCATCCGAACCCGTCTCATCCTTCCTCGATCCCGATTCCCTTCTCCAGCTCACCACCTACATCCGCGAAGGCCGCACCGTCCTCGGAGCCGTTCCCACTCAACGCACCATCATCGCCGAGCGCTTCTTCGACGAAGGCGGAGGCATGCAGCTCGTCATCCACGCACCCTTTGGCGCGCGCATCAATCGCGCCTGGGGCCTTGCTCTGCGCAAACGTTTCTGCCGCAGCTTCAACTTCGAGCTCCAAGCCTCCGCCACCGACGACGGCATCAACATCGCGCTCGCCGAGCAGCACAGCTTTCCTCTCGCCGATGTCTTCCACTTCCTCCAGCCGGAAACTGTCGAAGACATTCTGCAGCAGGCCGTCCTCACCGGCTCGCCCATCTTCGCCACCCGCTTCCGCTGGGACGCCAACCGTTCGCTCGCCCTTCTGCGCTTTCAGAACGGCAAGAAAGTTCCTCCGCAAATTCAGCGCATGAGGAGCGACGATCTTCTCGCCGCCGTCTTCCCCGACGTCGCCGCCTGCTTCGAAAATATTGAAGGCGATATCAAAATTCCCGATCACCCTCTCGTCGAAGAGGTCATGAAGGACGTGATGCACGAGGCCATGGACATCGATGGCCTGCGCCGCGTTCTCCAGGACATTCGCGATGGTCGCATTCAGACCATCGCCGTCGATACTCCCGTCCCTTCGCAGTTCGCGCATGAGATTCTCAACGCCAATCCCTACGCCTTCCTCGACGATGCGCCACTCGAAGAGCGCCGTGCGCGTGCCGTGCAACTCCGCCGCACCCTCCCTGCCTCTGTTCTCGAAGAAGCTGGCAAGCTCGATCCCGCCGCTGTCGCGCAAGTCGTCGAAGAGTCCCGCCCCGATCTCCGCGACCCCGACGACCTCCACGATCTCCTGCAAACCCTCATCATTTTTCCCGCGGACACGGTGGCGCAAAACTCCACGACGACACAAAACTCCAGGGTGACACAAAACTCCAGGGTGCCCCATCCAAGCCTCTTTTGCTTGGGTGGGGTAGTTGCCCCTGCCCTTGCTCCTGCCTTTACTCCTGCTCTTGCTCCTGCCTTTGCTCCTGCTCTTGACCCTGCTCTTGCTCCTGACAGTACGGGTGGCCCACATCCGCCTTCTTTTGTCGAATGTGGGAATGAAGCACTGCCCCGGATGCCCCATCCTTTCGACGCAAATGTGGGAACGGATACAAACATGGGGATCAGCCCGCAACTCACTCGCTGGATGCATCACCTCGTCGAAACCCATCGCGCCGTCTTCGCCCACGTCTGCAACCGCGAGTTCTGGGTCGCCAGTGAAAAAGTTCAAGACTTTGCATCGATATATGTCGATGTCTTATTTTCTCCCGAGCCACCCGGACTTTCGACCTCCACAACTTCCCCCGAAGCGGTTCTCGACCGAGCTCTGCTCGGATGGATGCAGCACACCGGACCATTAACCACCGAGGAACTGGTTGACCTTTTCGCTATTGTCACGGAAGCCAATCCTCCCGAAACCCGCGCAACCATTGCAGAAGAAGTAAACACCGCCTCTCCAACGATTATCCAGAACGTTAATCGTGGCGCGCCCTCCATTCCCTCCATCGACGTCTCACTTTTGCGTCTGGAATCGACCGGCGCGATCCTTCGCGGCCATTTCCGCAGCATCACCGGGCCGATCGAGTGGTGCGATCGGCGCTTGCTGGCGCGCATTCATCGCCTCACCGTCGCCTCGCTGCGTAAGCAGATTGAGCCAGTAACGGCGGCCCAATTCATGCATTGGCTCCTGCGCTGGCAGCACCTTGCGCCCGGCACCGCACTGCGCGGCGAGCACGGATTGCTTGAGGCTCTGCGCCAATTGCAGGGCTTTGAAATCTCCGCCAGCGCCTGGGAGCGCCACATCTTTTCGCGTCGCATTGCCGACTACGATGGTGCCGCGCTCGATCGTCTTTGCCTCATGGGAGTCGCCGGTTGGGGACGCCTCTCGCCGCATCCCGCCACGCTTGACGATGCCGCCGAACGCATCCGCCGCGTCGTTCCTACTTCCGTTGCGCCCATCACTTTCTTTCTTCGCGAAGATTGCGCATGGATGCAGCCGCGCGCCCACGATGGCGCTCCAGAGCCCGGTTTAAGCGCCTCCGCGCAACTTGTGCTCGACGCACTTCGCCGCCGCGGCGCATTATTCTTCGCCGATCTTCAGCGCCTTACTGCGCTCGACAAGCCCGAGGTCGAACGCGGTTTGTGGGAGTTGGTCGCCGCCGGATTCGTCACTGCCGATGGCTTTGACAACCTCCGCGGACTCATCTCCAAAGCTCGACCCGCAACAGTTTTCTCGCGCGGCAGACGTACGCAACACACCGCTGGCCGCTGGTCTCTTCTCCGGAATCCTGATGGAGACGCGGATGGGAATACGAGTTGGGACGCAAATAGGGATGCGAATAACGAAACAAACCATTTCGCCAACAATACCGTCCGAGCCAATGAATTCGCGGCTCAAACCGCTCCCACCACCGCGCGCATCGAGGCCACCTGCTGGATGTTGTTGCGCCGTTACGGCATCGTCTTCCGCGAACTTCTCGCGCGCGAATCAAATCTTCCCAAGTGGCGCGAATTGCAGTGGGCCTTTCGCCGCCTCGAAGAACGTGGCGAAGTGCGTGGCGGACGCTTCGTCTCCAGCTTCGTCGGCGAGCAGTTCGCGCTGCCGCTCGCCGTGGAGAGTGTGCGCGAAACCCGCAATTTACCTGCCTCCGGCGAACTCATCACCATCTCCGCAGCCGATCCATTGAACCTCGTCGGCATCATCGTTCCTGGCGAACGCGTCCCCGCCATCGCCCCGCGCACCGTCACCTTCTGCAACGGAGTCTGCGTCGCTGACACCAATGCCCCTGCCTCGCTTCCTCTTGCGCATACCGATGATCCATCCGGATGCGAAGCTGCGGTGTAGCGGTAATTCTCTCTACCGAGGAAAACGTGATCGAAGCAGGAAATATGCGGAGACGAGCGCTATTTGACTTAACCACCCGCACTAAGTAAGAATGAATGAGTCGCAAGCGATTGCGATCCCAACCAGAGTGGGCCTGTGGCGCAGCTGGGAGCGCGCTTCCATGGCATGGAAGAGGTCGTCGGTTCGATCCCGACCAGGTCCACCAAAAACTCCCTTACAATCAATTAGTTACGGACGCTACCATTATTCATAGGTTCGGATTTGGTAGCATTTGGTAGCAAATTTTTCGAAAGTTTTTTCCGCTGCGCCTTTTTGGGCTTCTTTCTGAGCTCGCTGTTGATTGCATTCACTGTCGCAGCGACGCCTTCCGGCAGCTCCTGCATGTACACATCGGTCGTAGTGGCCGTGCGCGAATGCCGGAGCAATCCTTGAACGTCTTTGATGGTTCCCTTCCGCTGCGCCAACGTAGCGATGCTGCGCCGGATGACCTGAAAGGTCAGCTTGGGAAGGTCAAGGTCATCCGCCAGTTTATGCAACACCCGGCGACGGTAGTTGCCAGTGTCCATGAAGCCGCCCTTCGCATCCGGAAAGATGAATGCGTCAGGAGAGGCATCAGGGCACCGTTGTTTCCACTCCGAAAGTGCGTCTACCAGTGCCTTCGGCAGATGGATCACGCCGAGACTCTTCCTGGTCTTGCCCCAAGGACGCAGGGTTCCTTTGTACGCGGTTTCGAACACATGCATCTTCGATTCCGCACGATTGAAGCACTTCCAACGCAGAGCAAACAGTTCAGAAGGTCGCAACGCATTGGTCATTTCCAACTCCAGCAAGACCCGGTCACGCACTGGCAGTTGCGCTAACGCAAGCCGCAATTGCTCCCAAGTCAACGTGGTTCTGTCGGTATCGCGCAATTGGGCGGGAACCGTAATCTTGCGCGCAGGATCCTTTGTGAGAAAGTCCTGCTCTACCGCCTCCGCAAAAATGTCCCGCAAATATGCGCGAATCTGAAGCACCCGATCTCTCGAATGCAGACTGGCCAGTTTGTTCAGATGAACCTGCAAAGTGAACCGGTCAAACGAATCCAGCGGAATGGCATCGAATGTATCCGTCAGATCCTTCTGAATGATCAACTTCTTTACCTTTGCCGTTTCCGGCTTCCAGGTCGCTTCTTTCAAAGGAAGGAAGCGGCTGCGAACGAACCATCCAAATGTGACAGTGCTGTCGTTCATGACCCGGCCGTTGGGACTTTGGCCGGTCTCGCGTGCGATTTCCTGCTCCAGCAGATCACGCGCCTGAAACTTCGAAACCTCCGATTTCAGGCCCAGAACCACCGGGATGATGTCTACTCTTTCTTCATTCTTGGTTGGATCGAAGATTACCTTGCGGTAATAGCCGTACCACTTTTTCCCGCGCAGTACGACCCAACCCCTCTGGTTCGAACTTCCCATCTATTCCTCAGTTTCTGTGGGGGAACAAGTGGGTCTTGCTATTCTACGCCCGGAGCGTCGATGGATAATTGAAGAAAGTCTCTCCTGCTCCGCGATGAATTCCTCAATCTTGCTGGCCCGGTAGCGAAGCAGACCCGCACGGCCAGGACCGCCGCCAAACCGGATAGCCGGGAGCAGGGGTGCCTTTCTCGATGAGTGGTCCCATACCCAATCAAGCGACGTGTTGAGTCGCTTCGCGACCTGTTCCGGCGTAAGCAGCGCGTCAATCGCTTCGATCCTGATCGGATCGTTCCTATCACTCACCAGATTCAACTTTCCCGACATAGTGAACATCACCTCTTGAGGCGAGTCCGCTCAACAGACGTGGCTCGCTATCGAATTGTTTCTTAATGCGACACGCGTTCCGAACTGCCAGCTTTAACATTTCGAACCGATCCGTTTGCATTAATTCTCGGTAGCCTGCGACGTATCACTCTTCGTTCAAATCCTATTGAACGGTCACGGTCATCTGTCACTGGAACCGTGGACGAGCCAGCTCCCTTCTCGTCGCCCTGGGCCGCAGGATCGCCGCTTCCGGAACTCGTGGAGACATCGCCTTGGCCGCCGGCCGAGTCGCCATCATTTCCCCGGGCAATCAAGTTGTAGATCCGCTCTGCGCTGAGATCTCGAAACCGAGGATCATAGAGTGCCCCTGCCGGGAGAGTGAGGTTCGCGTCCCGAATGAGCGGATTGATGGCGAAGTCGCACGCGACATTCCAGCGTTTCAGTGAGCGCGTTCCCCGTCGGGTGTGATGTTGCAGTGCCGGATGCATGACTTCGTGCGCCAGGCAGCCAAGCAGTTCAGGCGGCGTCAGCTTCGCAACGAATTCAGGGTTGTAGAACAGGGAGACTCCATCAGTCGCCATAGTCTCGATCGATGGAGTCTCAACGTCCTTGAGTCGCAGGATCAGGGCTCCGAAGAATGGGAAATCCAGCAGCAATTTCGTCCGGCCCTGCTTGAGCCGGATGGTCGGGGAGAGGTTTGTCATGATGCTATTAGCTCCATAGGGGTTAGTTATTTTGTCGGATTTGATTAACTTCGCGTGTCGGCGGCTTCTATAGGGCGTTTGGACGACCCGGCCGAGTCCTCCGTTTTTCCGAACACATTAGTACCGGCGACAACTTTTTCCGTTGGCCGGGAATAATTCAGGGGCTGCTTTTGTCGCGGGCAGTTGCCAGGAGAGGTGGGAGAATATCGGCTCTGAGGTATAGGACTGGCTTGCCGCGCGATTCCGACTCTAGTTGCATCGGCCGATAGCATCTTGTTTACGGATACACTGCAAAACCAAACAGCCACATGAGATCAAACAACTGTTCAGAACCCTTGGAATCCCCGGACAGTCGAATCGCGGTCTGCCATACAGGGTTTCCGACAGGTTTGAGCTCAGGCAATCCACCCCGTGCATTCAGCTTAGCGGCGCTACTATCGCCCGGTGATGTTGTGAGGCGCACAATGCAGGAGCCCGCCCGTAGGGACCCAAAAGAAGACTAAGATTTTGGCACCGGGATTCATGTCGCGCATTCCGGTTGCTTGAACGTCGACAATTCCTGAATGGAGATTCCGCAATACCCCCACAGATCGCTAGCCCGCACCTGCGTCCCAATCCGGAATCCGAGATAGCGTGGCAGACGCTTCCTTCACCGGCAGCGTTCGCAGAACCACGACCACCTCCTGCAACTTACCTAGATCGTTTGCTACCACCACGTAAGAGTCGGCGACTGCAGCTCATTCGGCAGAGGGAAGGAAGGGTGTGATACGCATTTATCTTCTCCGGGGTCTCTGTTGTTGAGGTGACTAACAAGAGCACAGAACTTGCGCAGCCACGAACTAACAAAGAACGCAAGGGCTTCCATCCCAGGTTCTACGTCGGCGATTCCAGCCGCATCCTCATCTGCTGCATCGTTGAGACGGTACCGCCGATAGCCCCTCACGCAGGCGCACCGCTCAGGGAAATCTCACCTTGACAACGCCTTCGTTCTCATCGAGGGCACCCCCCTGATTATTTAGGTTGCCAACATTCTGCCCGCGCCACCCGCCGAAGTCACCAGAACCTCACAACAAACTGAATGAGGAAAGCACTGACAGCGCAAAGAAAGCTCCATGTGAGCACAAAGCCCGCTTGACTGCCCCTCGCATTCCCTACTTCCGGCACAATCACCAACTGTGGGTGTACGTCGGAGTACGACTTACCTTTCTGCAAGAACCGTAGAACCACCCTAACGCGCGAGAGACATCGGCTGTCCGTGAAGCGGACGATATGGGCCTTCTGGCCATACTCTATCGGATACTTATAGCCGCTCCGAAGAATTGGATCAGCCCCCCAGTTACGAACAATTTCGTATTCTAAGCCGAGCGAGTCTTGAACGTCTGGCCCGTTCTGAGCAGACATATCTTGCGCGCCAGACTTGATTCCAGTCTGCAGAGAAGAATTCGGAATCACCGTAACATCGTACGCGGTATAGCCCCCAACCCGAAATGAAGCAGATGTATATTCACCATTCTGCAGAGTAAGCGGGAGCGTAAATACCTCGTCGCGCGTGCCGACTGCGCGTAAGCAATATAGAAGAACGGGCACTATGCCTGCGATAATCATGCAACAGACAATGGTCGTCAGCGGTTTGCTCCACAACTGCCGACCTTCAGAGCCTCCCCTAGCAGCAGAAGTATCGCCGCACTTTTGCCTACGTGCCCGCACAATCGTTAACACAACCAAGAGGATTGCACCGAGGCCGGCCACAACGACAGCCCAAATGACAGCAAATGCCATTTCGATTAGCGTCCCTTCGGAATCCCGCCCCCTTCCGAGTTCTAACCGCGGGATGGCGCCGGAGTACTGCTCATTCTCATGGAGCACCTTCAAGACAACTCTCAGGCGAGACAATAAGTAACTTCGATTGATTGAAGGGCTACGAAGCGCCACTCTTTCACCGGGAATTACCCGAACTCGATGGACTTCGTGAACCAGTTCCTTCCCGGTAATACTCCTGACGTCGAGTTCCTCTTCCACCTCCAGAGGCTCCTCGGTACTCTGCACGCCCGGAACTTGATTCAAAGTCGCATAAAAATAGTCCTCCTCGGAATCTCCGTAAGTGGTGATCCAGGGTGACATATAGCCACCTTGCGACGGTGTGAGCGGGAGAGAGCGTATGTCGGTCGGCACAAAGACCTCTCGCCCAAAGAACAGGAGAGCGGGCGTGAGACCAACAAACATCAAGATTCCCGCGATCACAAGAAGTAATTGGTTCCAAGGCCGCTTATTCATTGTCTCGCCCCTTTTCGCAACGATCTATCGACGAGTTCTATTTCTTGTCTATTGCTTAGCCGATAACTCGTCCTACTTGCACGCAGGCAAGTATCCCGGAATTCCATTACACCAGTTGGGAGTTCTTGGAGGAGCTTCAGTTACAGAGAAGCCACCCTGAACGCCTAGATATCGTGCAAAGGAGTTACTGTTCGGAAGAGAGGTACCCGGAACACCATAGTGGAACGTATCATTTGGATATTTCACCGATCCCCGGAGCAAATTGGTCACGTTCTCACAAGTCGGTGTATCAGCTTGCACTTCCTTCGACGGAAACCAGCGCCACGTCCCAAATGCTGTGCTGTCCACGTCCACACTTGGGTCTGTCGGGTCATATGCACATAATGCCGGTGGGTTGTTTCTGCAAGGGTGCCCGCGTTGAGTATAACTATTCAAATACCAGTTATGGAGACCGTTCGCCTCGAAGGTTTCACTTGGATTCGCCGAAGCAATGAATTCCGCCCCGGTTTTGGCCTTTACATACCAAAATGAATGATTCCAATGACTATTGAGCGCCGGCCTATACTTTAACTGGGCGAAACACTTAATCATGCTGCTTTGGCCCTGAGCCGCCTGTGCTCCCTGTCCGGGACTGTTTGCAAGGTTGATTAGCGGATGGCTACTCGCTTTTGTAATGCCAGTTCCATGGGTCTTTGCCTGCTGTGTTGGCGCTGTGGCGCCGCCAGATGAAGGGATATACCAGCTTCCATTCCATGAGTAAACAGAGCCGTCCTCCGGTGTCCGCCAGGTGATGTTGCCATTCTTGTCCAGGGTATAGCGGGTCTGAGGAGAGGCTGAATCTGTCACAACGACTCCGCCATCTGGAGACTGCAGCAGGAGACTTGCGCACTGATCCGACGTTTGATCGTCGCACGGTGGGGCAGATGTGACGTAAAGCGGAGTAACAGTTGCGTTCCGAGGGTCCACATCAAACGTTTGTTGCCAAATTATATTGCCTGACTGATCCATTGCACGCACTGAGCCATAACCATCGGTTCCGATGAAAATGCCGTCTGCGCGTTGAAGGAAAGGTACGATCCCAGAGCTACTTAGTTGAACCTGCGAAACCAAACCGTCTTTGGACACATAGCTCACCTGCAGTTGAGCTGGGCCGCCAGCACTCCCCACTGGTCCTATAACTGCAACTCCATTCTGTGCATTCGTGATCACCGTACCACCAGTGGATGAGAGCGAATAGGTACCGCTGCTGTTACTACTTCCCAGAATACCGGTACAACTAAACGGGTCGAGTCCTGTTAGCGTTGCAGTATTCAACTCGGTTTTCGCGTAGCTACCATCCGGCGCGACGCGTAAAACCATGTTGTGCGATACAACGCTGCAGGTACTCGGGACGACAGTGGTGTCTTGATCATTAATATAAATATAGGTTAAATACGCGTTTCCATCTCCTGCGACGATTAGTTTTCCGTAGTCATAAAGCGTTCCTTCAACGTAAGAATATGGAGAGCCAGCCATATTGGTGCCTGTGTTGTTATCGAGTGGAATTGCCGCAATGACTTTGCCTGTAGATGGTGCAAGTACCACCACCTGAGCTTGACACGTCGGAGCAGGCGGGCAATAAGTCTCGCTAGGAATATCCTGGATAAAAAGCACTCCTGTTGTGTCAGGCACTACCGCCTGTCCGGCGGGATTATCTGACGCTGACGCGTTTGGATTTGGATTCGTGTAAAACGTATAAATAGTTGTCATCTGGCCTGTGGTCGGATCCACTGTCTGGATGTTATGGGTACTATGCAGGAACTGTCCGGTCCAATAGCTAGTCGGCGTTTTTACGAAGGCACCACCCATAACGTTTGGAATTACCGCACTATAGTTGTCATACGGAATACCGCTTACGCTCCACGCCGGAGTGCCGTCACTCTGTAGTGCGGTCAGCGTAGCGGCCCCTCCGACAGGACTGAATACAAGAATGTCCGCATTGCTCGTTGGTAAGGAAGGTGAACTTACCCCAGCTTCGAGCCTTGCCGCGTCGCTGTGCATCGCTACAGAGGAGGTACCATCCGAGCTTGTGGCGGTAGCGCCAAGGAGGAATGAATCGGGGAATGCGGTGACCACAGTTATGGTGCCGTTCCCTAAACTGCCGATTGGCGAAAACCATTGTGGAGTCCCCTGCGGCAATGATGAGCCCTCGTACACGGTGATAGCGACAGGATACTCACCGGCATACACGGTAGCAGAGCCAGGTGCAACCGCGGTCAAGATCGGCGGGTTGTCAGTAGAGAGCTGGATCACGTTGCTGTTGGTGCTGCTCCAGGTCAGTCCCGTAACAGGATTTCCATTGGCATCGATCGCAGCAAGACCCTGGGAATCGCCGACGAGCATGTTCACGATAGATGGGGTGACAATGTAAGGCGCTGTCGCAGAGGGATTGGACGACGCGCTCACCGTCAGGCTTGTCGAGGCAGATAGGTTGCCATATAAGACCTGGATGTTCGTTTGACCAACATTCAGCAAAGATGCCATGCCGCCCTCGCTGATGGTTGCGGTTGCTGTCTGCGTCGAAATCCAAGAGGCAGCCGACGTCACATTCTGTGTGTAGCCGTTCGGATAGGCGAGTGTAGCGGTGAACTGGACAGTGCCACCCTGGGTACCGACACTGTTGAATGGCGCAACACTGAGGCCGGTAGGCTGGAGCACTGTGAAGGTCAGCGCATTGCTCGGTGTGCCTCCAACCGCTACGACAACATTGCCCGTGGTCGCCGCTGCTGGCACGGCGGCGACAATGCTGGTTTCACTCCAACTCGTTGGCAAAGCGGCAACCCCGTTGAATGTGACCGTGCTGCTTTCCTGCGCGGCACCGAAGTTGGTACCCGTGAGGGTTACCGTTGTCCCAATCGGACCAACCATGGGGGACAGGGTCGTGATCGTCGGAAGAGCCTTGCTAGCTCCACTTGGGACATTGAAAAAGACGACGTTACTGGGTACGCCTCCGACGGCAACCATGACGCTGATGCTGCTTGCTCCCGCTGGAGCCGGGACAGCGACCTGCGTGTTGCTGTAGCTCACCGGTGTGGCAACCAGACCGTTGAGTGTCACCGTGGCGGCTGATGACGATGAGCCAAAGCCAGTACCGGAAATCGTCAACATCGAGCCGACTAGGTTTACGGAAAGGATCACCGGCGGCGCAGGGGTGGCACCAGACGTACCTGTTACGGTAATCGTAGCGGATCCGCAAACCGTACCGGTGCATGCGCTGAGTATCGCAGGTCCGGTGGCTACAGCGAAAGCATGGCTGCGGTTGCTGCTGTCATTGGTGACGGCTGCGATAGTGATATCGGAAGAACTCCAGGTTGCCGAAACGATGTCCTGCGTGCTGTTGTCGCTGAAGGTTCCAATCGCAGTGAGACTCTGTGCCGCTCCTGCGGGAAGAGCTGGATTCGGCGGATTCAGCGAGATCGATACCAGAGACGCCGGAACCAAACTGCTCGGCTGGTACATCTCAGCGGTAGCAAGAGCCTGGTTAAGTAGACCCTCCCGGAAACCACCCGCAACCAAGACCGTGCCAGTGTTCAGCAAAGTTGCGGTGGCACCGACACGGTTGGAGTTCATGCTTCCAGTGTTCGCCAGGAGTCCCGCTTTCAGATCGTAGAGAGAAGCCTGTGCACCTTGGAGGATGAGAACTTGGCCGTTGTTCAGCAGCGTCGAAGTCGAGTTGGTGAATGCCGAGCTGTCTACCACGGTGAAATTCCCTGTTGCAACGCTGTAAATCTCATCACCCATGCCGCCACCAGAGATCAATACCGTTCCGTTATTCAGCAGGGTTGCGGTGTGGCCGGAACGCGCAAACGTCAGAACACCGGTGAAGGTGAATGTTCCGCTGGCGGGGTCGTAGATTTCGGCACTGGGTAGAACCGCCGCGGAGGAGTAGGAACCGCTGATCGCTGAACCACCAACAACCAAAACCATGCCATTGTCCAGGAGCGTGGCCGTGTGAGACTGGCGTGCTGTGTTCAAAGCACCTGTCGCAGTAAAGGTCCCCGCAACCGGGTCAAAGATTTCAGCACTGCTTAGGACATTGCCGTTGCTGTCTACGCCACCCACCAGTAGAACTTGTCCATTATTCAGGACTGTCGCGGAGTGCGCATAGCGCGGGGTGTTCATTGCAGGAGCGACGTTGAAGACCTCTGCCACAGGATCGTACAACTCCTCATAGGTTACGATGTTGCTGATGGCGTCTTGGCCGCCGGCCAGAAGAACTTGCCCGTTGTTCAGCAAAGTGGCCGTATGTGACTGACGCGGGAAATTCAGATTCCCGGTGCTGGTGAAGGTGCCCGCTCCCGCGTTATAAATCTCAGCGGTGGGCACTGTTTGCAAGTTAGGCCCAATGCCACCGGCGAGCAGAACCGTGCCATCATTCAGTACAGTTGCCGTGTGGTTGGCACGTGCGAAGGACATCGCGCCGCTCGACAGGGTGAAGTTGGACGTAACCGTGACAGCCGCCGTGCCATTCATGGAATTGACTGTGGCTTGGATCGTCGATTGGCCCGTTCCCAGAGCAGTGGCCAATCCGGAGCTATTCATGGCTACCAGCTGCGGCGCCGAAGAGCTCCATGCCGCGAGCGATGTCAGATCCTGCGTACTCCCATCCGAATAGGTGCCGGTCACACTGAATTGGGCCGTGTTATCGACCTGGAGAGAGACACTCTGGGGACTCAGGGCGATAGATGCTAGCGGAATCACGTTGAAATTCATCCCGTTGCTGCCCCCGAGTGGGCCTGTGACCACTACATTTCCGGTAGTCGCTCCTGAGGGAACCGGAGCTGTAATCTGAGTGTCGCTCCAGCCGGTTGGTACAGCAGACAGGCCGTTAAACGTCACGGTTCCTGTCTCCTGCGAGGAGCCAAACCCCGTCCCGGTAATCACTACACTGGCCCCAATCTTCCCGGAGACAGGCGAGAGTGACGTAATAGTCGGAGTGCCCGACAGAGACGATGCCAGCAGGGTAAATACAACATCGTTGCTTGCCACACCCTGAACAGTCACCACCACAGTGCCGGTTGTGGCCCCTACGGGAACGGGCACCACAATCTGCGAGTCGCTCCATGTGGATGGCAACGCGGCGATGCCATTGAAGGTTATCGTACTGCTTCCTTGCGCCAAACCAAAACCCACTCCGGAGATAGTGATCGGTGTCCCAACTCCACCTGAGGAAGGTGCAAGGCTGAGAATGGAAGGTGGCGCGGAACTAGCTGTACCTATGGTGATCGCAGTCGTGCCGCAGATTGAGCCCATACAAGCATTCACCGTGGCGTTGCCGGAGCCTACGCCAAATGCATGGCCATGGTTAGTTGCATCATTGGTAAGAGTCGCGACCGTGTTGTCGGAAGTTGCCCATGAAACGGAAGCCAAGGTCTGGGTACTATTGTCGTTGAATGTCCCGATAGCCGTTAGGGCTTGGGCTACGCCTGTGGGAAGTGACGGGTTGAGCGGGTTCACCGCGATCGAAACAAGCCCCGCGGGAACCAAGGTGTCAGGTTGATACAACTCGGAGGAGGCCAACGCATTGAAGTTCTGATCCACTCCGCCAGCAATAAACACCGGCCCATCGTTCAGCAGCGTTGCGGTTTGCTGGCTTCGTGCCACGCTCAGGAAAGTGGTATAAGCAAACGCTCCAGCCGTCGGATCATACAATTCCGCGGTGGCTGAGGCGGTGCCTGTAGAATCTAGACCTCCTGCGATCAGTACTTTACCGCTATTGAGAAGGGTTGCCGTGTGCTGTTCGCGCCCGACATTGAGACTTCCCGTGAGCGTGAATATTCCCGTGCTTGGGTCATACAGCTCGGCGCCGGCAACGACCGCGCCATGGCTATCGACTCCACCCGTAATCAGCACCAAACCGTTGTTCAACAACGTCGCGGCGTGCGATTGACGTGCAGTGTTCAAGGTTCCCGTGGAGGTAAAGATCCCGCTCGCCGGGTCATAGATTTCCACACTCGCCAGCGTGTTTCCTTGTGCGTCGATACCACCCACAAACAACACTTGGCCATTATTCAGCAGGGTCGCCGTGTGCGAATTTCGAGCCGTCTGCAAATTGCCGGTCGCGGTAAACGCGCCACTCGCAGGATTGAACAACTCGGCGCTCGCGGAGGTATTTCCCTGGCCACCGATACCGCCGGCCAACAACACATTCCCATTGTTCAGCAAACTTGCGGTGTGCGCGTAGCGGGCAGTCACGAGGCTACCGATGTTGGTAAACGTACCGGCCACTGGATCATACAGTTCAGCAGTCGCAACCGGGATAAAGCCTTGCGTCGCACCACCCGCAACAAGGACTACTCCATTGTTGAACAAGGTTGCTGTGTGCTGCTGGCGCATCGTATTCAGGTTGCCGGTGAAAGCGCAACTCCCAGCCCCCAGATTACAGATTTCAGCGGTGGCCAGCGTGTTGTAGTTGGTATCTTGACCTCCCGCGACCAACACTGTTCCGTTGTTCAGCAGTGTCGCGGTGTCTAGGAATCGCCCAGTATTCAAATTCGCAGAAGCAGTCGTGTTCGGCACCACCGTCAATGCAGTTGAGGCAATGATGCTTCCAACGGTTGCTGTAATCGTTGTGGTGCCCATCGTTAAAGAAGCTGCCAGGCCGCTGTTGCTGATCGTCGCAACCGCCGGTGCAGAGGAAGTCCAAGTTGCAGTCGAGCTTAGATTCAGAGTGCTTCCATCAGAGTAGGTGCCCAAGGCCGTAAACTGCGAGTTGACACCGATAGCGGTAGCCAAGGTCTGCGGCGCCACGGCAAGTGAGGCCAGAGAGCCTACGATGAAGTTCGCTCCGTTGCTTGCGCTGCCTGAAACCGTAACAACTAGGCTCCCCGTTGTCGCGCCAGCTGGAACCGGCACCACAATACTCGTGCTACTCCAACTGAGCGGTACTGCTGGAGTGCCGTTGAAGGTGACGGTACTGGCACCTTGGTTGGTCCCGAAATTTGCACCAGTAATGGTAACTTGGGTGCCTGTTCTGCCGGAGGACGGCGAAAGACTAGCGATGTTGGGCGCGCCCGTAAAGTACGCCCCGTTGCTCGCAACGCCCGAGGCCGTCACGATGACGTTCCCTGTTGTCGAACCAGCTGGAACGGTCGCGACGATACTCGTCGGACTCCAGTTTGTCGGAATCGCCGCGATGCCGTTGAAGGTCACCGCGCTGTTGCTCTGGGGCGACCCGAAGCCGGAACCGGTAATCGTCACCGGGGTTCCTGCCGCTGCCGTTGCCGGAGACAGACTGGAGATACTCGGGGTCTGTGCACCCGATGCACTTGTTAAAGTGATCGTCGTGGAACCACAGATGGAAGCAATGCAGGCATTCACCGTCGCCGAGCCAGAAGCCACCCCAAATGCCCCACCATGGTTGCTCGAATCGTTGGTAAGCGTGGCAATCGTGTTGTCGGAGGAGCCCCAGGTGACCGAGGCCAGCGTTTGGGTACTGCCATCACTGAAGGTTCCGCTCGCGATAAAGCTCTGTGTGCCCCCGGCCGAAATCGACGGAACAGGGGGCGTTACGGTAATGGAACTCAGTCCGTTCAGCGTCAGTATGTTTGGAGAAAACAATTCGGCTGAGGACAAGTTATTGTTGTTGGCGTCCACGCCACCCGCAAACAATACATTTCCATTATTCAGTAGCGTCGCAGTATGTAGCGAACGTGCAGCATTCAGGGTAAGAGATGAAACCGTGGTCTGCGCAACCGGGTCAAAGAGCTCGATGGAACTGGACGCGGTGCCAGTCGAATCGTAGCCTCCTGCGACCAAGACGAGGCCGTTGCTTAGCAATGTTGCGGTCTGATTGCGACGGGCGTTCTGCAACTGTCCCGCATCCGAAAAGCTCCCCGCCACTGGATCATACAGCTCGATCTGGGTCAGATCATCGCCACTGTTACTGGCAACGCTGGTACCTCCAGCAATCAGTACCTGGCCGTTGTTCAACAGTGTAGCGGTGTGTTGAACGCGCGGAACATTCATGCTTCCGGTGAGCGAGAAGATGCCTGCATTCGGATCGTAGAGCTCGGCATTAGAGGGATTGGCGGTGCCATTCCCACCATCGTTGCCACCGGTAATGAGAACTAAACCGTTGTTCAGCAGGGTCGCGCTGTGACCTTGGCGGGCAAAGTTCAGGTTTCCGGTTGGTGTACTGGAACCAGTCGCCGGATCGAACACTTCCGCGCTGGAGAGAACGTTTCCTCCGTTATCCTGTCCTCCAACGATAAGAATTTTTCCATTGCTCAACAGAGTCGCTGTGTGTGCGGCGCGCGGAGAGCTCATGTTGACCGTCGAAACCGTTCCGGTTCCTGGCAGATACAGTTCGATACTCGCTAACGGGATACCATTCCCATCCACTCCCCCGGCGAGCAGGACCGTGCCATTGCTAAACAAGGTCGCCGTGTGGAACTGGCGCGCTGCACTCAGACTAGCAGTGATAGTGAAGGTGCCGGCAACGGGATCGTACAACTCGGCACTACTGTCGGAACCTCCTGCCACGAGAACGGTCCCATTAGGCAGCAACGTAGCTGTCTGGCCGCTGCGTGCGATGCTCATTGCGCCAGTTGTGGTGATATTGCCGGGAGAAATAACGGTTATAGTGTTTGATCCGGTTATGTTTCCAACTGACGCTTGAATTGTTGTCTGCCCAAGCCCCCAGGCAGTACCCACTTCTGTGCACGTGGAGCCAACGGTCATTGCGCGCACATTCGCCATGCGCTTTGTAGACACGGCCGCAACACCACCACCACCGGAACAAACATATTGAACGGATGCTACCGACCCCACCGATGAACCCCACATTGCCGTGGACGACAAGTCTTGAGTGCTGCCGTCAGTCCATGTTCCAAGAGCCGTGAGCGAGAAGTTGCTCCCAAGATAGACAGAAGCATTAGCTGGAGAAATCGTGATCGACACGAGAGTCGCAACGGTGAAACTCACACCATTGCTGGCCGCGGATGCGGTGCTGACGGCCACGTTGCCTGTCGTCGCCCCGTTGGGAACCTGCACCAGTATCTGCGTGTCAGTCCAACTCGTCGGAGTCGCCGCCACGCCGTTAAAAGTCACCGCGCTGCTTTCTTGCGAAGGCCCGAAGCCTTGCCCATTGATCGCAATGGTTGCCCCTATTGGACCTGAGGGCGGAGACAGATTTGTGATGTTTGGCGTGTTGGTAACTGTGAACTCTGCCTCATTGCTTGGCACGCCTGCAACTGTAATCAACACGCTCCCGGTCATCGCCCCCGGCGGTACCACAGCGGAGATTTGAGAATTCGACCAGTTGCTCACTACTGCAGCGATACCGTTAAACGCGACTTGGCCCTGTGAGGTGCCGAAGTTGGAGCCGTTGATCGTAACCGGTGATCCAACGGGACCTGCCGAAGGTAACAAGTTCGTGATCACTGGGGCTGCCTGAGTGCTACTCCCGGCGGTCGTGGTAGCCTGCCCACAAATCGGACCGGCACAAGCATTGAATATCACGGGACCCGGCCCAACACCGTATGCATGACCGTAGTCACTAGCGTCGTTTGTGACTGTCGCGATTGTATTGTCGGAAGAGCTCCAGGTGGCGGAGGCCAGGATTTGGATCGTGCTATCAGAGAAAGTGCCTACAGCTGAAAAACGTTGTTCCGAGTCTACAGGAATGAATAAAGTCGGCGGAGCTACCGCGATTGATACCAAGCCAGGCAGAATGAGATTACCTGGCTGATACAGCTCGGATTGCGCCAGAACATTATTGTTGTTATCCATTCCACCGGTGATTAAAACAGTTCCATTCCCCAACCTTGTTGCTGTGTGGTAAGCGCGGGTGTTCAACAAATTAGTAGAACTGGAAAATGCGCCAGCCTCCGGATCATATATCTCGGTGGTACCGGTTGCGCCGATACTGGCCCAGCCCCCCGCAACTAGAACCGTTCCATCGCTTAACAAGGTTGCTGTGTGATTACCGCGGCCAATGTTCAGCGACGCTGTGGAGGTGAAGGTACCGGCTAACGGGTCGTAGAGTTCAGCTGAGCTTAAGATGTTGTAGTTGACGTCGTACCCTCCCGACAGAAGGACCTTTCCTCCGTTTAGCAATGTTGCGGTGTGCGACTGCCGGGCGGTATTCAACGTCCCTGTGTAACTGAAAGTACCTGTGCCTGGATCGAATAATTCTGAGATACCTACTGGAGAGTACGAACCGTCCAAACCACCAGAAATCAGTACCTGTCCGTTGTTCAGCAGGGTTGCGCTTTGACTTTGGCGAGCGACATTCAGATTCCCCGTGAAGGTAAAGGTGCCGGCCACAGGATCGTATATTTCAGCACTGGACAAGGCGTTCCAGTAAGTGTCCTGACCTCCTACAATCAAGACCCTGCCATCATTGAGCATTGTCGCGCTGTGGGAGCTTCGCGCGGTATTCAAAGTGCCGACAGCACTGAATGTCCCCGACCCAGGATCGAATAGCTCGGAGGTTCCTACTGCGGTGTATGCACTGTTTCGGCCACCTGAAATCAACACCTGCCCGTTGCTAAGCAGTGTTGCGGTATGGGATTGACGCGCAGTGAGCAGCGCTCCCGTTAGGGTATAGGTTGCGTTCGTTGAATTGTACAGTTCTGCACTGGACACAACGTTGTAGTTGGTGTCCCATCCACCGACGATCAACTCTTGTCCATTGTCCAACAGCGTCGCCGTGTGCATGAAACGCCCAATGTTCAGGCTTCCCGTCGCCACAACGGTTGGCGAGCCCTGGGTTATGGTGAAAGTTGCGGATGCGGAAGCTCCGTTTACCGTTACAACGACATTGCCTGTCGTGGCTCCGGTTGGTACTGGAACGACAACCTGGGTGTCGCTCCAACTTATCGGCGTAGCTGCTGTTCCGTTGAAGCTCACCGTGCTCGTGCCCTGCGTTGCACCGAAACTCGTGCCTGTAATCGTCACCGCTGTGCCGATCGGACCGGAGGTGGGCGAGATCGCGGCAACCGATAGCGGTAACGGTGCTGATGCCAGCACCGTAAAGTTCATTCCAATGCTGGCCAGGCCGTTGACCGTGACTACAACATTCCCAGTCGTGGCTCCGCTCGGCACAGGCACCACAATCTGCGTGTTGCTCCAACTCGTCGGAGTAGCCGCTGTGCCGCCGAAACTCACAATGCTCGCACCCTGCACGACACCAAAGCCTGTGCCAGTAATCGTCACCGCCGTACCGGCTGAACCAGAGGTGGGCGAGACCGAGACCAGAGATGGCGGCACCGGAGCCATGGTGAACTTGGCCACAAAACCGTTATAGATTCCACTCAAACTTGCCTGGTAGACACTTGTCGAAGAGATTGGGTAATCGGTAGAACAGGTTTTTCCACCCAGATACACGCTGCCCGCGGAATCCAGCGCAACGCCGTCTACAAGATCACCGAGAACCTCATTCGTCTCCGCGCAACTTCCTCCCCAATAGCTCGAGTAGAGCACGCCGGTGCCGTCGGAGGTAAGGTGGGTAAGAAAGCCATTCCAGCCGTTGTTAAAGGAGCCAGTCCAGCCTTTGCTATTCTGACTGGATTGGATAGCATCCGGAGTAGTCGGAAAATCCGTTGTCGATGTGTTGCCCACCACATAGGCACTTCCTTGGTAGTCAACCACCAAAGCAGTGCCAGTGTCTCCATTGGCTCCATTAGTCCCACCCAAGTAGGTGGAATAGACCAGGGATTGGGGTCCAGTCTGGGTAGGATCGATCTTGGCAATAAATGCCTTGCCGGCAGTGGAGTTGCTGGACTGAAACGCGCCCGCGGTGGTCGGAAAATCAGACGACGCCGCGCCGCCAGTCACATAGACCTTGCCGCTGGCATCTAGCGCAACAGCTTGCCCATAATCGCTGGCCCAGCCGTTCGAGCCGCCCAGATAGGTCGAATAGACGAGAGATCCAGCTCCAGATTGCTGGGTTGCAAGCTCAGTGACGAAGGCATCTCCATTGGGGTTCGTCAGTGACGTTTGGTAGGCACCTGCGGTAATCGGAAAAGGGTTCGAGCCACCTGAGGTCGTCATCCCGGTAATGTAGGCATTTCCCGAGGCATCCACAGTAACGCCACTTCCAGCGTCACCCGGGGTAGTGCTGTTCCCACCCAGATACGTGGAGTATATTAACGAGTTGCTTCCAGTCTGGCTCGGGTTCAACACCGTCAGAAAAGCATTGCCATTCGCACTACCTAACGAAGACTGGTACGCGCTGGCTGTGATGGGAAACGCAACTACGGACGTGTCCGATGTGGTCTGCCCGGTGACATATACCAGGCCCGCCGAATCGACAGCAACGCCCAACGTCGTATCTCCAAACGGATTGGTGCTGTTGCCACCTCCGCCTAAGTAAGTTGAGTAGACCAGCGAATTGGCCCCTGCCTGCGTGGTGTCGATTCGGGCCACAAAGCCATTGCCCATTGTCGTGCCAATGGATGTCTGAAAACCGCCTACCACCGGAAAGTCTGACGAATACGTCTCTCCTACCACATAGACAGTGCCGTTCTGGCCGCCTGCTATCTGGTTGCCCCACTCGCCCCCCGTGCCACCTAGATACGTGGAATAGAGCAGGCTCGTACCGCTAGGGTTTAGCACGGACACAAAGACGGTTCCGCTGGAGTTCGCTGTGCTCGTATACCCGTTGAGTGTGGGGAAATCGAGCGATGTCGTCGTTCCCACCACATAGGCGTTGCCTGCAGAGTCCGCAACGATCCCATCGATCTCATCGTCACCGCTACCACCTAGATAGGTCGAATAGGCAAGCACAGGATCAACAACGAGCGGTGACCGCTTGTCATATGCACCGACGCTGAAGCCCACTTCATTGGAAGTTTTCAGCACAAAGCTACCTGCCACCGTCCGCTTCGCGCCGTTCACCATCTGATAGATCTCAGGAGGCTGAAGATTGAACTGGCCGCCCGGAGTCACTACATTCAGATTGCCCTTTGCGTCGACGCTCAGATTGCCGCGGGTATCAAGGTGGAGACGAATGGCGCCGGGATCAGCCTTCGGCGCAACGACGAAATCAAACTCCAGATGCTGCCGATTACCGTAGTAGATCAGATCGATGCCGGGATAGATGCCTGCATATCTAACACGCTTGTAACTCGGAGCACCAGTGACCCATTTCTTTGCATCATTGCCGATGAAATAGTTACTCTTGCCCGGAAGCGACTCCACCGGTTCCATCCGAGCCTGTGGATTTTCCCCTGCCATCGTAATGTGGATGAGTTCTGCTTCGCGTGCCGCTACACTTCGTGGCGATTTGCGATGCAGTTTTCGCAATCTGGCGGATGTTTGCGTCTGCGCCACCGTTTTATGCAGTGCGAGTACGGCTTCATTCGACTTAAGAAATAGTGTGTAGCCGTCTCCCCGTGAGATGAATTGAGCAGCAGGATCGGTCTGGCCTTGATTGGTTTCGAAACTAAGAGGCAAGCTCCCATATCCGCTCGCAGCACTATGCAAAGAGGACGAGGGCAGCGGTACAAGTGCTTTCGTAGCTATCGATTTACCCAAGCTAGTTTCCCCTTGGCCAGGCAATACCTGTGCCAGGGACTCGATCGAAAAGAAAGACATTGCCAGCAATAGAATCAGGACACGCTGCCGAAAACTCATGGGGAGTTCCTCCGCTACAGCACACATAGAACTGAACAAAATTGGGCAGATTGGGGCACTGTCATGGCGAAAGCCATGCTCATCTAGCTTGCCGGCTTGAAGGGGGGATTCAGCGGTCAGCTTGCGGATAGAGATGATTACTGCACAATTTAGTGCACAACCAATCTAAGTCTTGCGCTTCTATGAAACGGGCCAAACGATAGCAGAGTTCCTCGATAGGCATCAAGTGAATTCTTTATAAACGCGGAGCCGAACGAAGCCGTTGCATTGCATTGCTCGATTCGATTCATGTAACAAGAAAGTAATGAGTGGCGTTTCGAGAGAACTACTAAGTCATCAGGCTGCGCCCTACGAGTAACAGTTGCATAGATAATCGAAGGCGCACCGAATCAACGCCTTCCGGGCTTCGTCCTCTGCTCTGTTTCCTCTATATTTGAATTTGGCAGTTAAGAAGATCGCAGGCTTTCGGTTGTTTCCTGTTCTGTAACAGCTCGTTACAAAAGGCATAACACTTATAGATCTTCGCATTAATGCCAAGCTCCCATTTGGAAAAAATTTGTTGACGCACGATTCACATCCTGCGGACGTATGGAGCCCCTGGTCCCGAACCGGATTCAGCAAGTTATTGAAAACTATGGAATTCTTAGGTCTCTAAGTGATTGCTGTTGAACCTGTTGCGGGTACGCTTATTGAACGCAATTGAACTTTGCGGCTCCTGAGTACTTTGACCGCCACATTTTCATCTACAGGTGAGTACCTCCCAGAGACACTCTTCTGGCTCGTCCTCGCGTGTGCGCACCGATAAACAATCAGACACGGGGGCGTTTCTTTGGGAGCACTTCAAACGGGCAGGTGAATTGCGTTTTGAAAACGGCTTCGCCGTAGAATGCTTCCCCTTCCACTGTGACATTAAGCCTTCCCTCACTTGCGTCATCAGGTACGAGCACCACGATCCGGGTCGACTCCCAACTCTCTATCTTCCCTGGCACTAGGCCGGCTCCAAATAGCACACAGCCTTGTACCCCGAAATTAGCTCCCCCGATCACAACTCGGGTTCCCTTCGATCCAGAAGGACGTGAAAGGGTCGGCCCTAGGCTACTGCCATGCATTGGGGCGACCCGCAAAGCATTTGTCCTAATCATTTCATACTGGCGTGACTGGCGACTAAAAGCGGGAAGGAGGCAAAGGTAAAAAACAAGAAAGCAAATCCAACATGTGTGGGATGCAGCATATTAGGATTTGACGCTAGCCAGGCAGAAAGTATTTTCAATCGGAAGCGCTCGATGAATCGCGTTGCAAGGAAATGCGAGCGCGAGAATGTACCACCTGAGCCTGGTTCTCCATAGGAATAAATTGGACAACATACTCCGGAGTTGCTGCCCTCCTTGAAACCTCAAGCAGACAAGTGCAAGCATCCCCGGTAGGCAATTCCCTAGTAGCAGCTTCGCATTAGCAAACGGCCAAATGACGCGCCATCCCAGAAAGACGATATAAAAGACCTGCTGCTCCTGAATAGGCCAAAGCCAGACTGTCCATGAAATTACGACGCTCATGCAGAAGAAGATTAGAAGAGACAAAAGCTGACCTCCGTCTTGACACTCTCAATCCCTATACCACTCTCCAATGTCCACTTTCTCTCTCAGAGGCCACGGTAAATCCCGGTCCGCCGTAGACTCCGGATCTTCTTCATCGTCCGTCCGACTCACAGAACCGCGAGGTCTTTAGAAATTCGGCAGCGGTTGAACTCGTATTTGCCAATTGTCTCCGGATGGCTCGAACCTCTCTTTCGGCACCGCAACACTACCCGGCGAAGGCGGCCAAGCTAGGCCGAAGCTGACGCTGCCCCCTTGAGGATGTACGCCCCCGTTAGCATCCTTGACGACATCTGTGCCCACTTGGACAAGCTTCCCGGCTCCTGCTGCTGGAGTTGCTTCTAGTGTTTGGCCGGGTCTAGCGCCGTTTACGTTGAAAGTAATATTCGCCCCGACTGCGGGAGGAACAACCACGGAAACCTGTCTAGTATTATCAACCTGCATGAACCCATGCTGAAATGATGATGTAACGTGCGTTCGGCTCAATATCCATTGCCAGTAGACGCGGAAATTATCTGGCCAACTCGGTGCCCTCCGCGTGTCAGGCGTTGCTGTAACATTAACGGTAGTACAAACCGTAGCTGTGCACGGCTGCTGTTGCGCCAACTCTGCTGGCCGCCCTGTAACGGACGACTTACAACTTTATCTCTCATCAGGCCAGAAAACGCATCCCGTAATTCTCCAACTCGGCAGCGAACTCCTTAATGGTCTCCTCTGCGTCTGCCCGTATTTCTAGCCACTCATCATGACTTATTCTGACGAGCGTCTTCCCTTCGACATCGAAAACCCAGCCGTCCCAAACGAAGTAAAACACCATGCAAAGTATGCTGACGAATGCATCCTCGTCAGTTCGTTCGAACAGGTGGACCGGCGCTTCAATCAGCGATCGGTCCTCTCCTAGGGAGCGCCTATACCCATAGAACAGGTCAAGGTTCTCAGCAGATCCCCACACGCCCCATCCAGACACATAAACACAGATGCGCGAATCCTTAAGAAGCAAGTATGCAAAGAGCCGGGATAGCGCCGTCTTTCTTCCAGAATCGGGAGGGATCGAGTATGTCCCGCCAACTAGGCGCAATCGTCTCGATATATGGTTGAGAAAAGCATCCAAAGATTCTCCGCCCAACAATTCGCTCGCGTTTTCTTTAGTCAGTATCTTCATTGCGGGCCTACCTTCCTACGGCACTGGAACGAGGTTTCTCGGTGGGTAAAGCCTTGAGCCCTCGTCGATGATGAAATAGACGACCACTTCCACGGTTCCCCACCTCGCTATTGGCCCAGGCACAATCGATCTCATTCTGTCCAACATTCCAGGATGTGCTTGGTCAGGCGTGATTGGATTCCCTTTAGGATCGTGGCGGTCCGTGGAAACCTCTACCACCCTTGTCAAGATCCCAGTGTCCGTCAGGATCCCAACTCCCTCGCGGCGGATTAGCTCCCTTCCAGCCGTCTGGCCCCCAAGTACCTCCACGCGGGTTCTGCAGATCGGGATTCCATTTCCACCCGCAGGAGGGCAACCGGGAACCGGAACCGGCGGGGCGTAGGTTGCCGTCTTTATCTGAAGGAGGCGGTTGCGGTGCGTTGGTGTCGCCTGCAATATAACAACGACCATTGAAGCAACTGCCGTGCGGTACAACGTACTCCTGCTGTTGCGCCGAGAATAATGCCCACATCTAGACGCTGCGCTAACAGAACAAACGAAAGAGATCGTCATGGAAGTTGACTTAGCATCGTAGGCATAATCTCAGGTCTCAGAATCGGGGCTTGAGTCGGGAATAAATGCAAACTCATCCATCTTTCTTTTGACATTTCCCGGTGCCGCTGTTATGAGGACTACTTGTCTAGAATTCCTCTAGGCACGACATCGGGCGGAATGGACCAGGTTCTTGCGTAGATTTCACATCCGTCGCCTATTACATCGCTCGCCATACGCCTGACTTCAAGAATGGACTCAAGAATCCAACGTACCTCGTCCCCGGCGTCATTCTCATACGAGTGGCTCAGCTCTTTTCCCTTTGCCTCAGCTTTGCGGTAAGCCTCTTCATAGGAGGCAGCTCGCACCAAGACGAACTCTTCAGAGAACAGAGGCTCATTGTCGACGTAAACAGAGCACCTCATAAGGATTCTGACTACGTACCAAAATTGAGCGTTCATTTCTTGAATCTCCCATCTGTCAGCAGCTTCATCGCTGTTTTGGCTGCGCGGTCCCCGTTCTTTGCTGCAGCCTCGATGACTTTGATCGTAGAATCCCTGAATTGGCCTGGGAATACAGAGTTATTCCCCTTTTGAGATACTGCGAAATATACTCCTCAGCCGTCAACTCATCTGCTTCTATTGGCCCTTGGTCGCCATGCATGAGAGCCAAACCGGCCAGCGGCAAGATAAGAACGGATGTTCATCGGTCCATTGCACTGCCTTATCTATCGGAGATGTCGCCTTCAGCCACGCATTTCCCAGATTCTTAAGAACAGAGGACCACATGATACGCGGAACTACTACGTAGTCCAATTTCGCAGTGACACAAGCGTCATACTTGCAGGGAGCCGCTTTCTGCTGTTGCGCCAACAACGACAGCGCCGCACACTGCTTTCTACTTTTCCGTTCGCCCCACACTCTCTGCAATCACAACGACTGGTGTGTACTCGCCGGCAGCTACACCGCGACGTAGAGTTCCGGTGACCACCACGTTCTGATTTGCCAACGCGTACGCCGCCCTCTCCCGCTTGGGACCGTCCGCACCTTCGAAGAACATTCGTAGGTCTTTTGTAGCCTTGCAGTCAGCGGCTTCAGAGGAGTTGCACGGTATGTTGATGGTGCGCTTCAGCTTTAGGAGCAGAATCGTAACATGAGCGTCCCGGGATTTGTCCTCGCCATATCCGGGCGGCCCATAAGTATGGAGGATCACAAGTTTCCCGCGCAGGGTAATCAGTTCCTTCTCTGGGAGAAGATCGGTACCTGTCTGGGCAAATCCCGGGTTACACGCGAGCACCACGCCAACCAACAAAACCAAGAAACTACGGTGCAGGTACGATTGTAACCGTTCCTTTTTCATTGAATCCCTCCGCTTGACCTATCGCATGTTCGAAAGTACTGAATTGCCCTGGAGTTAAGTCCGACAGCTTTGTTGTTGTAGGAACACCGACCGTGCTCCCCACCTGATTCGCGTATGCAACTGGGTCGTTGTTGTCCGATGCTGGAGCATAGTGGGTAAAAGTGTCCGCTATCGAGCTACCCATGTAATTGTTGTCGAGTGATTGCGTCAGAGCATTCCACCCCGCTGCTTCGTTTGAATAAATTGCAAATCCTTTGTCTTGACCGATGGCTCCATATTTTGTGGTTTTGAGATTGCCTGGATTGTTGTCCCGGAAAGGATGGTTCCCGTGCCGGATTTCCTTCGACCCATCTGCGCGCTTAATCGTTACGGTCTTTCCTTTTGCAGTTGCAGTCTCTTTCTTTGGTTTCGCCTTCTTCTGTTGCGCCGCAAGCTGCTGTTCTGTCTGGCCGTTGCCCTGCTGCTGTCCAGGTGGCGGCCCATCTAATCTGTTATCGTTGGTGGCAGTAGTATTGGTTACGTCTGCCCTGTCTCCGGTCTCATGCCCATCCAAGTCGGCGAACGACTCCGGATCGTCGGCCACCATGGAGTAGAGATTCAGCGTCTGCGGATTCGTCAAATTGGCGTAAGGGACGGGTACCGGCACAGCAGACCAGTCCGAGCTCAACCAGCGGCCATAGCGCCATGAATAATACCGCGCGCCAAAGTCGTCGTTCTGCGTCTCCGTGTCTCGCTCTTTGCCTTCAAACTTGTAGCTCTGCGAGCAAATCGAAGTATAAGCCAGTTCGGCGCCGAAGGGAGTAAAGTCACCGTCATAACAGAGAGTCCCGTCCACTTGCACCATCACTCGCGAGCTGCCGAGCAGGTCCTGGGCATAGTACAGCGGGTTGCTTGACGCGGGCAATACGGCTATCCGTCTGCCGCCGAAGAATACATATTCGTTGAGTGTATTTCCGCCAGAGTCGGTTTCGGCCAGAATCTCTCCACCTGAGCCGTACCAGTAGAACTCGCCGCCGCCCTTAGAGACTCGGCGTCCGTCTCCGTCGTAGGCGTAGGCTACTCCCGCAGCGGTCGTCATCTGGTTTTCGCCGTTCCATGTGTAATTGTAATTGCCATCGTTCAGAGTATTGCCGACCGCATCATAGGTCATAGCGGAGAGGTGATTGTTGCCATCAGCACCAACGCTAGGAAGCGTGGTCTGGGTACACGCGTTGTAGTTTGGCGTCCAGCCGGACTGGTTGAGCAGGTTGCCCCATGGGTCGTAGGAGTACTGATATCCCCAGCAAGAGTTGCTATCGGGTATCGTCGTGCCTGCCGAAATTATACGGTTCACCTGATCATAGTTAAATACCTGCGAACGGTTGGGATTGAGATTGTTGGTGATGCTGCTCACATGCCCTGCATTGCCTCCATAAACCGGATCTACAAAATTATAGGAGACATCCATGGCGGCGCCCGCCGAGGACGACGCCGTGATCTCGTTCGGCTGCAAGCGGTTGTTATAGCTCTCAGAGATATTGAACCCGCTAGATGAACAGCTCTGCCCAATGCTCATTGCATAAATGCTGCCTTGGGGCGTATAGCAAACGGCGCCAGGTGTGCAACTCGTGCCGCTGGGAGGTGCTTGCCAGCCAGTAGCGTAGGTTATGCCGTTAGAACCGTCGGCGGCGGTGCTGGGCCGGTCGGCGCCGTCGTAGGTGTAATTGACCGTTCGTCCAGTCGGATAGACCAGTTGCGTCACGTTACCGGCAAGGTCGAGATAGTATGTTGCCGCCATGATCACGTTAGAGGGAGAGCTGTTGTTTATGCGCAGCTCTTGATGGATACTGCGGGAATTTCCAGGATCAACCTGATAGGCCCATGACTCAGAACCAGCGGCGTCGGTCATTCCCGTACGATGGCCGATGTTCTGGCAGGCGCTCAGATTCAGGCAACTCGATCCGTCGTACGTAAAAGACAATGACGGATCGCCGTTCGAGTAGCTGACCCCGGTTACCCGGTGTAGCGGATCGTAAAAATAGGAGGTTGTGACAGGAGATTGGCGAGAATCTGTCCTTGAGCCGACGGTGTTGTCAGGATTGTAGGAGTAGCTGATGGCGCTCGTTTCGGGATTGCTGGAGCTTGTCATTCGCGACAGCGAATCGAAGTTGAACATTCGCGTGCGAGAACCGTTCTGAACAACTTGCGTAAGATTGCCGAGAACATCGTTGGTGTACGCTGTGGCCCAGACCGGATCGTTAGAACCTGGGCAACCGCTCGAGGCAACCGTCGCCCCGATAGCATTTGGTTCATCTACTTCGACAAGCTGGCCAAGAGCATTTACGCGGCTGCGGCGCCATCTTCTGGTCGGATCAGTAACCAGCGTACTGGGAAAACAGTAGGCTGTACTTAGAGTCGAGTTGTCAGGATAGGTCTCGCCGATCTTGCGGCTGAGTGGATCGTAGCTGTAGGTAGTGATGCCTGGACTGCTTGTCGCGTCGGCACCTCCGCGATAAGGATTTGAAACAGTATGAACTCGTCCTAACCCGTCGTAGGTTGTGTCGGTGTAAACCGTTCCTTGAGGATCGGAAGTGAGTTGTGTTTGAGTCAGGCGCCCAAAGCCGTCAAACACGTTGGTCTGGTACCTGCTCAGTGACGAATTAATACTGGTTTGTAGTGTTGCCGTAAAGGGGTAGGAGCTTTCCTGGCGAGTAATGATGTCCTGGCCGCCATCAGGACGTGTGACCCCCGAAAGCCGCCACATGGAGTCGTAGCCATATCCAGTTGTGAGCTGGTTGGGGTCAGTCACGGATGTAACCAAGCCCGTAACGAAGTCATACCCCTTCGTTGTCGGCTGCCCTAGGGCATTCGTAATTGTAGTTGGATAAGCTCCCCAATACGTCATGGAATATGCATACGTTGTCGTGTTCCCGCACGGGTCAGCGGAGGTGTGCAATGTGCCGGAGTTGAAGTAGGTCATCGTGCTGATGAGGTAAGAACCTGACCCGCCAGACTTGCCATTTGGACACATGAAAGTTCCGGAGTTCAGCCACCGCAGGATGGACGTATTGTTGCCGCGGTACGTTCCCATAGATGCATAAAATTGATTCGACGAAGTCAATCCGGAGGCGGCCAACGCCGTCTCGTCGTAATTGTACTGAGTCAGAGACGCCTGGCCCCCTGCACCATTGTTGACCTGCACGGTATATGGCAAAGTCAACACATTGCTGGCGAGATACGAGGAGGCGTTGGGACCGCTGAAAGCCATATATTTGTTATTCGTAGTCCGAAGCAGAGGGCCAGGCGAGCCGTAGCCGAAGTCATAGTCGTTCTGGCTCAAGAGCACACCGTAGATAACGCTCGGTGTGGGCCCATTCCCGGTCCCTATAATTGGAACACCAGTGGTGTCATAGCCCTTCCAGACCTGGGAGACTTGGCCGCTAGGCATGTCGGTAGTGGTGATAGTTTGGGGAACTACATTCATTGCCGTTAGGCTGTTGAACGGATCGGCTGTATAGGTATACGTTGTCGCCGTTTTTTTGAGAACGTTCCCCCCTGTATACGGGCCGCTGTATTGGTCCACCTCCGTTTCGTACACGGAGCAGATGGCATTCCCTAGCTGCGTTTCGGTATGCACGGTATCGTTGTTCGCAGGATCTGTGACGACTGTTTGCATAGACCCGAGAGTAGGGGTATTTGGGTACACAGTATAGCTCCACCTATGGGCGCCAGTTTGGTCGTTCACCGTTCGGGAAGTGACCGGGCGACCGTAGGGGTACAGATCGGTAGGAACCCCTGTCGGAGAAGTGTAATATGACCCCACACAGGTGCCGGACGAGGTGGTCCAAGTGTAAGATATTGTTCCACCTGTTGGAAGTGTGATACTCGAAAGAGCACCAGTGGTATCAAATTCAAAAATCCACGCTGTGCCATTCGGCAACACGATGCTCTGAATCTGAGTAGTCGTGCTCGAAGTAGGCTGGCAGAGCCCAGTGCAATTCGGAGCCGTAAAGGAAATAGGAAATTGGGCATAACAAACGGTGAATTGAGATGTGCCGCCGTACGGTCCGGGCGGGGACCAGAGGTAGGCACTAACGGTCGGAAGCAAACCCTTGCAGCCCTGACTTGTAGTCGGAGTTGCCCACCCTGAAGAAAAGAGAGGAATTACACGCCCTAGGGTATCGGTCCAGCTGACTGGATTTCCCGCCGCGTTGACCGTCGTGGTCATTGAGTTGCCATTGGTATCCTGGATCGACGCGGGCTGCCACCCGCTTATGTTGTATATAGTGCCCTGGCGGTCCCACAGGGTACCGGCTTCCGGATTGCTTGAGTTGGGCTCAAAGCGATAGCCAGTTGCGTCCTTTGACATCCAAAAGTCCGGATAGGTATTTACATAATCCAGCTGGTGGGATGCGCCATCAGCTTCAACCACGCTGTAGTTACTGCTGACCGTTGGTTGGTTAATTGAAGGGACATCCGGGACAATGGCAAGCGCAGTCCAGTTGAGAGATCCCCTATATTCGACGTTATACCCATAGGTTGAGCACTGTTTGTTAACTGGGTTGCATGTTGCCCATGGTTGAAACGTTGGGTTGTTGTAAACTAATGAGAAACCGAGATGAAGCTTGTCGCCACGCTGTGGATAAGAAATGAGGGGAATATGGAGGGATAAATTGCCGTTGACCATGCTGATAGAGTCGATGTCGCCGCCATGATATGCCCCATACGGCTTCATACCCTGTTCCAAGCCCGATAGGTCTTGGGCATATCCAGAAACAAGACCTAGGATGAACAAGGATATCAACAGTGCGAGAACACAGCGCAACTGATGGAGCCGTCCCACCTGCTGCTTGGCGAGTCTAGGCGCATTCGATTCGGTCCTACTATTTGATGCAAACGGCACCGCGACCTGCAAGTAAATCATAAGTCCCCCCCCAACGATGAAAAGTACAAGCAGTGGATCGATGGAACCCATTTAATGTTTTGGCATGCGCGTTAAGCCCCTACCTCTCATTCGTTACTGACAGGGCGGTGGGCCTGATGACTGACTTGTAACCATGAACCCTTCTGGCGAACTCGACTCAGTTCCGACTGTAACGATGACCGGAACCAGCTGATTAGGGGGAATCCCCATTGGCACTCCCGCTGTGATCGAGTTTGCGCTCCAAGCAGCGATTGCTGCATTGAGCCCATAGATGGTGACCGATCCTAGCGTTGACCCGAAATTCGTCCCGGTGATGGTCACAAACGTCGAACCTGCGGGGCCACTTGAGGGCGTTAATCCCGATATGGCCGGAGGCGGAGGCAGAACGACGACGCTTTGCGTGACTTCGGGTGCCGCCGCGTAATTGGCATTACCAGCCTGGTCCGCTGCCACTACAACCGTGCCCACGCCTGTGATCGTCAGCGTGTTGCCAGTGATCGATCCCGGGCCGGAGACAATGCTGAAGGTCACCGTATTGCCTGAACCACCGCCCGTAGCCGACAACGCTATAGGCGAGACGCCGTAGAAGACCGGCGACGAGGGCGCTGTGAAGTTAATCGTCTGCGATCCATCGTTAACGACAACGCTTTGCGTGACTTGCGGAGCCGCTGCGTAGGTAGAATTACCAGCTTGGTTCGCGGCTACCACAACCGTGCCCACGCCTGTGATCGTCAGCGTGTTGCCGCTGATCGATCCCGGACCAGAGACGGTGCTGAAGATAACCGCATTGCCTGAACCACCACCGGTAGCCGACAACGCAATAGGCGAGACGCCATACAAAACCGGCGACGAGGGTGCCGTGAAGTTGATCGTCTGAGATCCGACGTTT
>Ga0181520_10001397_pt1 | contig 49180 bp, 34 predicted proteins | sample PEATcosm2014_Bin_29_FD_132451 | JGI IMG/M metagenome (GOLD analysis project Ga0181520, IMG submission 132451) | Peatland microbial communities from MTU Mesocosm Facility, Houghton, MI, USA - PEATcosm2014_Bin02_30_metaG | ecosystem: Environmental > Terrestrial > Soil > Wetlands > Peat | place... | reverse complement strand
TCGCAGGGGGCGAGCCGACGCAGGAGATGGAGCGAAGAGTGGCGAAGGTTTCCCGCTATGCCTTCGCCGGCCAGGGCAAGATGCTGTCGCTCCTGGAGGAAGTGCGTCTCCGCTCCATCCCTGAAGATTCCCCGCAATCCATCCCTCCGGCTTTGATTCCATATATCGCTCGGCTCCTGGATGTGAGCGCTTCCTTTGGCAGGCAACACCAGACGCAGATCGGTGACGATCAGCGTCCCAGGTTCGGACAGATTGCCGCGATGCTGACCCGGCTGCAAACAGAGAGCGCTGAGGAAGCCAGGGATCTGGAAGAAATGGAGCCGGAGGAAACTGCCGGCCAGATCCGCCAAATCGAGCAATTGCTGTACACCATGGAGGCCATTTCCCACGCTGATCAGCTCCAGCCGCATGAAAGGTTGCTCAAGGCTCTTCCCCAGAGGGAAAAGAGACCGTGGTTCCGTCCGGGCGCCTGGAGCAACCCGGAGTACCTGACCTATGCGACAAAGCTGAGCCTGTGCGCCACTATCTGTTACGTCATCTATAACTCACTGGCTTGGCCGGGTGCCTCGACGGCCACACTCACCGTGCTGGTAGCCGGAGTCACCTCAAGCGGCGCCACCAATCAGAAGATGCTCTTCCGCATCCTTGGCGCCACCATTGGAGGCATCCTCTTCGGGATCGGCTGCATCGTCTTTGTCTATCCCTTTGCCGACTCCGCTCTGCCCTTTCTGATTTCGGTTGCCCTTGTGTCGTTCATCGGAGCGTGGATTGCGCGCAGCGCACACATGAGCTATGTCGGCTTGCAGATCGTTTTTTCCTTTTACCTGGTCGCCTTCCAGGAATACTCCACTCCCATCGGCGGATCCGCGGGGCAGGGACAACTGATGAGCAAAGTGCATGGCTTCGGAGCGCCACTGCAGATGACCCCCGCCAGGGATCGCCTGATGGGCGTGCTGATTGCCCTCGTCGTGATGTGGGTCATCTTCCACCAGTTGCACCCGAAGCGAGTTGTAGACAGGATGCGTCTTGGCTTGGCTCGGCTCCTGCGCATGGAGGCGGATCTGTTATCGCTCATCCGCAGTAGGGAGACCGGCCGGGTAACTGCGTTGCGCGAGGATGTTCTCGCGCTCGTTCTTGAAGTTCGCGGGCTTGCCGAAGCGATTCCTTATGAACTTGATCAGCACGTGGAACGGGATACGGAGATCAGTGAAGAAATTCAGCACGCTTTGACCAGCACGGAGGGATTATTTCTTCACGCCAGGGCAGCATGGCCCCGTGCAGACGAGACTCCTGCTGAACTTGCGGTGGTAAAGACCATCAACGATTCGGTTGCGCAGGGCATGCGCGACATGGCGGACATGTTGGATGGGACGTCGAGAAAGCAGAAATTGGGTGAGATAACATCCGCACTTTCGGCATCCAGAGCTGCGGCTGCCTCTTCAGAGTCTTTGACAAGCGTCTTGAGCGCGTACACCCGTCTGCAAAGGCAGATTCTGAAGATTCAAGCCGACGCCTGAGTCAAGAGCCTATCTTCCCATGGCAAGGCCGTTGCAGTGAAGGCCCGCCAGACCGGGGAGAATCTCGGTGGGTTGGCAGTCCAGACCATTTCGCTTCAGGTTACGATACATTCTGCTCTGCCCAACTGCGTGCCGCATCTCCCCACATGGGGCGTGCAATGAAATACCCTTGTGCAAAATCGCACCCCAGGGTATTGAGGTAGTTGAGAGTACTCAGGTCGTCGACCCCTTCCGCCGTGACGCGTAGTCCGAGGCTATGGCCGAGATCGACGATTGATTTGATGACGGTGAGCGATTCCTTGGTTTGCTTGGCAATCATTACGAAGGATTTATCGATCTTAATCTCTGAGAAGGGAAGCCTGACCAGTTGAACCATGGAGGAATATCCGATGCCGAAGTCGTCTATCGACAATTGAAAGCCCTTCATGCGGATTCGCGTCATCAAATCGAGAGAGAGGGTTGGATCGACCATGGCGCTGGTCTCTGTCAATTCCAGGACGATACGCTCTGGAGCAATTTGAAATCGCTGACAAAGAGTGGCAAGATGATCGGCCAAGTGAATATCCACGAGACTTTTGGCGGAGAGATTCAAAGACAAGTGCACATTGGGTTGTGGAAAGGCGCTGGAGAACCACTCAAGGCTTTGGTCGAAAACCTGTGCAGTCAGATTCTCGATCAGTCCGGTTTCCTCGGAAAGGGGGATAAAGCTGTCTGGCATCACGATCCCCTTGTCGGGATGTTGCCATCGGACCAGTGCCTCCAGTCCAGTTATGGCGCCGCTCTTGCAGGCAATCTTGGGCTGATACGCCATTACAAATTCGTGGCGATCGAGCGCTTTCTGTAGGTCCGCCTTGGTAATTTCGAATTGATTGCCGCACCCGGCTTCTATCTCTGCCGACAGCGGCTCATCGCGCTCGCTTCCTTGACCAATGAGCGCTCGCAGCGCGTCCTTGGAGATGGGCTTGGAAATGATCCCCGCGATACTCAGGCCATGCTCCTGCGCCGATCGCTGGGCGGCGTCAAGCACACGCGTACCCATTCCGCTCGATATGACGATTTTCGCCTTGGATTTGCGCTCGGCCAGGAGGCGCATGATTTCAACGCCGTCGAGATTCGGCATTACCAGATCGATGGTGATGATCTCCGGGTTCATCTCAACCAATTTCGAGAAGAATTCCTCTGGGCAGGTCACAAACTCCGCCTCAAAGCCGAGGCTCTCCGCAATCCACTGGATGGTCTGACCGACAGCCGCGTCATCGTCCAGAATGAGAATGCGTCTGTTAGGCATTGCGTCCCTCCTCATCAGGCACGGACTGGCTTGCCGTCAGCATTCCGCGGATTCGTGTCGCCAGTTGCAGCCGGGAGTAGGGCTTATTCAGCAACTGTATATCCTCGTCCACCAGCCCCAGGTGAAGTATTGCACTTTCTGCATACCCGGAGCAGAACAACACCTTCAACGCCGGGTAAAGCTTGCGTGCTTCCAGAGCCAGTTCACGGCCATTCAAGCCGCCCTGCATCACCACATCGGTAAACAGAAGATCGATATCCTGGTGCTCCCGGAGAATCGCCAACGCGTCTTTGCCGTTCGCAGCCTCAAGGACCCGGTAACCGAGATAGTTTAACTGGGTCTTGGCAAACTCCCGGACCGGAGCATTGTCTTCCACCAGAAGGATGAACTCCGAGCCATGAAGATCGTCAATCGAGGTAGCTTCCTGATTGGATAGCTCGCTTTCCTGGTTAGCCTTGGGAATGTATAGCTTCACAGATGTTCCCTGTCCGGGTTCTGAGTAAATCTTGACGTGCCCATTAGATTGCTTGGCAAAGCCATACACCATGCTTAACCCCAGACCTGTACCCTTGCCAACTTCCTTGGTAGTGAAGAATGGATCGAAGACACGGTCCAGGATTTCCGGTCTAATGCCACAGCCCGTGTCAGAGACTGCAATCAGAATGTATTGCCCCGGCATGACGTCGGCGTTCTGTTCTGCGTAGCTGGAATCCAGGGTTGCGCTACCGGTCTCGACGATCAATTTTCCGCCTGTCGGCATGGCATCGCGGGCATTCACGCAAAGGTTCAGCAGTGCGTTCTCCAACTGCGTCAGGTCAACGAGCGCCGTGCAATCCTCTCCACTCTGGATCACTTTCAGGTCGATATCCGCGCTCAAGATGCGGCGCAGAAAGCTCTCCATATTCGCGAGCATCCGATTGATGTCGACCGGCTTCGGCTGCAACGCCTGGCGGCGGGCGAAGGCGAGCATGCGATGGGTGAGGTCCGCGCCGCGCTGCGCGGCTTCGAGGATCATCTGCGCCATCTTGCTCAAGCGCGGGTTCTCTTTGGCTTCCTCGCCGATGAACTCAGAACAGCCCATGATCACGGTCAGCAGGTTATTGAAATCGTGGGCAATCCCTCCGGTCAACTGGCCCACCGCCTCCATTTTCTGCGCCTGCCGGAATTGCTCCTCAAGCTGCCGCCGCTGAGTAATGTCGCGGAAGGTCCAGATTCTGCCGTAATAATTGTTCAATTTATCCCGGACCGGGGCCGAGTAGCGATCGAAGATGGTGCCGTTCAGCAATTCAACCTCATCGCGGCTGACCTCGTCGGGATGGGAGTTCAGATAATCCACTTTCTCTCTAAATTGATCAGCGTCCTTGACGATGGTGTGCACAAATTCGCGCTGCCGGGCATCGTCTGGGTCCTCGGCAATCTCCTGGGGGATATTCATCAGTTCGTTCATGCGCTGGTTTTGCAGGATTTTCTTATTCTCGCTGTCAACCACCAATACGCCGTCCAGGGAGGAGTCTACCTGCGCCTCGAAGAATGCGGTCCGCCAGCGCAGTTCCGCTTCCGCCTTCTCACGTTCCTTTTCATGCCGGTTCACTTCCAGGGCGAAGGAGATATCCATCGCCATCTCGTCGAGGAGCAGGAGTTCATCGCCGGAGAAGAACTCCGGTTCGCCAGCGTAGAGGCTGAATACGCCTTCAACCTGGCCATCGACGATGAGCGGAAAACCTGCTGACGACCGGAAGCCGTGGCGCAGAGCCTGTTCGCGCCACGGCGCGTAATTGAGATCGTGCTCGGTGTCGTTGCAGATGGCGTGTTTTCCGGTACGGGCGCATTGCGATGACGGTCCGCCATATTGCTTCCGGTCAAGCAGATCGATCTTAATTTGATCGAGGTAGCCATCCACTGCGCCGCTGGATGTCACCGGCTGGAGGGCTTGCGTGAGGGGATCGATCATGCCGATCCACGCCATCCGGAATTTCCCCTTCTCCACGGCGATGCGGCAGGCGGTTGTAAGCAGAGCCTGGGTGTCTCTTTCGCGAACGATAGTCTCGTTGATGCCGCTCAGGACGGCATAGACGCGGTTGAGCTGCTGCACGTGCTTTTCTGCCTGACGCCGCTTCTCTTCATGGCGGTTGACTTCCAGGGCGAAGGAGATGTCCATGACCATCTCATCCAGCAACTTGATTTCGTCGTCGTCGAAGAACTCCAACTCGCTCGCATAGAGATTGAAAACGCCGACAACCTGGCCCTCGCAGTGGAGAGGAAACGAGGTCAGGGACCGGTATCCGAGCCGCAAAGCGTACTCTTTCCACGGCCGGTAGAGCTCATGCTCGATATCGTTGCAGACCTGATGTTTTCCGGAATGGAAGCAGCGCGCCGCCGGCCCGGTGGCTGTCTTCGAATCCTGAAGATCGATTCTCACCCGTTTGAGATAATCCTCGGCCACGCCATTGGACGCGATGGGGATCAGCGCTCCAGTTGCGGGATCCGCTATCCCGATCCACGCCATCCGGAATTTCCCCTTCTCCACGGCGATGCGGCAGGCGGCATCAAGCATCGCCTGGGAGTCTTTCACGCGAACGATGGTCTCGTTGATGTCGCTCAAAACGGAGTAGACGCGGTTGAGCCTTAGAATGCGCTCTTCGGTCCGCTTGTTCTCTGTGATGTCGGTGTGAACCCACAGCCTTCCGTAGGACTCTCCATTTACGGTCAAAGGGACGAAATCCCTTAGAAGCACCTTCCCTGTTTGTAGTGAAATCTCTTCGCCCAATACCAATTTGCCTTTATTGACATTCTTCTGAATGCGGGCAACGAACTCGTCAGGTAGCGGGTTGACCTGCTTGGTCTTTTCGATCATGTCGACGGCGTTCAACCCCACCAGGGTGTCGGGCACATCCTCTGGGCAAAAGAAGTTGCAGAAAGCCTGATTGACGAACTCGACCTTCCCATCATCGGTTATCAGCAAGACGCCGGAATACAAGTTGGAGAGAATGGTGTAGAAGCGATGAAGGGTGGTCTGCAGAACACTTTCCGCCCGCTTTCGGTCGGTCGTGTCCTGTGCGATCCCTAGCAGCACAGTGCGGTTCTCCACCGAATCCTTCAAAGGCGCCGCGTGCAACTCCAGCCAGCGCCGCGCACCTTTCAATCCTTCGATTTCGCACTCGATTTTCCCGGATTCGCCGCGACAGACACGCTCTGTCAGATCGCGAAAGGCGTCGCGAAATTCCGACACAACTGCATTGTAACTACACTTTCCGATGACATTACCTGCGCTGTCAGCCTCCAGCATACGCAGGCCCGCTTCGTTCATTGTCAGGACTGTTCCGTCGGAGGCAATCGACGTGATGCAATTCGGGCTATTTTCAATGATGGCCCTGAGGTGGGCCTCTCGTGCAGACAGAGTGCGGTTTGCCTCTTCCAGTTGGAGGGCCTTTGACTCCAGTTTGTGGATGAGGACCTCGCTGTACTGCCGGAGCAAATCTGTCTCTTCGCCAACCGGAGCATTCGCGGGAGACATATCTCCTCGCACAGCTTTCGCCAGAACCTCGCGGATTCTGGCCATGAAGGGAGCGGGTTCGGTAGGTTTGACTATAAAGGCGTCCGCGCCGAGGTCCAGCGCTAGTTGTTCGTCCTTCGCGTCGGTATAGGTTGCCGTGTACACGACAAACGGGATCCGATTAAGCCGTAGGTCCGCTTTCCATCGCCGCAACAGAGTGAAGCCATCCATGATCGGCATGAGCAGGTCAGAAATGACCAACTCCGGTGGATCGGCCAAGGCTGCGTTCAACGCTTCGGCGCCGTTCCTGGCCGTATGAACCTCATACCCCGTGGAGCACAACAATGACTGCAAGTAATAGATGTTTTCGTCATTGTCATCTACGATCAGAATTCTTTGCATGGGATCATCTCGTTTCGCAGAGAAAGCCGATTACAAAGGCAAGTGTTTGGCGATTTGGTCGATAAAGGTGCCGGGGTTGATGGGTTTTTCAATATAGTCCGTCGCGCCCGAAGCCAGAGCTTTCTCGCGGTCCCCCACCATCGCATAGGAAGTTACCGCAATGATAGGTGTATCTCGAAGCGCTGGATTCATGCGGATTTCCGCAGCAACGGCGTAGCCATCGAGCATGGGGAGTTGAATATCAAGCAGGATCAAATCCGGACGTATCTCGCTGGCCATGGTAACTCCAAGTCTTCCATCCCGGGCTTCCTGGACAGAGAATCCGTGCTTCTCCAGCAGAAAGCGTACCAGATAGAGATTCTGTTCGTTATCTTCAATTACCAGAACTGTGTTCTTCATGAGTTTTGTCCCATACCAAAGGTAGTCGAACGGTGAATGTGCTGCCCTGGCCGAGAGCGCTTTGCACGGAGATGAATCCCCCCAGGAGCTCTACCAGCCGTTTGCAGATGGAGAGGCCCAATCCGGTTCCTTCGCGCTTGCGCGCCAGGCCGGTGTCTGCCTGGCGAAAAGGCTCAAATATATTCTGGTGGTACTTGGGGTCGATACCAATGCCCGTATCCCGAATGGTGGTGACAATCCATTCATGGTCCAGCCGGCATTGAACCACCACTTCTCCATGATCGGTGAACTTAACGGCATTGCCCAGCAGATTGATCAGGATCTGTTCCGTGCGCCGCTGGTCGCTGTAAATCTCGCCCACTTCCGGCGAAAGCTCTGTCCGCACCGCGATCTTTTTCTTTTCGGCCAGAGGCAGGATGGCGGACACGGTTTTCTGAATGGCGGTGAGCATGGGGAAAGGCGCGCAATAAATGTCGAGTTGGCCGGCCTCGATCTTGGAAATGTCCAGAACATCGTTGATCAACGCCAGTAAATGCCGCGAACTGTTCTGCACCATTCCCAACTGTTTTGCCTGTTCGTTGTTCAGGGGCCCCGCAAGTCCCTGAAGAACAATCCCCGTGAATCCGATGATCGAGTTGAGTGGAGTCCTCAGTTCGTGAGACATGGTGGCCAGAAAAGCTGACTTCAGCCGGTCGGCGGATTCCGCTGCATCCCTGGCTTCCACTAATTCAGCAGTGCGCTGACGAACACGATCCTCCAGTTCACTTCGTGCTCGCTCCAAAGCAGTTATGGCTTCGGCACGCTCCTTTCGCGCACGCAGAGACGCGATGCCATGAGCCAGGTTTTCCCCGAGTTCAGCTATGAGTTCAACTTCAGACGAGTCGAAAGCCTCGGGTTCGCGCGCGTAGATGGCCAAAGCTCCATAAACAGTGTGCCCTTGTTGCAATGGCACCGACATGACGGACTTAAAATCGCGGGGAGTCAGTTCATTGCGCCAGAGAGCAAATGTCGGCTGGTCGCTGAGGCGGCGCACAACTACCGGTTTTCCCGTGCGGATGGCGGGACCGACGCTTCCCCTCCCGTACTCATTGTCGGCCCAGCTCACATGGATGCGATCCAGAAAGCCCTCCGCTGGGCCGGCGAATGCGACCGGACGCACGGTGCATGCTTCGTCGTTCTCGGCATAACCCACCCAGGCAAACAGGTACCCTGCCGGCCCTACCGCGACACGGCAAACCTCCTTCAACAGGGCCTGCTCCTCGGTGGCATGAACCACGGCCGAGTTACATTGTGACAATACACGCAAAGCCCGGTGCGTTTGGCGCAGGGCATCTTCCTTCGCCTTGCGTTCGGTAATGTCCGTGCTGATTCCGCAAAGTGCATAAAATTGGCCGTCATCATCCCTGAGCGCAACCTTGACGCTCTGATAGTGGTGCAGAACATCCCCAAGCAGTGATTGCTCATCAAATACCAGTGCCTGGCTACTCTCCACAACCGACTTGTCATTGGCCGTGAACTGGCGAGCTGAGTCTTCGGGAAAGAGCTCGAAATCTGTCTTCCCTTTGGCGCATTCGCTGGGGATCTTGAACAACTCAGCCCAACAGCGATTGACAAAAAGATAGCGGCCAGCCTGGTCTTTCATATAGATCAACGCCGGCGAGTTGTCGAGCACCGCTTGCAACTCCGTAGCGCTCTTGCGGATCAGTTCCTCAGCCCTTTTGCTCTCCGTGATGTCGGTAAGCATGATCAACTGGCCATCGGCCTCGTGCTCTTCATCCGGAATCGCTGTGGTCGAAATCTTTGCCCACACCTCTTTGCCGTCCTTCTTGCATAATCGGAGTTCGCTCGCTCCAATTCTCAGAAGAAATGGTTGAGGAGCTTCAGGACAGAAGTCAAGAACCTTTTTTCCCGCCATTTCCTTCGGCTCATAGCCAAGCATGTAGGCGAACTGACGGTTGACGAAAGTTGTGCGGCCTAGCGCGTCGAGGGTCCAGATGCCCTCGTTGGCCAACTCGACAATCCGGCGATAACGCTTTTCGCCTTCCCGCTCCGCTTCTTGTGTCGCCTGTTTCCTGATGAGATATTCCCGCTCTGCCTCGGTCGCTTGCCGCTCGGCAATCACCGCCGATAAGAGGAGCCCAGAAACAGTCACCGTGGCAAAGAAGAGCTGCAGAAGAAGAGCGTTGATGAAAGGCAAATCCTTTGAAAAGGGTCCGAGGCCATGCGCGGTTGCGACCAACGCGATCGCGGCAATAACGGCATTGACCAAGGCGGTTCCGGCAACTCCAAACCGAATGGCCGCCCACAAGACGAGCGGGAAAACCAGCAGTGCCAGCACGGTATGACGATCTGCGAAATTGAGGTGTTCATCAAAGAGCATCACGCTGGTGAAGGCCGCGAGCAGGAGCAGGCCAACCAGTTCCAGTATCCGGGCGACAGAGCGCAATTTGACCAGTTCGCGAAGCGAAAGCAGCAAGGGCGCAGCCAGCAGAATGCCCATGGCGTCGCCCAGGTAGTACAGCGTCCATAAAGGAGCCGCTGTTGCCCACGGCTTTACGCCGGAGAAAAGGAGGACGCCGGTTCCAATGGATGCGCTGATCGACGAACTGAGGACTGCCGACAACACCATCAGTCCGAGCATGTCCCGCAGGCGGGTGAGCGAGGTTTGAAACCCCGGGATGCTGCGGAGCAGGAACGCGCCCGCCAGCGCCGCGGCTGTATTTCCTCCAGCCAGCCCCAAAGCCGGCAGGAGAGGAAGATGCCAGAAATAATTGACCATGAAGGCTGCAAGATAGATGGCAGGCCAGCAACGCCATCCAAAAAGCAGGAGACACGCTAGTGCAACCCCGGAGGCCGGCCAAACCGGGGAGACATTACCAGCGGTGAAAGGCACTGCCAAACCGGCCATGCCAGCCAGGAAATAGAGCACGCCAGTTCCGATTATGTGTTTGTACGCTGGGATTGTCATTTGGACTCTCGGACAGGTCAAATGTACACCCGTTTGTGTAGTCTCAAACAATCATTCACGCCAGGCAGGAGTACGGGAGGAAAGAGAATCCGCAGAACATATCCCTTATGATCGGGAGCAGCAAGATCGGGTTTTGCTTCAGAGCTATCGGATTGTTATCCGGACTTCACCAGGACGTCAATTCTCGCGTTTTGAAACCCAACCGGTCATGTCTGGCAGACAAACTGGAATTTGACCCTCAATTGGTGACACAGGACGCGGCAACTTGATTAGATACAATTTGTTGTGGCATCTATTGCGGAACGATCCTGAAAAGTCTTAGTGCTGTATCTGGAGCGCCCTGCGGAAAGCGCGAGTTTGCACACCCTCAGGCAGGGCGCTTCTGATACAGCGACTTGAAGGAAGCATCCGCATAGCCATTCAAATTTTGGAAGATGGGACCAAGCGAACAGCTAATCTTCGCTCAATCGGGTTCTTGCTTGCCAGCGAAGTTCAGGGCATGCCAGCCACTGAGTAAATTCCGGAGGAGGCACTGAGTGTTCAGGTCAACGCACGAACAAGAACATGACGTTGTAATCAGCGAGAGGCATATTAGTGAAATGTGGCCCGTGATAGAAAGCAAGTTCGGCCATTATCTTTCCCGTTTCGTTGAGTCATGCCAGCCACAGTAAAACGCCAAGTGCGTGATGGTCTCGATTAACTGCTCCTGCGTCACGCCGTTTTCGCGAGCTTTGATGAGGTGAGACCGAAGCTGTCTGGACGGTTCAGGCCACACGCACCTGACGCGAGCATACGGAGCGAAATCACAATCGCAACGCAGTTCCTCATGATGTCCCTTCCTGCTTTCTCGACAAAGATGGACTCAGAGTCCCGTCATCCTCAATAAAGTTTCAGGAAGACGGGTTCCTTCGAGTTTGAGCTTTGAAGCGGCTTCGTCAATCTGCCTGAGGTCGTTCCCATTCAGCTCGACGTTCACTGCGCCGAGGTTTTCCTCGAGCCGGTGCAGCTTGGTGGTTCCTGGAATCGGCACGATCCACGGTTTCTGGGCCAGCAGCCAAGCCAGTGCGACTTGTGCCGGCGTCGCGCCTTTGCGTTCCGCGACGGCCTTGACCAGGTCAACCAGAACCATGTTGGCCTTGCGCGCTTCAGGCGAGAACCGGGGCACTATGTTGCGGAAGTCGGTGGGATCGAACTTTGTGTTCTCGTTGATCTTGCCGGTGAGGAACCCTGCGCCGAGCGGGCTGAACGGCACGAACCCGATACCAAGCTCCTCCAGGGTCGGCAGAAGTTCGGCCTCAGGGCCACGCCAAAACAGCGAGTACTCGCTCTGCACTGCGGTGACCGTTTGCACTGCGTGCGCCCGGCGGATCGTTTGAACCCCGGCCTCCGACATGCCGAAGTGTTTGACCTTACCCTCGGCAATCAGCTCCTGGACCGTCCCTGCCACGTCCTCAATCGGCACGTCAGGATCGACACGGTGCTGATAGAAGAGATCGATGTGGTCGGTCCGCAAACGCTTCAGGCTAGCATCGGCCACACGCTTGATATGCTCGGGCCGGCTATTGGTCCCGCCAGTGCGCGCGCCAGTCTCAAGATCGATGTCGAAGCCAAACTTTGTGGCAATCACTACCTTGTCACGGATCGGCTGGAGCGCCTCGCCTACCAGCTCCTCGTTCGCGAACGGCCCATACGCTTCGGCCGTATCGAAATGGGTCACGCCAAGGTCATAGGCGTTACGAAGCAACTTGATCATTTCGCCCTTGTCGGCTGCCGGGCCATAGGCCGAGCTCATGCTCATGCAGCCGAGGCCAAGAGCAGAAACTTCCAGATCTTTACCTAACTTGCGCTTTTGCATTGTTCTTCTCCATTCATTTCGTTGACTTGAAGTTTCGCATCTTCCTTGCGCCATTCCATAGTTAGTTACTGACCGCAAAGTCAGTGCTTAAGCTGACTTCTTTCCAGTCTTCGATCTCCTGACGCTGCGTCTCGAGTTCAGCGTTCACAATCCTGAGAGCATCACTACCGAGTAGAAGCCGGAACGGTGCGGTTTTTCCTTCGACAATGTTGATGAGCACACGCGCGGCGCGCGCCGGTTCACCGGGCTGGGTGCCGTGGCTCTTGTCGTTTTCCTTGCGGCGGAGTCCCGCGGTATCAGCATAGTCGGCAATTGCCGACTTGGCCTGTTGAAGGGAGCGCCCAGCAAAATCCGTCCGGAAGGCGCCCGGATCGACGACCACCACTCGAATCCCGAGCGGTCCAACCTCCTTGCGGAGCGCATCGGACATCCCTTCAAGCGCGAATTTCGTGGCCGAGTAATAGCCAGAGCCAGGCATGGCTAATCTTCCGGCAATCGAGGACACATTCAGGATGGCGCCATGACGCCGTGACCTCATCCCGGGAAGCACCGCCTTGATCAGCGAAACGGTGCCGAAGAAATTGCTCGCAAAGAGCTCGGCGACTTCCTTTTCGTCTCCTTCCTCTACTGCCGCACGGTAGCCATAGCCGGCATTGTTGACGAGCACGTCCACCCCGCCAAAGCGTTGTTCCGCGAGCTTGACGGCGCTGGTAACCTGATCCGCCTTTGTAACATCCAGTACGGTTGAGATCGCTGTGTGGGGGAAGGCGGAAACCAAATTCTCCACCGATCGCAGGTTGCGGGCCGTAACTACAGCATTGAATCCCGCTTCAAGAACTGCCTGCGCGATGCTTCGCCCCAACCCGCTCGAACATCCTGTGATAAGCCAAGTCGACATCGGACTCCCTTTCTAACTATTGCTATTGACCAGATGGGGACTGCAAGCCCATACCCATGGCCCATCCACTGCGGCCGAATCGCGGGGAAGAATCCCCAACCATCTCATTCCCGGGTTAATTCTGCTTTATTGGCGCTTCCACGCCAGAAAGCGATAGCACCATTCCCGGCAACCGCGCGCCATGGACCGGCGTGCGGAGCAATGCGGCATTCAACTCCCGGAGTTCCGCAGGCGTGAAGCGTACGGCGTCCGCGCCGAGATTGTCCAGCAGATGCGGCATCTTGGTTGTGCCGGGGATCGGAACGATCCAGGGTTCCCGTGCTAACAGCCAAGCCAGCGCGATCTGAGCAGGTGTTGCTTGCTTGCGCCGCGCCCATTCCTTTACGACCGCAACAAGCGCGAGATTGGCTGGGCGGTTTTCGGGTGCGAACCAGGGCACCATGGCGCGGAAGTCACCCTGCTTGATGCGAGTGTTCTCGTCGATGGCGCCAGTCAGGAACGCCATAGCAAGCGGGCTCCAGCATACGAAGCCGATTCCTAATTCCTTGCATATCGGCAAGATTTCTGCCTCAGGGTCGCGGGCCATCATGGAGTATTCATTCTGAACAGCCGTCACAGGCTGCACCAAGTGCGCGCGGCGGAGCGTCTGGGGACCTGGTTCGGAAAGCCCGAAGTGCAATACCTTTCCCTGAGCGATCAGATCCTTGACCGTACCTGCGACGTCTTCGATCGGAACCGAAGGATCGACGCGGTGCTGGTAAAGGAGATCGATGCGATCTGTCTGGAGACGCTTCAGCATGCCGTCGACAGCCAATCGGATGTGCTCAGGCCGGCTGTTGAGGCCGCCCAACGATTTACCCGTATCAGGATCGATATTCCAGCCAAACTTTGAGGAGATGACTGCCTCGTTGCGGATCGGGCCAAGCGCTTCGCCGAGGATTCGTTCGACCTCTAACGGGCCATACGCTTCAGCTGCGTCGAAGAGCGTGACGCCGTGTTCATGAGCCGTGCGAGCCAGGGTTATCATGTCGGCGCGGCGCGGGGCAGTCGCATAGAAGGTGCCGGTGAAATCTTGGCACCCGAGACCAACGCTCGAGACCTCCAGTGTCCCGAGCTTGCGCCGCCCCTTCACCAGCGGCTTTGTCGAAGCACTACGGCTTGCCCGAGCGGTAGCCGGAAAGGAAAGACCGCCGGTGATCATTGCGGCGGCGATCATCCCAGTTGTGCGCAGAAACGAGCGGCGGTCCAGGTCATGGCTGCATCCCCGGTCAATGTCTTTGAGGTTGGACATGTTGTTCCTTTCGTCAGCTCCATAGGTTCGAGCTACTATCTGTTCACAAGATTCTGGAAGTGAGCAGAATATCTGTCACCCTGAACTTCAATCCCTGAGATGGCATCTTGAATGGCGCTCAGATCCTCCGATGTCAGTCCCACGGCTGCTCCGCCGAGATTCTCTTGGAGGCGGTGCAACTTGGTGGTTCCAGGAATGGGGACGATCCAGGGCTTTTGCGCGAGCAGCCAAGCCAGCGCAATCTGCGCCTTGGTTGCCTTCATCCGATCTGCAATCTGCCCGAGAGCATCCACTAGTGCCTGATTCGCCTTGCGAGCTCCTGCGGAAAAGCGCGGAACGATGTTGCGAAAGTCCGTCTTGTCGAACTCTGTCTTGTCGGAAATCGCTCCGGTCAGGAAGCCCTTGCCCAGCGGGCTGAACGGGACTAACCCGATACCGAGTTCCTCCAGTGTTGGAAGAATCTCCTTCTCCGGATCGCGCCACCACAACGAATACTCACTCTGCAGAGCCGTAAGCGGCTGGACAGCATGAGCGCGACGAATGTTCGCTGCACCAGCTTCCGACATACCGAAGTGCTTGACCTTCCCCTCCTGGATGAGGTCCCTGACTGTACCCGCTACGTCTTCGATCGGCACGTTCGGGTCGACGCGATGTTGATAGAACAGATCGATCACGTCGGTGTTGAGGCGCTTCAAAGACGCTTCAGCCACGGCCCTGATTCGTTCCGGCTTGCTGTTCGTACCCTGACTCGGGAGTCCGTTCTCGAAGCCGAACTTTGTTGCGATGACCACCTTGTCACGGATGGGAGCCAGCGCCTCACCAACCAGTTCTTCGTTCGTAAACGGGCCGTATGCTTCAGCGGTGTCGAAAAAGGTCACGCCACCGTCATAGGCGGCGCGGATTACTTTGATCGCCTCATTCTTTTCCATCGCGGGGCCGTAGCCGAAGCTTAGCCCCATGCATCCAAAGCCGAGGGCTGACACTTCGAATCCACTCTTTCCCAGGGTCCGCTTTTGCATTTTTCCTCCTTACCTCCACGTCGATCACCCTTGCGTTGCTCATGGTTACGTAGCGACGACCGATCCGTTCGGTGATGTCTCGAAGATAGCCGCACTTCGAGAGCAATGCCCTGCGGAGCGCGCCAATTTCCCTGCGGATTCCGCCATTCTCTCGTGGCTTCGAAACGGGCCCTCTCGGTGACTCATTGGCGTGCTTTGCAGGCAGAATGGCGCGGCCTGCGTGCGGCAAGGCGTCGAAATGGGGTAATCTCAAGATACGATTGAGGTGGTTCCGATGCTGAAACACTTTCGTGTTCCAGGCCGTTTGGCGCTCAAACTAACCGAATTCGGGATCTCGATCCCCGCCGTACTCCGCAGAGCTGGCCTGCCTCAGGATCTCTTCGAGCAGAAGCGCGTACTCGTCTCCACGGACGAACTCTTCGCGCTCTGGAGCGCAATTGGAAGTGTGAGTTCCGACCCGCTCATCGGACTCAGACTGGGAGTCGAGACCAAGACGGAGCGTTTCCACCCCATGGGAATTGCCGCGCTCTCGACAGAGAGCCTCGTCGCCGCCGTGAAGCATATGGCTCGGTACAAGAAACTCACGGCACCCGAGGAAATTCTTAACGAACTCGATGAAACGGAGTTCCGTGTCAGCTTCCGATGGTTGCTGGCTGTCGATGCGGAGCCGCCGATCCTGACCGATTATTGCCTCGCATGGATGCTCTCCATTGCTCGTCTTGGAACCGGTAAACAACAGTTGTCACCGCTTCGACTCGAATACCTCCAGTCCCGAACCAACCTCCGGCCAATAGAGCGGCACTTTGGTTGCGAGGCGGTTTGTGGCGCTCCGCGCAATGCGATTGTCTTCCGCGCGACCGATGCCACTGCGCCGTTTGTTACCCGCAATTCGGACTTACTCGAACTACTCGCTCCGCAGTTCGAGGAACAGTTGAGGCAGTTCAAAGCAGAGGACACTTTTGTCGAACTTGTCCGTCGAGCGATTCAGGACAGGTTGGCTGGACATCGCCCGTCAATCGATGTGATCGCCCAGGCACTTCACATGAGTGCCCGCACAGTGCAGCGCCGCTTGCAGGACTCAGGCTACAACTTCCAGCGGGTTCTTGATGAAGCTCGGCACCAGATGGCCCGCTATTACCTCTCAAACTCCGTACTGGAGTTGAACGAGGCCGCCTACTTGCTTGGCTTTGAAGATCCTAACTCGTTCGGTCGTGCCTTTCGTGCTTGGGAAGGCATCCCGCCCAGCGATTGGCGGGAGACTCATCGCGCTTCAACTGTGATGTAAGGTGAGGCGTGCGCTCAGCATACAAGGTATTGATAAAATGGACAAAAAGGAATAGCTCTAAATCATTGATTGTTAACCATTTATCAGTGCAATCATGAGTTTATGAAAACATATGGCGGAGAGGGGGAGATTCGAACTCCCGATAGCCTTGCGACTATGTCTGATTTCGAGTCAGGTGCATTCAACCGGGCTCTGCCACCTCTCCGTTTTGTCTACTACGATTGATAGGGCGCTCTCCACGAGATTTTTGTGGCACTGCCAGCTTCACGGGCAGTTTTCCCTATTCCCTACGGGTCTCATCAATGCCGCCAATCGCCCTTCGCCGACTGTAAAAACCCTCCATTCTGGCAGGGCTCGTGAAACGTGCGAGCTGTTGGCTCATGAGGCCGCGATTGGAACTCCCCGACCGTGGGTAAATCCCATTCGACTGCATTCAGTTTACTGGCGAAGGTGTATCAGTTGCAATGCCAAGTCTATACGGTCCAGGAAGCCCGCACTGCGGACGGTATCCAGAAGCCGTCTGCGGGGTTGGACAGGCAAAGTGCAGAGAAGTTTTTCCCTCTCAGGCGTTATTTTGTTTTGAACAGATTTCGGCGGGCAAGATGAGCAGTATCAGCGGATAGAATTACGCCAGCGAACAGGATCGAAGGTTTCAGGGAATGCGGCGTCGGCGGAGTGGCTGGTTTGATGAGTGCTAGTAGAGTTTGGGAGATCGGATTCTTATGATGGAATTCCATATATCGCGGGATGCGCGTGAACGGTACCAGTTCGCTGAGTCCCTATTCTCTTATACAGGGAACGTAGTTTTCGCCAATTTGGCTGCGTGCCGCGAGTTCGCGCACCGCATGAACCTGGTGCGCGATGTTGAAAAGCATCCGGAGCAGGCGGTTCATGCCGGCCAACTCTACGCGATGGGCCTGATTGATGAGGCCAGCCACGTCTTGATGGCGCGCTATCGCGAGCAATTCGATCCCGAGGTGATGACCTCGGCTCTTGACTGGTTTTCCGCGCAGGTGGGCTCTGAGGCGCTTGACACCATGTTGTTGACGTTTGTAGAGCAGTTTCCCGGCACGAGCGTGATTCGTGGCTTGGAAATACCTCGGCAATGGCTGGCCGGCACCACCGATGGAATGCCTCACCGGGCTGCCGCTCTCGAAGAGTTGCTGTTGCTGTGGACCGCGAACCGTAACGAGGCGTTCAAGCCTTTCGAGGAACTTTTCGAGGAGAAGACCCTCGCTGAGAAAACGGTCTACCGCCAGGTGACACAGCAGTTGCCTGAATACTTTGCCACCCGCCCGTTGATTCCAGTCCCGGACGCCGCTCCCGTCAATCTCTTGGATCTGTTGCGAGCGCCAGCGGTGGCTGCGCCGGGCTCGCTCAGCGAGCAGCTTGCGCTCATTCGCAGGCTCTGGAAGCCGCTTCTGGGCGAGAGCCTGGAGCGCTTCCTGTTGATGGCCGGCGAGGTTCTCCATGAAGAAGAACTGGCCATCTGGATGCAGTTCAATCCTCCCGCCGCCCAGGCCCATGCCGCCGCCCAAGCTGCGGCCCAACGGCGCCGGGAAGCGGGGCAGCAACAGTGGCCTTCGGTCGTCAGCCATTCCGAGGTTCCTGTTTTCGGCGATCCGGCTCACGAATATGAAAAATTCAGTCCCGATACCGCATGGATGCCGACTACGGTGCTCATCGCCAAGAGCACTTATGTGTGGCTGGCGCAGCTCAGCAAGCAGTACGGGCGCAGAATCGCCCGACTGGACGAGATTCCCGACGAGGAACTTGCCGCCTTGACGCGCCGAGGGCTCAATTCGCTGTGGCTGATCGGCGTATGGGAGCGCAGCCGGGCGTCAAAGACCATCAAGCAGCTCTGCGGCAACCAGGACGCCGTGGCTTCAGCCTATTCGCTTTTCGACTACTCGATCGCCGAGGATCTGGGCGGCGAGGCAGCTTACATCCACTTGCGCGACCGTTGCTATGCACACGGGGTACGGCTGGCGAGCGACATGGTGCCCAACCATATGGGTATCGACTCGCCTTGGGTCATCGAGCACCCGGAGTGGTTCATCTCCCGCCCGGACTCACCCTATCCTGCCTACAGCTTTGAAGGACCCGATCTGTCGCATGATGCGCGCGTGGAGATCAAGATTGAGGACCACTACTTCGAGCAGAGTGACGCCGCGGTTGTCTTTCGCCGCCGCGACCGCGCCACAGGCGACACGCGGTACGTTTACCACGGCAACGACGGCACGAGCTTCCCATGGAACGACACGGCGCAGCTTGACTACCTGAACCCTGCTGTCCGGGAGCAGGTGATCCAGACCATCCTGCATGTGGCGCGGCTGTTTCCCGTGATTCGCTTTGACGCAGCGATGACGCTGGCCAAGCGGCATTTTCATCGGCTGTGGTTTCCGGGGCCAGGGGCCAGCGGCGCCATCCCCTCCCGTGCCGAATACGGTATGAGCCAGGCGGAATTCGACCGGCACATGCCGGAGGAATTCTGGCGCGAGGTCGTGGACCGCGTGGCTGCCGAGGTCCCCGGCACCTTGCTGCTGGCTGAGGCATTCTGGCTCATGGAGGGCTATTTTGTCCGCACCCTGGGCATGCATCGCGTGTACAACAGCGCTTTCATGAACATGATGCGCGACGAGGAAAACGCCCAGTACCGCTCGGTCATCAAGAACACGCTCGAATTCGACCCGGACATTATGAAGCGCTATGTCAACTTCATGAGCAATCCTGACGAGCGCACAGCCATCGACCAGTTCGGCAAGGGCGACAAGTGTTTCGGCGTGACTACGCTGATGGCTACGCTCCCGGGGCTGCCCATGTTCGGACACGGGCAGATCGAGGGATTTACTGAGAAATACGGGATGGAATACCAGCGTCCTCGCTACGACGAGACCCCCGACCATTGGCTCGTCGAGCGCCACGAACGCGAGATTGCTCCGCTGTTGCTGCGCCGTTCACTGTTTGCTGAAAGCGACAATTTTCTGCTCTATGACTTCATTGAGGACGCGGGCACGGTGGACGAAAACGTCTTCGCCTACTCGAACCGTCAGGGTGGGGAACGCGCCTTGGTGGTTTACAACAATCGCTACGGCGCAACGCATGGCACCATCGATCTTTCCGCGGCATACGCCGACAAGGGTGCAGGGCAACTCCGTCAGCAGCATTTAAGCGAGGGTCTTGGTTTGGCTGACGATGTCACCGCTATCCTTGCATGCCGCGACTCACTGACCGGACTCGAATACCTGCGTCGCGCCGACGTATTGTGTGGACAGGGCCTCAAACTCCATCTGCACGCCTACCAGTGCCATGTCTTTTTGGACTGGCGCCAGTTGCACGCCACGGCGGAGCAGCCCTGGGACCGGCTTTGCGACCAACTCAACGGAAGTGGTGTTCCCAGTTTGGACGATGCCTTGGTGAATCTGGAATTGCGGCCTGTGCATGATGCGCTTCGGCTGCTGCTCGATCCGGGCCTTGTGCGCCTGCTTGCCGACCTGGCAGAGCATCCGCGAGCTGTTGCTGCCGGGCCGAGTGTGGGAAAGGACAAGAAGCTCGAGATTGCACGCAGCGAGTACTTTGGGCTGGTGTGGCAGCGCTGCGAGACATTCTTGCGCGAGGCGCAGAAGGCATATGCCTTACGCACGGGTGAGGGAAGCAATCTGGCAGGCGACGGCAATCCGACCAACCCGGTTTTGCTGGGCCCGGTCTTCCGCGAGCGACTGCGTGCCGCCATGCGCATTCCCGCGATCGAGGCGCTGTTCCCGCTCCCGTGGACGGTTGCTGCCCGACGCGTGCTTCCCAGCCCCAGTCCTCAGTTCACCGCGACGGCTATGTGGGGTCCGGTATACGGCTGGTGCGTACTTGAATTGCTCGCCGAGTCCATCAATGCCGACAACCCTGAGCGCGTGGCGCTGGACCTGTTTGACCGCCTCCGCTTGCGCGAGCCGTTTGCCCAGGCCTTCAGCAGACTCGGATTCGAGGGTGAAGAAGGCTGGCGCGTGGCCGCACGCATCAAAGTGGTGCTGCTGACAGGAGCCGGTGTCGGAAAGGAAGAAGCGCCATCTTCTTCCGGCGCCGAGTCGGAAGCCGCCGCGGAAGTGCCTCTGGCGGAGGCTGACGCGGCGGCGCATGGTTCCACTGCACGCGAGCCGGCAGCGGCTGGGGACGAGAAAGTTGCGCTCTCGGCGGCTTTATGGCATGACCCGGATGTTCGCTGGCTGACCGGCGTTCACCGTGCGGAGGGGCATTCCTACCTGTTGCGCGAGCCCTATGAGGAACTGCTCTGGTGGCTGCTGATGCCATCGCTGTTGCGCCTGGCAGGCGAGGAAACATTGGACCGTGCAGCGGTGGAAGAGATGAGCAAGACCGTCGAAGAGGCGCTGGCCTCGGCCGAGGCCGCAGGCTATCGCATCGATGCGCTGCTTGGCCCGCCTGACGCTGAGGATGGCGGCGAAGCGGAATCGTCCGAGATCGAATCGCAGGCGATTGAGCCGGAGCAGACGCCCACTGAAGCGCAAGCGCCGCCAGGGGAGGAGTTGGAACCCCAGGAAGCGGAGATCGAATCTCCTGAAGTCCCCGCTGAGGAACCGGACAAACGGACCGGGAAGAAGTAAGACCAGGGTGTCTGGAAATGGCTGCGCCGGCAGTCAGGGCTTTCACAGGGTGCGGAAAGTCATCAACGATCCAGGGGTGGAGCGCCCAATGTTTGTGGCCGTGGCGATTTTGAGCGCGAATTCCTTCGCAGTTGAAACTCCCGTCGTAATGGCACCGTCCCCCTTACTGTGACGTTGCGGCGCGGCGGAGGTGCGGCTGCGCTGAACAGGGAATAACCGGACACTTGGATCCGGAAACCATGTATATCGCCGCATTGCGAAAGCCGGCCAGTTTGGCGGCTGCGCTCATTTTGATGAGGGGGCTGGTACTTATGCGAAAAGGTTTTCTCGTGAGACTTTGTGCTACGGCGGCGTGCGCCGCTGCGGCTTCAGTGATGTTCGCTCAAACGGGTCCGACCGTGCGGGTAACGGGCGGGCGGATTCAGGGCCGCGCCCTCGATGGCGGGGCGGTGTTCAAAGGCATTCCGTATGCGGCTGCGCCCGAGGGCGATTTGCGCTGGAAACCGCCCATGCCTGTGAAGCCATGGAAGGGCGTGCGCGATGCGGGCGAGTATGGCGCGACCTGTGCGCAAATCGACGCTACCTGGAATAAGACAGCCGCGGCGTTAGGCAAAGAGGATTGCCTGTTTCTGAATGTGTGGGCGCCGGAGTGGCCAAGTCAGGAAAAGAAGCCCGTACTGTTGTGGATTCATGGCGGCGCTAACATGGGCGGGTCCGCACTGGGCGCAGGGGGCATTGAGCCGCCCTTTGACGGCGAGAGCCTGGCGCGGCACGGCGTGGTGGTGGTGACCATCCAGTACCGGCTGGGAGTTCTCGGCTTTTTGGCTCATCCCGAGCTGACCGCGGAGTCTCCGAATCACGTTTCAGGCAACTATGGACTGCTGGATATCATGGCAGCTCTGAGATGGGTGAAGGAGAACGCGGAGAAGTTCGGAGGCGACCCGGCCAACGTGACGGTCTTTGGACAATCTGCGGGCGGCTACGACGTAGGGATGCTGCTGGTTTCGCCTTTGAGCAAAGGGCTGTTCGCGCGGGCAATCGAGCAGAGCGGCACCGTGGCAATCGGCGCCCGCCAGACTTCGACTCTGGCCGACGGCGAGAAGCGCGGAGTGGAATTGGCCGCGAAGATGAACGCGCCCGCCACGGGATCGATTGCATATATGAGGAAGCTGCCGGTTGCCGACGTGCTCAAGGCGTCTCCGCCTTACGGAAGAGGCGGGCTGGCAATTGTCGCTGACGGATACGTGATTGTGGGGGATGCCATTAAAAGGTTCGCCGCTGGACAGGAGTACCCTGTGCCGCTCATGATCGGCAATAACGCCCGCGAGATGACGCTCGACACGCGCGAGATGGGGATGGGCGGCGGCCCGGATGCGCTACAGAAAGCCATCACCGGGTTCTATGGAAATCTGGCGCCGCGCGCCGCCGCGCTGTATGCAACACCCTCGGACTACCCTCCCTATGGCGATGCCGGCTCGCAGTTCGTGACGGACACCTTTATGCGATGTCCTTCCGCTGCTGTCGCCGGCCTCCACGCAGCCGCCGGGAACGCGGTGTGGGAATACGAATTCTCCCATCCTTTCCCTGAGGCCACCAAGGGCGCGGCCCACTCCGGCGAATTGCGCTATATCTTTGGCGTGTTTCCCCCGGGGCCGGTGGCCGATTCGGAGCGCAAGATCTCCAACGACATGGAGACCTATTGGACGAATTTCGCCAAGACCGGAGACCCCAATGGCAGCGGCTTGCCAGTGTGGCCGAAATTCGACGGGAAGACACGGGGCTACCTGGAGTTTACCGACGGAGGGCCGATGGCGCGCCAGAATCTGCGAGGCGAATTCTGCCAGCTTTGGATGGAGTTCCTGAATCAGGAGATGGCAAAGTAGCAGCCCGCTCCCGTATCCACCCAATATTTACTTAGGTCCCACTGCAACCGCCCCCACGGACGAAGGCCTGTCCGTGGGGGTTCCAGGTTGGTGCGAAGGTTGGGCAAGCGGGCGCGCGGGGGGAAGTTCGCAGCGGGATTTACAAAAAAACTGCTGCTGTTGCGAGTTACTGTATCCGGTTGCAACAATCCACGCTATCATTCGGAGGCATCCGGTCTGTGTCTCTGAAAGAGACCTCGAAGGCTGGACAAGAAAGAGGTCATTCATGGCAAATTCCCCACGTATCCGATCCCTGTCTGTTAAACCTCCGCGGGCCCTGGCTCTTTCAGTCAAGCCACCGCGGGCGATGTCAGCTCGCTCGGTCAAGCCACCGCAGGCGATAGCAGCTCATTCTGTCAAGCCTCCGCATTTTGCAGAGCAGGCGCGCGTCGTGCTCCCCGGAAGCGAAAAGTCTGCCGCAACCGGTGCAGTTCATGTGAAGGCTACGCCGCCGAAGTCGAAGGTGACCGTGTCGGTCATCGTGAAGCGGAGGGAACCCCTCAAGACGAAGAAACGGAGCGGGCGCGCAAGCGAACCGGTGCGCGTGAGCCGGGCCGAGTTCAAAAAGCACCATGCCGCCGACCCCTCGGCGATCAAACAGGTGAAGGCTTTTGCGAAGGAGTTCAACCTCAAAGTGGAGGACGATCCGGCTCAGGCGATGCGGCGGACGGTGCAGTTGACCGGAACGGCCGCGGATATCCAGAAAGCATTTGGGGTGGAACTGAATCAGAAGACGATCAACGGAACGGAGTTCCGGGTGCGAGAGGGCGGGATTCACCTGCCGGCATCGCTGAGCGGATTGGTGGAGGCTGTGCTGGGGCTGGATAACCGTCCCCAGGCGCAGCCGCACTTTCGCGTCCGCAAGCCTCACGCCGAGAGTGCTGCCCCCAGCAACTACACCCCGCCCCAGGTCGCCGAGGCGTACCAGTGGCCCGCAAACGCCAGCGGAGCCGGACAGACCATCGGAATCATCGAGCTTGGCGGAGGGTACCGGCAGAAAGACCTTACCGCCTACTTCAAGACGCTCGGGCTTGCCGCGCCGGGGATCACCGCTGTCAGCGTGAACGGCGGGAAGAACAGACCGTCAAGGGCCAGCAGCGCGGACGGTGAGGTGATGTTGGACATTGAAGTAGCCGCTTCGGTGGCTCCGGGTGCGAAGGTAGCGGTCTACTTTACGCCCAACACAGACCAGGGGTTCATCGACGCGATTACGACCGCAGTGCACGACACGGCCAACAAGCCGAGCGTGATTTCCATTAGCTGGGGCCAGGAAGAGGCGGCGTGGACGCAGCAGTCGATGACGGCGCTGGACGCGGCATGTCAGTCGGCCGGTGCGCTGGGGATCACGATTACGGTTGCGGCGGGCGACAACGGATCGACGGACGGAGGGACGGGCAACAATGTAGACTTTCCGGCGTCGAGTCCGCACGTGCTGGCGTGCGGAGGGACGAAGCTCGATGCCAACGGAGCGACGATCGCCTCCGAAGTGGTGTGGAACGAGTTGGCCGACAAAGAAGGCGCGACGGGCGGCGGCGTGAGCAACGTGTTTGCTCTGCCTCCGTGGCAGGACAATGCAAATGTTCCGAAACCGTCCGGCAGCACGGGCGGGCGCGGTGTGCCGGACGTGGCTGGCGATGCCGACCCCACCACGGGGTACACGATTCGCGTGGACGGCGAGACGACCGTGATCGGGGGAACCAGCGCGGTGGCTCCGCTGTGGGCTGGGCTGGTGGCAGTGGCCAATCAGCAGTTCGGCACACAGGTGGGGTTCATCCAGCCGGCGATTTACGCGGCCAAGGCCGCCTCGGCGTTCACCGACATTACCGAAGGGAACAACGGGGCGTTCTCGGCAGGGCCGGGTTGGGATGCTTGCACCGGGCTAGGGTCGCCCATCGCCGGGAAATTGATTTCGCTGCTGGCGTCGTCAAGCGCGGGTGGCGCCGGCTCATCCGCCAAGAAGGCCAAGGCGTCTAAGAAGGCGGCCAAAAAGGCGTCTAAAAAGGTGGCCAAGAAGAGAACAAGGTAAGAGGAAATGTACGCTGCCCGCCTGCGCTTGCAGGCGGACAGCGCACATTTATTGCTCTGACGAACGGTTGAAGTAGCTTGTAAAGGACGATAACAAGCTTATAAGAGGCTGTACGAGGCGATAGATAAGTGGATCTACCCCATATTAGAGCGGTTCTCGACTCCGTTGCAGTCCGCTCAGAAGGATGGCGAGCGTCGGGTACCGGTCGACATTGCTCTCCCAAGTTTCAGAATTGAGACTTTGAAACACCGGCACCCGGATCGGGCGAAGAATGAGCGACGGGCTTCAGAAGTTGGCGGCGAGGAAGGCCCAGGCGGCCAGAGCGCCATTGTAGCTGGTGTAAAGGCCGTAGACATCGTAGATCGTGCTTCCCCAGTTGCCCTGGATGGTGGAGGGCAGCGCGGTGTTTTGCACGGGGTCAGAGATGTTGCGGACAAAGCCGAAGGCAATGCCGGCGGCTTGGCAAACCTGACCTACGATGGCGTCATCCATTTCGATACACACGTAGTTCTGGTACTGGCCTGAGGTTGTGCCAACAACAAAGGTAGGCGTCGTGAGCAGCGAAATTGCGCCGCCGGTCTGGTCGGCGATTTTCGGAGCGGGGTCGCCGCTGTTGAGGCTATCCGGGTCGAGATCGCTGAGAGAGTACTGGGCCTGGTAGTACTGGTTGAACTGGGTCACAAGGGATTGGAGATCGGCTGACGTGGTGGGGACGGGGAAGAGCAGTTGGGTGAAGTTGGGGTTGTTGAGGATCGAGTCCGTTGCCTGCCAGGCATTCTTATAAACGGGCCAACTGGCCGGGGCGACATCCGGCTCATAGAACGTGCCAGCGCTTACAGTGCGCACAGTGCCGATGTGGTCGCCGGTTTGAGCACCGCCCGCAGTACCAATGGAAAGGATAAGGGCAGGCTTGACGTCCTGAATGAGCAGCTTGATGAGTTCCACGAGCCAGGTTTGTCCAGGCCAGTCGAGATGAGTGTTGGATTTGAAAAGCATGACAGCGGCCGAGCCGATTTGGACCAGGCGCCACTCGCCCCAGAAGTCCCAGCCGGAGGGCGAACCGGAAGGAAGATTCCTGGAGTACTTCGTCCAGCCGTTCCACGAACTGGTGGCACGCCTGGAGTAAGGCATAGGGGTTGTGCTGGCGCAAAAGACGTGCTCGAGAGCGGCCCACTCAGCACCGGCCCAGGTGATAACAATTGCATCCGCTGTGGGCAGAGAGCTGGACGAGCCGGTCAGCAGTTTGGGCGCAGTCTGGCCGACGAGGCTCCAATTGATGACGGGCAGGGACGGTGTGTTTTGGATGGTGGGGGCGAAGCTTTTTTGGCTGGCTGAGGCGAACAGGCGAGCCGGCTTATAGTAGGACATCTTGCGTACCTCCGAGGGGATTTCGGGTAGGGTCAGTTGCCGCGCGCCGTCAGAACTGGGAAAGGGCGGCTGTTTTTGCACGCGACGAGGCAATTGTATGCCGGTTTGGGGATCTCTGGAGCAAGATCGAAGATGCCGGTTGTGGTTTCGGGAACCATCTTCCCTGGTAATGCCATATAGGGTATCCTCACTCACACGGAGGGTCGATGAAGCGCAGAGAATTTCTTGTGAATGCCGCGCGCGGGTTAGGTTCGGCGTGGCTTGCATCCAACCTGACCACAAGAGGCGCGGCGTTTGCCATGGAACTGCCGCCGCTGGGGCAGAAATTCAACGCACACGACACGGTGACGCTGGGTTCAACCGGCATCCAAACGAGCCGGCTGGCGATGGGCACGGGTACGCATGGGATTGGAAACCGGTCAGACCAGACGAATCTGGGGATGGCTGAACTGACTGCACTGCTGGTCAACGGCTACGAAAACGGGCTGCGTTTTTTCGATACGGCAGACAGCTATGGAAGTCACGCGTATGTGGCCTCGGCGCTCAAGCATGTTCCGCGCGACAAGGTTGTGGTGATGACCAAGATGGAGTCACGCGATGCCCAGGGTGCGCGTGCGGATCTGGACCGGTTCCGGCGCGAGTTGGGCACCGACTACATCGACATCTGCCTGGTGCATTGCGTGACGGACGCAGATTGGACGACGCGCTGCCGGGGCGCGATGGATGTGCTCTCTGAAGCCAAAGAAAAGGGCGTGATCCGCACGCATGGAGTGAGCTGCCACTCGATCGAGGCGCTGCGGACGGCAGCGGCGTCGCCGTGGGTGGAAGTGGACCTGGTGCGCATGAATCCGGTGGGAGCGTTTATGGATGCCGATCCGGAAACGGTGGCCGGTGTGATCAGGCAGATGCGGGCCGCGGGGAAAGGCATCATCGGGATGAAGATTCTGGGGCAGGGCGTGCTGCGCAACCGCCAGAGCGAGGCAATCCATTATGCGCTTGGTCTTGGGCTGCTGGACGCGTTTACGATCGGAGCGGCGAGCAAGAGCGAGCAGATGGATTTGATTGGGCGAATCGCGGCGGCGTGATGAGAAGGAACCTGCCGATGCTCGATACCTAGTCTCTGTTCTTTGATCTCTGACTCCTGGCATTTGTCCCAACCGCCTGCGACCCGTAGAATCACAGGAGGGCCAACGGTGACGTTGCCCGAAGCGGCACCGTCGCATGACCGGGGATGATGTATCCCGAAGCCACAGCATTCAAGTCCAGGCCCCCAGCGAAGGGTCATTGTTGCCGGGGTGAGGCGAGCGGTCACCTTGTGACACACTTGGACAGGACACAATTATCCTTGGTAATGCCGTAGGTACAGATGAGCGAACAGGAAACAGAGATTTCGATACAAACGCCGGCGATTTCGCCCGCGTGGATCAGAATCGAGCAGGCACGCAATCCCCAGCGGCCGTACCCCATGGACTTTATCGAGCGAATCTTTACAGATTTCAGCGAGATTCACGGGGATCGCGCCTTTGGCGACGACGAGGCCGTGGCTTGCGGAATGGCGCGGTTGGGCGGCGACGAGGTGCTGGTCATCGGCAACCGCAAGGGCGGGAGCACCAAAGACCGTGTGCGTCGCAACTTCGGCATGCCCCACCCCGAGGGCTATCGCAAGGCGCTGCGGTGCATGAAGATCGCCGAAAAATTCGGCCGTCCAGTGATCAGCTTCATTGACCTGCCTGGCGCATATCCCGGCCTGGGCGCCGAGGAGCGGGGCCAGGCGGAAGCCATCGCCCGGAACATCCTCGAGATGTCCCGGTTGCGCGTGCCGACCATCTCGGTTATTACGGGCGAAGGCGGATCAGGCGGAGCGTTGGCCTTGGCCGTGAGTGATCGTGTGCTGATCCTTGAGAATGCGCTTTACTTTGTCATAACTCCCGAATCGTGTGCGGCGATCATGTGGCGAGATGCCGCGAATAAGCAACTGGCTGCCGAGGCCATGCGCATCTCCGCGCCTGAGGTTGCCGCGATAGGCTGCGTAGATGAGATTGTGCCCGAACCGCCGGGAGGTGCGCACACCGACCATGAGGCAGGGGCGGGGTTGCTGGGAAGCCTACTCAAGAAACAACTGGCCGAGTTGACGGCGACGCCGATCGATGCCCTGGTGGCTGCGCGTCAGGAAAAGTTCCGCAACATGGCTCAGTTCTACACGGAAGGTTAGTCTTTGACAGTGCGTCGACTGGCGAAGAGATCTTGTACATGGGGCGCTTGGATGAGGTGGAGCGTGACAGCACATGCACTTGACTTCAGCCCAGCAGTAGCCGGGGAATGCGCATGAGCACACCCGAGGTTGGCATCGGCCGGTTTCGCGCCTACGTCCAGTTCATTGCTGCGGTCGTGTACTTCTTTCTGGCAAGGTCCCTGGCCCATCACGGGGCGGATGGGCTGGCGAGTGAGCAATGGGCTCCCCTGCTAGAGCAAGCCATGTTGGTATTCCTGCTGCTGGTGGGCTATGCGGGCATGGGATTCTGGCTTGACCGCCAGCTACGCCCCGTAAGTGCACAGGGATTGCCGCGACGGAAGGGCTGGCCGCGCGAGGTGGGTGTGGGGCTGGCGCTTGGTTGGTCAATTGCGGTGGTGTGCGTGCTGCCGCTGACCATCGCCGGTGGAATCGCCATTGTTCTTGTCCTCGAACCGTCTGCCTGGGCCTGGCTTGTGGCCGATGCGGCATTCTTTGCACTGGCCGCTCTAGCAGAAGAGATTGCCTTTCGCGGTTACGGATTTCAGCGCTTTGCCCACGCGGTTGGACCGGTTGGGGCGGCGGTGGGATTTGCAGCGTTTTACGCGATTGTCCAGGGATTGGCGCTCGGATCGAGTCACGCCAGCATTGCCGTCTCAGTGGCGCTGAGCCTGGTGCTTTCCACGGCTTACGTGCGCACTCGGGCCCTTTGGCTCAGCTGGGGACTCAACTTCGGCTGGAAGGCCAGCCGCGCACTGGTCTTCGGACTGGCGGTGAGCGGCGTGAACAGTCATTCGCCGGTGGTGCAGGGCGATCCCATGGGCCCCTTCTGGTTGACTGGCGGAGGGTATGGGCTGGACGGGAGCTGGGTTGCGTTCGTCGTACTTCTCGCAGCGCTGCCGGTCGTTTTCCGGGCCACGCGGGAGCTGGATTTCCTTTACAACGCTCCGGAGATTGTTCCCGGAGGCATTCCAGTAAACCTGGAAGCTGCGGCACGGCGGCAGCATGAGGCTGCGACAGGAGCGGCCGAGGCTCCGGCGCCCGCACTGGTGCAGATCCTTCCCGCTGCCGCGCCCGCGCAAGGTGTTCAGCAGGAAGAACCTCCGGCGAGCCAAGCCACCGATCCCCAGTAGCCTGCGGAGCAACATCCCGACCTGCTTTGCCATCGATACTTATGTAGATTTGCCTTTTCCGCTTGAAGAGAGCTATGTTTTCCTCAATGCTGTCAGCATTGCATGGGAGGTTCCCATGAGTCGTCCATTCCTATCCCCTGGGAAAGGGCCATCTCCTCTTTCGGACGGAAGCACCGCCGGCAAGAAGGATTTCAGAAGGGCGATGAGCCGATGCGCCCTTGCGACTGTGCTGGTTGTTGGCACAGCCTCGGCGCAGGTCGTCACCATCGATACGCGCACCGGCGCGGTGAACAACGGCTCCACGAATCATGCGAGCACGGTTGACCGCCGTTATCGGCAGATTGAGCCGACCCACGTACCGTTGACTAAGTCTGAACTCGACGCCAAGACCCGGCTGGAATTGATCCGGCTGCTCCAATCGGAACAAGGCTTTGCCATGCGTCCATTTCCGCGCGGACACAAGGGACTGACGCTGGCGGCCAACGGCAAATTGGAGCCGGCTGGGGAAGGCTATCTGAACATGGCGGCCAGCGAGGGGATATCGGCCAATCCCGGCGACCGGGTGGTGCTGACCGACATCAAAATCGAACGCGCGCGAATCGTCTTCGATCTGAATGGCGGGCCGGACCGGAAGCACCGCTTCCTGCGGCACGTCCAGGTAGGCGTGGGGCCTGGCATTTCCAACCCCGTGGTGCAGGGAGATGACCAGGAGCCCATGGGCGCGCGTCTTTCATTGACTTTCGAAGGCCATGTTCCTGAACTGACTGGCGCCGAAGTGAAGGCGCTGCTTGCGCCGCTGATCTCCTTCGACGTGAAGACGCCGATTCAAGCCTTCACGGACACGCTCCCGGCGAAGCTCAAAGAGGCCATTCTCAATCACCGCGTGCTGGTGGGGATGAGCACGGATATGGTGTTGTTTGCCAAAGGGCTGCCGGACGGCAAGTCGCGCGAAATGGACGGGCAAATGCCCTTTGAGGAGTGGATTTACGGCAAGCCGCCCAAGGATGTGGAGTTTGTCCGCATCAATGGAAATCGCGTGATTCGCCTGGAGGTTGCCAAAATGGGCGAGAAGCCGGTGATCTTCACCAAGGATGAGGTGGAAGGGCTGATGCGCACCGATGGTACGCCTCTGAACCCCGGCGGCGACTCGAACACGCACACTATTCAATTGGGTGATGCAGAGCCCAACCCCAACACGCAGGCGCAGTCGCCTCCGCCGAGCATTCGCAATCCAGGTGAGAAGCTTCCTGACAATGCGAATACCGGGGCAGGGGATATGAAGCCAGTGCAGTTTCCGAAACCGAGGCCGGACGATCAACCCCGCGCGCATCCCGATGCAACGCAAGCGCCGCCGGCCGGGCAGAATCCGCCAGCGGGTTCGCCGCCAGCCGATGTGCAGCCTACGCCCGCGGATGCTTCGCAGCCAGCCCCGGCCAAGCCGCAATCGGCTCCACCAGCGGACGCCAGTCAGCCAAACTGAAGCGGCGCCTGACCTTCATGTACACTGGAGTGAGCGAGTCCGGCTCCATCCAGGCACTTACTCAAGGGGGCAAATTCGTTGCCCCGGCAAACTGTTTGCGACAAGAGGCAGTCCCAAGAGAAGAGCACAGGTCCGCGACGTTGAAGCCGCGCGCAGAGCTTTGCGCGTGTGTGCAGAGACAACCCCCAGAAGGAGAACCACCCGACCTATGGCAAAGGTAGCAAAAACAGGTGACCGCAAGAAGGTAATGGACACGACGAAGTCGACCGACTGTCCCAAATGCAGCAAGCCAACGCGCATCGTCAAGCGCGTGAAGGACCGTGAGCGCGGGATTCCAGGCGGAGTCTACATCTCTTGCTCTGCGTGTGACTTCTACGAGAAACTTTAAGCTCTCGTTGAATACTATTGAATGAGAAGAGCCCGGCAACTTGCCGGGCTCTTCTCATTGGGGCCCACGAGCAGGGTGCCGGTCGCGAGCGGGAATCCGTGAGACGCGAAGAATTGCTGAACTGATTCCGAATCCAAGTGATTCCTACGCTTTTACGCTAATTACAAGCCATTGAATATATCTAAGATGCTGATTCTAAAGGACACGGTATTGATGAAGTTGATTCCTTGATGAACCAGGTACGGTGAACTGCCGGGAGGCGGCAGGATGGGCTGAGGGCGCTCATAATCGGAGGTATGGACAGCACGCGCAATCTTCCGCTCTTGAAGGATTACCAGGCGTATCTGCGCGTTGAGAAGGGACTTCGTCCTCTTACCTGCGAGGCCTATGACAGCGACCTGAAAACCTTTGCCGAGTTCATCGAAGGTCGCCACGGGGTACTGCTGACGGCGGCGCAGCAGGATGTAGCGGCCTTTCTTGAAAACTTGCGCGACCATGGCATCGACTCGCGGTCAGCAGCGCGCAAGCTGAGTTGCCTGCGGGGCTTTTACAAGTGGCTGCTGCTTGACCGTCGCATCCACCACGATCCCACCGTGAATATCGAATCGCCCAAGGCGTGGAAGGTGCTGCCCAAGTCGCTGGCTGAGCCGGAAGTGGCGGAGATGCTGGAGAGAGCTGGTATGGCGGCATCGCATCCGCAGGCACAGGCCACGGCGCTGAGGGATTGTGCAATTCTGGAACTGCTCTACGCGGGCGGACTGCGTGTCTCTGAGGTGACGGCGCTTTGTATCTGTGATCTGGCTCTGGACCTGGGCCGCGTCCAGGTGCGCGGCAAGGGCGACAAAGAACGCATTGTGCCCCTGGGGCGCAGTGCGCTGGAGGCGCTGGAGACCTATCTGCGCCAGGGACGCCCGCATCTGGCGCGCGTGAGCTCAGCACGGAAAACCAACGCGGTGCGGAAGGATGCTGCCTGTCTGTTTCTTTCCTTACGCGGCATGCCGCTTACCCGGCAATGGGTCTGGCACCTGGTCAAGATGGCTAACGGCGCTGCAAGCCCGCACCGGCTGCGCCACAGTTGCGCCACACATATGGTGGAGCACGGCGCGGACCTGCGCAGCGTGCAGCTCATTCTGGGCCACGCCGATATTTCTACCACGCAGGTTTACACGTACCTCGCACTGGGCCGGCTTAAGGCCGTGCATCGCATGCATCACCCGCGAGAGTCGCGGCGGGTAGTGGATGCGGGCTCCGAGACGGCGCTTGATCTGGGCAGGAACTCCGTCGAGGAGAAGGTATGAATGCCTCGGTTGCTCCTGAGATCGCTTCATTGTTGGATTCGCTCGCGTACGCCTATCTACGCGTGCTTGCCAATGAGCGAGGCGCTTCAGACCACACGCTGCGCGCTTACCAGCGCGAATTGCAAGGATTCATAGCTTTTGTCGTTGAGCGCTACGGCAGGGACTGGAGCGTGGACCGCATCGAGCACACACACATCCGCGCCTATCTCGGAACGCTCTATGATCGCGGTCTTTCCAAGGCTTCGGCGGCGCGGGCACTGGCGGCGATTCGTAGCTGGTTCAAGTGGCTGGCGCGTACCGGCCACGTCGAACAAAACCCAGCCTCGCTGGTGGCTACGCCGCGTCTACCCAAGCATCTGCCGCGCGTTCCCTCCATTGAACAGATGAACCGGGTGGTGGACTCGGTGGGTGAAGATGCCGCCAGCTGGCCGGCACGAGACAAGGCCATCCTCGAAATGCTCTATGGTTGCGGCATTCGCAATGCCGAGTTGACAGGGCTGAACCTTGACGACATTCACTGGGCCAATGAAGCAATTCTGGTTCGGGGCAAAGGGCAGAAGCAACGGTATGTGCCGCTTGGCGATGCGGCGGCGCAGGCGATTCGGACCTACCTCGGAGAGCGGGCCGCGCTCTTGGCTGCATTCGCCCGGGAAAAGGGCGCCTCAACGCCAGCCTCAACTCCGGCATTGTTCGTGAATCTCCAGTTGCGCGGTCTTGACAAGGCTCGCGGCCAGGCGCGGTTGACCACCCGCAGCGTGGGCCGCATCGTGAAGCGCATCGCCATTTTGCGCGGACTCTCCGCCGACGTGCACCCGCATACGCTTCGTCACGCCTTTGGCACGCATTTGCTTGAGGAGGGGGCCGACCTGCGCGCCATTCAGGAATTGCTGGGTCATGAACGGCTCTCGACGACGCAGCGCTATACACAGCTCACCACAGCACAGTTAACGCAGGTGTACGATCGTACCCACCCACGGGCGAAGTAGATCGCTGGCGGAGCACTCGAGATCTAGAAGCTGATCTTCCGTTTCGGGAACCAGGTGAGCTGGATGTTGGTTGTCGTTACAGTCTGCAGACTGGCGGGGTACACGGGACTGCCAGTGGGGTAAATCGGCGCCTTCCAATGCTCATACGCGAAGTTGCCATTGATCTCGAGTTCCCGGCCGATGCGCTTGACCACCTGAAAACGGATGTCGTTCAGGGTTGTTCCGCCAGGGATAAAGTCTTTGGCCGCCTTTTGATCGCGCACGCTTACCTGGATCCACTCATTGCCGCTCAAATGATAGGTAATCCAGCCCTGTCCGCCCTTGTCCTCGCGTCCGATCCAGTCCCCGAACAACTGACCGTTGTTGGTGTAGCCCTGTCTCTGGATGGTTTCGTAGTACATGAAGTGACCACCGTTGCTAGTGGAGACGGGTGGATCCGTGGAGACGGCCTCAGCGCGGATGTCCAGCCTGGCGACTCCGGGAACATGGGAGAGGTAAAGGCCGGGCCGCCAGGAGGCGCGCCGAGGGGCGTCGATGGGGGAAATATCGTCATGCACTTCTGAGTCGCTGTACAGCGTAAGCCATTTGCGGACGAACGGGAGGCGGTAGGAGAAATCGAAGGCGCCAAACCGGGCGCCGGGGTCCTGGGTGCTGTCCTTCACCGCCGCATTGGGGGCGGAGAGACTGAAGAAACTTTTCAGGAAGCTGTGGATGGTGATGGGCACATGATCCTTGCCTCCCCAGATTACGGTGCGTTCGAAACCGAATTCGAGATTCTCCGTCGGCCGGAAGCTAATTTTCTCGACATGCGTCCAAGGGTCGGAGGGATAGGTGTGACCCTTGAGAGGGCCAACCAGGAAATCGTAACGGAAGGGGCCGGTGAGCCTAGATAGTAACGGAATGGTTAAGGGTTCGATGCGGTTGATACGGAACGAGTAAATGTTCTCGGCGTTGTTGGAGTAGGCCATGCTTCCGCCCAAGCCAGGGCCGAGCCAGTCATCCTGTTTGCCGAAGGATATTTCGTGATTGAGGTAGTGGGCGGAGACATATGCCTCCATCACCCGCCCATTGGTCGATGTGGCTATGGGGCCTGCCGGGATTGTGGCCTGCTGATTGTCCGGCAAAGGGGTGCATGAGGTTCCATACATCCAGCAGGTGGGGTTGAAGAAGTTGGTTGTACCGTCAATCGCCGCAAGCGCCTGGGTTAGCGCGGTCGAGTACCCGGTGGCCGAGGGCGCGCCCTGAAACTCACCCCGGGCATAGAGCAGGAACCGGCCAGCCGAGACATAACCGCTGGCGCCGGAGTAGTTGTTGAAGCCATTTTCGTATGGACGGCCATAGTCGTTGACGATGGTTGAGCCGAGATGATAGCTGTCGCGCAGAGGGGTGCCGCTCATGGCGCGCATCAACGTATAAACCGATTCGATACGTGAATCGCCCTCATGCGCCAGGCAGGGGCCCTGGATATCGTAATGCAGCTCATGAATGAGGGCGTCGTGTATCTTTTGCGCTTCCTCCGTGGCTGGTCCGGCGTCAGCGTCTTCAATGCGGGCGCCGGCCTCTTCGAGCATGTTCTCCAGACTTGAGCGCGTCCACGGGCGCATCCCCAGGTAGACGGTATCCACAAAGCCGAGCGAGTAAAGCCGCAGCATAGCCGGATAAACCCAACTGTCTACCGGGATGTATGCGGAATCCAGGTGGGACGGTTCGCAGACCGGCGCGGGACGGCCGGAATCGTGGGCCCACTGCCCGCTGCCGTCCGGCGCTGCAGGCTGCTCAGCCGCGAGAAAACCAGCGGTAATCAGGAGAAGCCCTGCCACTAACGTTGCGTATCGAATGACAGGAGCCATGACCACACGTCTGCTCAACTGCATACCCTCACTCTATCATCAGGTTGGTGCGGATTGAGGGATGGAAGAACGCCGCTGAGGAATGTTGTTTCTCAACCATTTCAATGGCGGAGTCGAGTTCCTTGCTAAACCCGGTAGAGACCTGCCGTTTGAACTCCTCAGTGAATAGCCCCTTGCCGATGAGATAGCTCTCCATGTTCAGGATGGGGTCGCCTGCATTCCAACGCTTGCACTCGATCAGGGTGGGTACATGGCTCCGGCGGGCATGGGCGATTGACTCGATGGCTACGCGATAGACAGCCACCACGTCGTTGCCGTCCACGGGGATGGCGGGGAAGCCGTAGTCCTGGGCATGAAGGGGGAGTTCCTCAGCTCCTCCAGCTTGGGCATTCATGTTCAGGGGTTCGGTTTGGAAACTGGTTTGGCAGACGAAGATCATGGGCAATTCGCGGGCACCGGCAACCTGCATCGCGTCATGCCAGGAGGCCAACCCGTCGCCGGAGAAGGCTACGGCAATTTTGTTGTTCTTATCCGTTTTGTTGGCCAAGGCCGTGGCGGTGGCGATGTTGGGTCCGGCTGGCGCGGGATGGGCTTTGCCTGGGCTGACGGAACAGGTATATAGGCTCGTGAAGATCTGCGCCAGTGGCACACCCTTGATGAAGCTGGCGAGGAAATCGAGGGGAGCCGAGACGATGGTGTCTTCGGGCAGCAGGTCGGTGGCGACGCCGACGGTGACTGCCTCACGGCCCGTGCCGAGGTAGACATTTCCAAATAAATCGTTTTGTGTGAATAGGATACGGAGGCGCTCGCTGAGCATGCGGCATTTGAGCATGGCCGCGTAGAGCGCGAGCAGCTTGTCATTGGATATGAGCGAGAAGCCGTCCTGGACGGGCAGTGATGCGGCAGGAACCCGGGCCGCAACGGTTCTTTCTTTGGTTTTGGCTGGCATCGGCAGGGGTAACTCTCCAGAAACTTCGATTGTAATCGGAGAAGGTAAACGGGGGCGTATAGCTTTCCGGTTTGGAAATGCGAGATTGAGAATTCGCCTGCCTGGAAAAAAGCGCGAATGAGAATTTCCCGAGAACATCAAGAAGACGTGATTCAAAAATCTTCGCAATAATTCAATAGAGAATTTCGGCGATTTGAGGGGATTTTGCGGCTCCGGCTCCGACGGAACTCTTGGTGTATTGTCGATAAAAGTGAGACGCAGGACCAAACAGCCCGCTTTCAAGAGCGGCGAGCCCTGCGCCACAGAATCGACAGAAATCGGGATATGATGAACGAATTCAAGAGCAGTGACCAGAATCTGTATACCCGGCGGGATATTTTGACGGGCGCTTTGAAGACGATGTTTGTCGCAAGCATATTGCCCGTAATGCGGGCGGATGCGTCCGCGACAGTTACCCCATTGCGTGCAGTCAACATCATGAATTTCATCCGTGCGGAGGAATCTCGTTGGAGCATGGACCTTATGCAACCGGTGCGCGAACAGATGGCGCTGATCAAAGCACACAAGTTCCCAGCCACTTGGCTTCTGCAATACGATGCGCTGGTTGAAGGACCATTCGTTGAGTTTCTCAAGAGCGAGATGCCGCTGGATCATGAGACCGGGATATGGTTCGAAATGAATCGCAGAATCTGCGATGATGCGGGCGTTGCATGGCGTGGCAATCCAGATTGGGAGTGGGACTTTCATGTGCCCGTCGCGTATTCCATCGGGTACACGCCTGCCGAGCGCCGCAAGCTGGCCGATACAGCAGTGGCAACCTTCAAGCGCGTCTTCGGTCATGATGTGAAATCCGTCGCGTGCTGGAATCTGGATGCGATCACCATGGCGCACCTCTCCGACCACTACGGCATTGATGCTTTCGGCAATTGCCGCGACCAGTTGAACACCGATGGCTATACGATCTGGGGCGCGCCCATCGCGGCTTATTACGCGAACCGGCAGAATGCCTGGAGTCCGGCGTTGGAAGCGAAAAATCAGATTTCGACTCCGATGTTTCGTCTGCTCGGACAAGATCCGGTGTACTACTACGACAATCGGCTCCCGTCCCCGGATACGATGGAGCCGGTTTGGCCGTCAGGACAGTCCGAAACTTTTGTTGACCGGTTTCTGGAAATGATTGCGAAGGCGCCGACTCAATCCGTTGCCTATGCGCAGCTCGGCCAGGAAAACAGTTTCGGTTGGCCTATGACGCAAAAGGCTTATCCGATGCAGATGGATAAGCTTGCACAAGTGCAGAAAGAGAGCGGTCTCATCGTCGAAACGATGGGTGAGACGGGCCGCCGCTTCAAGCGCGCGTTCCGGTCGACGCCAACGCAAGCGCAGGTGATGCTGGAGGACCCGTTCGGCAACGACCCGCCTGAACGTTCCGTTTGGTATCAAAGCAGATTCTTGCGCGCGAACCTGCATTTTCGCGGCGATCAATTTTATCTGCGCGACCTGCATGTGTATGACGATCGGTTCCAGCAGCCGTATCTGACGGAACCCGTGCGGCAACATGGCATCGAGCAACGTATGCTGGCTGTGCTTGACGGCTATCACTGGAGCGATGACGAAGTGCGCGCCGGCCGCGCTGGCCGAAGGGCGATGGGCCGGTTTGTGGCGATCGGTCGGAATGGAAACGAAACGCCGCTCGCCATGGCCGGTGTTCCCACCGTGAATGAGGCGGGTTCATTACTGCGAACCAGGGTGCCTCTCACAGGTGGCGGAAGCTTCGTGGCTGAGTTTAGCGAACACGAGATTGCGTTCCAACTGGTGGGCACACCCTCGTCTTCACGGCTTGGTCTTGTGTTTGAATGGACCGCGGACCGCAGCGCGCTGCAGGAGGTTTCTGCCGATCGCCTGAGTTATCGCTTCCGCGACTTCAGTTACAGCGTCCGCGTAGCTAATGGCGTTGCATCCAAATCCAGTGATGGCGTTCAAATCGTCTCCGGCAATGGTGGTGAGCTGCGGCTGCTCATGGCACAAACATCCTGAGTGCGCTGGAGTGGAGATAGTCAGGGAAGAATTCCGCAGGAAGCCGGCGGCAATCCCTGTGAATTGCAATCACCGAATGCGATGTGGAGTTTGTCGTTGCGGAATGCCTTGTGCAGCAGAAGGAACATGCCGTTGTCGACATAAACCGCGGAGTCATATTCCCCGCCGCGAAGCTGCTGACCGTTCCAACTTACCTGAGCGACCGGCCCGGGAACATGGATGCGGAAGTTGCCTTTTCTTTCACGGTCGGATTCAAAGTGAAGATCGATGGTGCGCTCCTTCAAATCGCAGGACCAGGTGTATTTAAGAAAGCCATTTCCGGGAAGCGAAACCTTGATAGATGCGGGGATTGCGCCAGCCCAACGGATGGGGAGATTGGGCGAGATGTCAATTTCATCAAATCCGAATCCAGTGGGAACAATGCCGAACAGTCCTTCGATGATCGCACTAACATGAGCGGCTGCTGAGATTCCGTAGCGGTCACGTCCGTGCGGACGTCCGTCATGGGTATACGACTCCCAGCAACCCTGATCGCGCACCTGAGCTTCGCTGCGCCGCCGCACAGCCTCGTAAACGGCATCCAGCAGGCGGCAATGGGACCATGCGCGCACGCAGTTGTAATACGCCTCTTCCCAAGCACCGCCTGGAATATGGCTGAACGGGTCACCGTAATTCGGACTGACCCATGTATATGTCGGATAGTCCAATGGCATGGGAAAAATCTTGTAATCGAGCAATACTTTGCGGGCGTAGCTTGCCACACGCACCGCTCGCGACCAGTCACCGCTCACGATAGCGGAGTAATAGGGCGTTACATCCAGTTCCCGGCTATCTTCACAGATTCCATTGATGCTGTGGTACCAGCGGTTCTCCACGGTCCGCCGCAGCAGATAGTAGTATTCCGCCGCGGTGTCGAATGCCTGGGTCTCGAGCGCCTGATGGCACTGCGCAGCTCGCTCGGAGAACCAATCAGCTTCAGGCAGTCCGTGTTGCGTCGCATAGCGGGCCATCACTCCCAGAAACTCGCAGACCTCCATGGTCGCGACGACAACCACGTCGTCGGAACAGTTCTTGACCTCGGCGAAATTCAACGGTTCTCCGACGATCAATGCCCAGAAATTGTTGGGCACGTGCGGGCCGTTCTCGATCAGACCGTCATGATTGCGGTCATAGAAGCCAAGCGCCCAATGAGCCATCTGGATAAGGCGATTCCAGTTCTGGCGCACGAGACCGTCCTGGCCTGCATAAACCACATAGTCAGAAAAATGCTTGACGATTTGCGCCAGATGAATGGCGGTCTGTCCGGTAGGGTCCCAGAGGATGCGGCCGTCATTCGGATCTGTCTCGTCCTGAAAGATGCGCTTGCCCATTTCTACACCAAACACCGGATCGTCCCCGTAAAGATAAGCGGCACACTTGGGGCCATAGCGGAAATCGCGGGGATCGTAGCCGTGTTGCGGTTGAACCTTTCCATCGGAAACAGCGAGCCATCCCTCCTTTCCATAGAATTCCGTGGCCAATCGACGCATTTGGTCGGTCAGCTTTGCGGAAATCCAGAAGGATTCCTCGATCGACTTTTCCGGTGTGGAGATTTCCACCAAAGGGCTGATTCTGGGAGAGGCTGCCTGCGTGGCGGCTGCCAGCATCGACGAATACCCGGCGCGCGCCGAGGATGCGAGAACCAGACCTGCCGCGGACTGCAAGAAACCTCTGCGTGTGCATTCCGATCCCTTTATCTCCGCGCTGCGGCGTCTTCCTACTAGCTCATCGTGCATACTTGATCCCCTGAGTTTCCTACTTACCTGCTAAGACGAAATTTTCATGTCGCTTTCCCGGAGACGAGGCGAAATGCCACAGGCACCGCCACTCACGATCTTATAGCTTGGCGGCAAAATCACATCCTGTCTACCGCCCGATCGGTTCGCTCCTTTCAGAACGAACAAGAACTGGATTCCTGCAACTTAGGCACAAGTTTCTAGGTGGAGTAGTCAGCGTTGATGTGGATGTATTGGACGGTGAGGTCGGTGGTCCAGAAGACGCAAGAGCCGGAGCCCTGGTGAAGCTGGATGGAGATGGAGAATTCAGGCTGCACGATGTAGGAGTGGACGGCGAGTTCGTCGAACTCGAGGGCACGGGCGCCATCGCGGCAGACTGGCAGATCGCCGAAGTGAATGTCTATGCGGTTGGGGTCGATTTGTGCGCCAGAGTAGCCGATGGCGGCCAGGAGCCGGCCCCAGTTGGGATCGGCGCCGGCCCAGGCGGTTTTGACCAAGGGCGAATGAGCGATGGCCTTGGCGATCTTGAGAGCGTCAGTGTCTGTGGCCGCGCCTTCGATGCGGAGTTCGACGACATGGGTGATGCCTTCGCCGTCGGCAACGATTTGGCGGGCGAGCGAGGTGCAGACCTGGGTGAGGGCGGCGGCAAAGGCAGAGTTATTGGGGCCAATGACAGCGCCACTGGCTCCAGAGGCCAGCAGGAGCACGGTGTCATTGGTGGAGGTGTCGCCATCGACGGAGATGCGGTTAAAACTGACCTCGATGGCCTGGCGGAGATAGTCGTGGAGGATGGCGGACTCGACAGCGGCGTCGGTGAGGACATAGACCAGCATGGTGGCGTGAGGCACGAGCTGAGGGTGAATCATGCCGGAGCCTTTGCAAAGGGCGGCGATGCGGATCTCCTGGTTGGCGCCTTGAGGGCTGGCGATTTCGAGACGGGCGAATGCAGTTTTTTCGACAGTGTCCGTAGTGAGGATGGCTTGGGCTGCCTGCTCGAAGTGGTCGAATTCGGGGCCGAGCGATGCGGCCAGGTCGGGGAGGGCGGCGATGAGCTTTTCGACGGGAAGCGGGATGCCAATGATGCCCGTGGAAGAGGGAAAAACCTGCTCGGGCGGGCAGGTGAAAAGCTGGGCTGCGGCGGCGCAGGTGGCTCGGGCGGCGGCCAAGCCGGATTCGCCCGTGGCGCAATTGGCGTTGCCGGCATTGATGGTGACTACGCGGACCTTGCCACCGGTAATGCGAAGATGGTCCTTGTCGATGATCAAGGGGGCGGCGGAGACGCGATTGGCGGTGAAGGCGGCAGCTGCGCTGGCAGGCGCGTCGGCCACAATGAGGGCGAAGTCGGTGCGGCCGCTGGCTTTGAGCCCGGCCTTGGTAGCGCCAAAGCGAAAGCCGCGGGGGATGAGGAATTGGGAGGCGTCTGACATGGTGGTTAACCCATTAATCTAGCAGGTTGGGGGTGGGATGACGGAGAACGGTGCGGAAGCGTCAGAATTGGCGGAGCGGGGTGAGTTTCTTGAACTGCGGCATGTGAATGTGGCGCGCGGGGAGCGGGTGGTGCTGCACGACGTGAACCTGCGGGTGCGCGCCGGGGAGCATGTGGCAATGCTGGGGCCGAATGGATGCGGGAAGTCGACGCTGATCATGGCGATGACCTGCCAGGTTTATCCGATGGTGCGGCCGGGAATGGTGGTGCGGATTTTTGGGCGGGAGCGGTGGGATCTGACCCGGCTGAGGAGACACTTTGGGGTGGTAAGCGCGGAGTTGCCGGGGGAGCGCACGGCGGTGACGACCGGGCAGGACGCGGTGATTGCGGGATTCTTTTCGGCTTCGACGCTATGGCCGAATCTGCACGTGACGGAGGAGATGCGGGAACGGGCCGTGGAGGCACTGGAACGTGTCGATGCCGGACAACTGGCCGGGCAATTGGTGGGCGAGATGTCGGCCGGGGAGAAGCGGCGGATCCTGATTGCGCGGGCGCTGGTGCACCGGCCACAGCAACTGCTGCTGGATGAGCCCTCAAATGCGCTGGACCTGGCGGCGCAACGGGAACTGCGCGAGACGCTGCGGAGATTGGCTCAAGAAGGGACGGGGCTGGTTCTGGTGACGCATTATCTGGGCGATATTCTGCCGGAGATCGAGCGCGTAATTCTGATGCGCGCCGGGCGGATTGTGGGGGATGGACCGCGCGAGGCGTTGCTGACGGAGGAGCGGCTGAGCGAACTATTCAATGCGCCGGTGCGGATTGGAAGGGATGAGGAGTGGCTGCATAGCTGGTGAAAGCAGAGATCAGGGAACAGGGTGAGGAACAGACGTGCAGGTTGCCGGAAGTCGATTCTTCATCTTTATAAGCGGCTCTTTGATCGGTGGTATTCCGCTCTGGCTAATGACATCCAATGCAATCTTGGGCTAAGCCTGGCACCTCACACATGGCGGGTGTTTCCGATTCAATTCGAATGATGAATTCAAAGCAATTCATGACACGGATGGGATTCCTCTTGACGCGCTGGGGCGGCCGGGTTAGGTTAACGTTACACGGGAAAGGAGGTTGATCCAGCCGATGCAAAGTGACAGTTTCAGTTGTTTCGTACGTGAGGTGACTGAGGCCTAGGGCATCGCGCCCAGACCCCAGATTTGCCCCTGCGGCAGATTCAACCGCCGGGCACTGGCACTCGCGGCAGCGCGATGGCCTTAGTCCAATCCCAACAGATCACCGGCAGCGGCCTGAGCGGAATGCGCTCAGGCCGCTGTTGCTTTTTTGTGAAGTCGTGGAGTTGGGAAGCGGGCAGGCAAGACGCCAGTTTGGATACGCGGTTTCCTTTTTGCCAGAACGACGCCGCAACAATGGGGGTACATCGGTTCCGTGCAAGACCTGTGCTATAGTCTCCGGTTAGAGATCCACCCAAGGAGAAGCAAGTGACCTTCGGACAGTTTCTGGGCAAGCAATTCATCCGTGTCATTGAGTGGAATGAACCGGAAGACGGTATCCTGACCTATCGCTATCCCATGATGGATATGGAGATTGAAAACGGCGGCCGGCTTACCGTGAGCGAGTCGCAAATGGCCGCCTTCGTCAACGAAGGCAAGATTGCCGATATTTTTGGCCCCGGATTGCACACCCTGAACACCCGCAATCTGCCCTTACTCACCGATTTGATGAACTGGGATAAAGAGTTCGAATCTCCATTCAAGTCAGAAGTGTACTTTTTCTCTACCCGCCTGCAGATCGACCAGAAGTGGGGCACGGCTACGCCCATCACCTTCCGCGACAAGGAGTTCGGCGCGGTGCGCATGCGCTGCTTTGGCATCTATAGCTATCGCATCGTGGATCCGCGCATCTTCTTCAAGCAGATCAGCGGCACCCGCGAGAGCTACCTGGCCAGCGATCTAGAAGGCCAGTTGCGCGACACGATCGTGGCCCGCATGACCAGCATCTTTGCCAACAGCGATCTCCCCTTCCTGGATATGACCGCCAACCTGACCGTTCTGGGTGACAAGATTTCGGAGCAGATGAAGCCGGCTTTCACCACACTCGGACTCGAACTGAACCAATTCGCCGTGGAAAACATCTCGCTCCCCGACGAGTTGCAGAAGCTGCTTGACCAGCGTATCGGCATGAACATGGTCGGGGACATGAACCGCTTTACCCAGTTTGCCGCGGCAGAGGGGCTGGACATAGCCGCCGCCAACACTGGAGGCGGCGCAGGGATGGGCATGGGACTGGGCGTCGGCGCGGCTGTGGCGCAGGTTCTGTCGGCCTCGCTCAAACCCGCAGCCGCTGCACCGGTTGCGCCCGCTGCGCAGGCTCCTTCCGCTGGCTCTTCCACCCCGGCGGATTCAAAGTTCTGCATCGAGTGCGGGAAGCCCATTCCTCAGCGAGCGAAGTTCTGCGCGGAATGCGGGAAGGCCCAATGAACTGTCCTTCCTGCGGCGCCCCCATGCACTTGAAGCCAGACTTGGACAGCTACAAGTGCGACTACTGCCAGAGTGTCTATTTGCCTGAAAAGGGTGATGACGGCGTACGCGTCCTGGGTGAACCGATGGACGAGGCTTGCCCGGTCTGCAAGATACCTCTTGTGCACGCCGCCCTGTCGAAGGTGAGAATCTTCTACTGCACGGGATGCCGCGGGATGTTGATTCCAATGGAGGTATTTCGTACCCTGGTCGACGAGTTGCGAGCTACTGAAACCGGCACGCTGGTTCAGCCGGCAGCCGACGGCAGTGATCTGTCGCGCAAGATCGACTGCCCCCATTGCCACAAGCGGATGGACACTCACTTCTACGCCGGCCCCGGCAACGTGGTCATCGACTCGTGCGAGGAATGCGGCCTGAATTGGCTCGATCGCGGCGAACTGATGCATATTGTCCACGCTCCTGACGAAGAGAAGCGGACAGAGAGTGAATGGGAATGAAGGAATAGGGAATACGGTAACAGGGAGCGGGTTGCCAGTGGAGCGTACCGCTTCAATCGTCGACTCTTGGGCGGCCTCGTGAGCATTTGCTCTGAGGCCGTTCACGTCTTAGAGTGTTTGTGCTATGGGGCGTGGAATAGGGCTGCCGAGGAAAAGCGATGAACCGGGAATGGCACAAGGAGCACACAATGCCCAGCGGGGCGACGCCGAAAGAGCGGGTGGCGTGGCATTTGGAGCACACCAAGCACTGTGGGTGCAGGCCATTTCCAAAGGGGCTACTGGCCATGCTGAGCGAGAAGCAGAGGGCGGAGATCAGGGAACAGGGATCAGCTAGAAGGGAATAGGCGATGATGTGGGTGCAGGTGCGGTAGACTTGGACGCGATGCGGGTGTTTGGGATCGATTGCGGGACGGAGGTTACGGGATTCGGGGTCGTGGAGTCCTGCGACTCCGGGCGGGAGCCTCGGCTGGTGCTAAAGGCGATGGGGGCAATCCGGTTGAAGAAGACCCTTTCGACGCCGGAGCGGCTGGCGCAGGTGTTTCAGGAACTGAGCGTCGAACTGGAGCAGTGGAAACCGGACGCGGTAGCAATCGAAGAGGTTTTCTACTCAGTGAACGCCAAGTCAGCGCTGAAGCTGGGGCAGGTGCGAGGCGTGGCCCTGCTGGCGGCGGCTACGCAGAGGCTGCCGGTGGCCGAGTATGCACCGCTGAAGATAAAGTCGAGCGTGGTGGGCTACGGTCTGGCAAAGAAAGAGCAAGTGCAGTTCATGGTGGCGCGGCTGCTGGAACTGAACGAAGTGCCGGAGCCGGCGGACGTGGCCGATGCACTGGCGATTGCGATCTGCCATATTCATACGGCGCAGACACTTGCGCTTCAGGGGTTGGGGCAGGGGGTGGAACGATGAGTAGGACGCTATGGGTGGCTCTGGCCGTGGCCGCGCTGGCGCTGGCGGCACGCGGCCAAGCCGGATCGGGTGTGGAACCGGTGCTTACGGTGGATTTTTCGAATCCCGGGGCTTCGCCATCCCATTGGATGCTGACGCTTCATCCGGATGGGAGCGGGCATTTCTACTCCGAATTGGGCAGTAGGCCGGCCGATGGCTCGCAGAGCGTTGAGGCTCCAAATGTGGATAGGGATATCCGGGTGAACGGGGAGTTTGCCGAGCGCGTCTTTCAGACAGCACGTCATCACAGATTATTCAAGGTGGAGTGCGAGAGCCACTTGAAGGTAGCTTTTCAGGGATGGAAGAAGCTGAGTTATAGGGGTCCGGACGGCGAAGGTACGTGCGAGTTCAACTACTCGAAGGATAAAGAGATTCAGGCCTTGGGGGATTCGCTGACGGCGGTAGCGGGGACGATCCTGGAGGGCGCGCGGCTGGAGACATTATTGCTGCATGATCCGCTGGGGCTGGACCGCGAGACGGAGTACCTGGTAGAGGCCGCGGGTGATGGCCGCGTGCAGCAGATTTGTACCATCCGGCGGATTCTGGAGCGGCTGGCCGAGGATGAGGGTGTGATGGAACGAGTTAGGCGACGAGCCAAAATATTGCTGGCTCGGGCGGATGGATAAACAGACTGCAAGGCAAGATTTTGACGGAACTTTCACGGGAGCTAAGTGTTCTATATAGATGTTGAACTGTCGTGGCAGGTTGATGGCCCGGATGGACGGGTGTAAGCGTAAGGCGGGAAGGCGGGGTTCCATGCAGAGCATTTTGAATCGCAGAATGTTGGTTGAACGCCGTAGGTGGACCTTAAAGCTGGGATTGGCCGGATTTGCCATGGGCGCGGTCTTGGTGTCATCCGCGATGTGGGCAGAGAATGCGGCGCCAGGCGCGCGGGCGGTTCGGCTGAGCAATGTTGACGGGAAGGTGCGGATTTCGCAGGGCAACCAGTTGCTGGCGGACCAGGCCGTGGAGAATACGCCACTGTTCGAGGGATCCCGGGTGGCGACGGGGGACGACGGCAAGGCGGAGATTCAGTTTGAAGACGGAAGCGTGGCGCGGCTTTCGCCGAACAGTTCGCTCACGATGAAGGTGCTGCGCGGGCAGGCCGGAAGCGGCGAGGCAGACGTGGTGCTGGATGGCGGGCTGGGGTATTTTGAGCTTCAGGGCGCCGGGCAGACTGGGGCCATTCGAGTTCGATTCGGCGACAGCACGGTGACGGCGAGCGGTTTCACCGTACTACGCATCAATCTGGACAACCCGCCGGGAGAACTGGCCGTCTTCTCAGGCAATGCGCACCTGGAACGCGGCAATGTGCTGACGCTGGATTTGCACGGCGGCGAGAGCGTGGCACTGAACGGCACCGACGCCAGCCGCTACAACCTGGCGGAATCGATTGAACCGGACTCCTGGGACACATGGAACTCCGACCGCGACCAGGTGCTGACAAGCGAGGCTGCGGCAAGGACAGGGGCGACGAACAGCTTTGGCGATAACGGTAACCCTGCGTGGAACGATCTGGATGCGAACGGAAATTGGTATGACGTTCCTGGGCAGGGCTATATCTGGTCTCCATATGAGGCCGCCGACGCTGCGTGGGATCCTTACGGGAACGGATACTGGATGTGGACGCCGCGGTTCAGCTACATCTGGGTTTCCGGTTACCCCTGGGGCTATATGCCGTTCCAGTGCGGAAACTGGAACTGGTACGACACCTTCGGCTGGGGTTGGGCGCCGGGGTTGAACGGTTGCCAGTTCTGGTGGGGGATGGGTTTTTATGGCGGCCCCTATATCGGCTCAAGATTTGCCGGCTATCGACCTCCGCTGCGCCCGCGCGTGCCACATCCTTCTATCGGTGGAGGCAATCGTGCAGTTTATCCGGTAGTTGCCGTGAACCGGCGATTCCCAAGCGGGGTTTCCGCACTGCCGACGCGTGACAGGATGTCTGTGGTTGCGATCGGCGGGTATTCGGTTCAGGCGCTGCATCCGCTGAGCCCGCGGCCGCTTTATGGACGCCCGGGTGCGGAGTATGGAAATCGAACGACATACACGGGAATGGGTCCGGCGGGTGGAGGGGCACGCGCCGGCGGGTCAGGCCCCAGCGGCAGCCGTGCGGGTAGTTCGACTGCGGCAAAGAGCACCGGCGGCAGCCAACCGGCAGCGAAGGCAAGCAATGGCGCTTCCGGCGGCTCTTCTTCAGCCAGCCGTCCTTCGAGCGGTGGGGGTGGTGGCGGCGGGCATCCATCGGGCGGCGGTGGCGGTGGCGGCGGTGGACACCACTAGAAGCCAGCGCAATTCAGAGCCGGGGTGATTCAGGAGGGGCTGCTTCGCTGGGCGGAGCGGCCCTTTCCGTTTTCAGGCTGTGCCAGAGAGCGGCAAACGCTTCGATGGACAAGGCTTCGGCACGGGCGTGAGGGTCGATTGCGGCACGAGCAAGGGCTGCGGTGACTGCGGAGGGCGGGATTTGGGCGGCACGGAGGTTGTTAGCGAGGGTTTTGCGTTTTTGGGCAAAGGCCAAGCGAACGAATGGGAGGAAGCTGGCCTCTTCGAGGTCGAACTCCGCAAAGCGCGGAGCAAAACGCCAGCGGAAGACAGTGGAGTGGACATCGGGTGGAGGCGAAAAGGATTCCGGCGGAAGGGTGAAGAGAGTCTGGGCGGGACCATACATCTGGACGGTGACGGAGAGCAGGCCGTAGTCGCGGGAGCCGGGGCTGGCGGTGACCCGATCGGCTACTTCGCGCTGGACCATGAGAACGGCGCGGTCAAGAACCGCAGCGTTGGGGGTAGCGTGGCTGGCGGCAAGTTTGAGCAGGATTTGCGAGGTGATGTAGTAGGGCAGGTTGCCGAAGACGAGCAGAGAATGACCAGTGGCTGCGGAGGCTGCTGTGAAGTCGAATTGGAGCACATCCTGCTCGATTACGGTGACGCTATCTGGTGGAAAAGCGGTGCGAAGATGGGAGGCGAGGTTGGGGTCCAGCTCGACGGCGAGAACGTGAGCGGCCCGAGCGGCAAGGGCTCCAGTGATGGCGCCCGTTCCGGGGCCGATTTCAACTACGGTGCGGCCGGTGAGGTCGCCCAGAGAGGCAGCGATGCGCTGGACGGCTTGGGCATCGTTGAGAAAGTTTTGTCCGAGCCTGGGTTTCTGGGGCATGGGTTACTTCGATAGTAGATGAAGAGGGGACGGTTGGACGGCGGGCGGGATGGCCACGTTCATCGGCCGAACAGCTTGAATGCTAAGCCGGCGCTGAAGCCGTTGGGCTTCATGCCGTTGCTGGGTTCGCCGGCAATGCCGGGAGCGAAAGGCCAGATCTGGTATTCATACTCGGCGCGAAGTGCGATTCTGCCGGAGAGCCGGTAATCG
>Ga0181520_10001396_pt1 | contig 49187 bp, 42 predicted proteins | sample PEATcosm2014_Bin_29_FD_132451 | JGI IMG/M metagenome (GOLD analysis project Ga0181520, IMG submission 132451) | Peatland microbial communities from MTU Mesocosm Facility, Houghton, MI, USA - PEATcosm2014_Bin02_30_metaG | ecosystem: Environmental > Terrestrial > Soil > Wetlands > Peat | place... | reverse complement strand
GGGGGTCGGTCGTCAGCGTTCGCTGGATGCCTGAAATGCGATGCCAGGCCTCGATCTTCACTCCCGGCACCACCGCGCCGGTCTGGTCCTTGACGACCCCGGCGATGCGGCCGGCCGAAGCGGCTGGGCAGGGAAGAGCTTGCATCTGCGCCGACGCACTGGAACTTCGTTGGGCACGGGCCGGGCTTGGCTGCCAGCACAGGCAGACGGCCGGCAACAGCGCCAGCAACAACTTGCTTTTCATGATTTCTCCACTTGCTCGAGCAAAGCGCTAGACAACGGGAGAGGAACGGCGTTGCCGATCCCATCCGTAAAGCGGTGCGCGCAATCAGGCAAGGGAAGTGGGAGGGCCGCGCTTGGGATGGCTGCGCTGAGCGGCCAGCCGGAAAAGAGACTGGATTTGCGGCGCGCGCAACGGATCGACGCCAACGCGGGCGGGAAAGGGTTCCTGGGATTCAGGCTTGTAGATTTGCGCATGAATCGCGCAAGCGCCAGTGGGAGGGCAGGGACAATTCTCCGAGACGGATGCGACGCCGCTCGGCCTGCCGCCGAGCCGTTCCATTGCGCGCATCATGCAGTGATGCTTGCCGTGCCTGCGGCAGCACGCGGGCAGATTCGCCTCGGCATCCGGGGCGAAGAAGGGCGCGATCGGCGTCCAACAGAACAACATCGTCAGCGCAAGTGCGATCGTGCGGCGCATGGTCAAACTACCAGTCTAATCGAGGAGCCGCTGGGCGAGGGACGGGCGTCAGACCGGCAATGCCGGAGAAGCGCCGGACGGAACACAACTCTCTCCGCCTTGAAATCGGACTGAATTTGTCGTACATTAAATAAGGACTAAATCAGTCGGATATACTGTTTTTTGCCTTGCACGCGCAAGCAGCGTTATCTTCCGGTTGGTTCCAAGTTGCTCTTGAATCTGTCTTCGGCCCTGGAGTATTTCATTGAAGAAGCTGTATCTTGCTGTTTTCATTCTTTCTTCTCTTTCGGTTTCCAGTCCGTGTCTGATGGCCGCGCCGGCCTTCATGGTCGCCGGCGTCGTCCATGACGTAACCGGCGGGCGCATCGCCCACTCCCGCATCACAGCCCGGCTTGCCGGCTCCGCGGAGGCTGTTCAAGCCGAGACCGGCGACCGCGGCGAGTTCCGGCTTGTGGTTCCCGCGCCGGGCAGCTACCAAATCGAGGTCGTGGCCGAGGGCTTCAATCCGCTCACGGCGCAGGCTGTGGTCTCCGGCGAGGCGCCGGCCGCGAATCTCGATTTGACCTTGGAGATCGCCGCGCACAGCGAGACCGTGGAAGTGACCGCCGATGCGCTGGCCGCCGAAACCACCAGCACCCAGTTGGGCGAGACGCTGGACACCGGCAAGATTGAGAGCGTGCCCCTGAACGGGCGCAGCTTTACTGACCTGATGGCGGTGCAGCCGGGCATCGTGCCGGTGAACACGGCGCAGCCCGGTGCGGTCATCATGACCGGCGTGGCCTCGACGCCGCCCTCCGGCGACGCCAATCCCGGCAACCTCTCGATCAGCGGCCAGCGCGAGGCGTCCAATGGCTTCCGCGTAAACGGCAGCGACGTGGAGGAGGACGTGAACATGGGCACCTCCATCGTGCCCAACCTCGACGCCATCGACAGCTTCCGCGTGCTCACCTCGAACTTCGACGCCGAGTACGGCAACTCCAGCGGCGGCCAGGTGCTGGTGATCACCAAATCCGGCGCGGTGCAAATGCACGGCTCGGCCTTCGAGTTCCTGCGCAACACGGCCCTGGACGCGCGCAACTACTTTTCCCAGGACCGCGCGGCCTATCGCCAGAACCAGTTTGGCGGCACGCTGGGCGGCGAGCCCTTCCACAAAGGCGTCATGCTTTTTGGCGACTACCAGGGAACCCGTCTGACCGAGGGCATCGATACCGGCAACATTTCGGTTCCCTCCATTGCCGAGCGGAACAGCGATTTTGCGCAAGCCCCGCTCACCGGCAGCGTGAATGGAAGCTATTGGGCCAGTCTGCTCTCCGCGCGCCTGGGCCAAACGGTAACCGCCGGCGAGCCGTATGCGCAGGTCTTTCCCACCGGCCAGATTCCTCAGTCCGCCTGGTCCGCCCCGGCCAAATCCCTGCTGGCCTCGATTCCGCAGCCCAACGCCGGAGCAGGTCTGTTTGCCACCGCGGCCCAAGCCCAAACCCTGCAAGACGACAAGGGCGCGCTGCGCATGGATTGGACGCACGGCAAGGGCACGCTCACCGGCTACTACTTTCTCGACAATTACTCGCTCGTGAATCCTTATCCCACCGGTACCGGCGGGGCCAGCGTGCCCGGCTTCAGCGCCACATCCAACGGCCGCGCCCAACTGGCCAGCCTGGGCCACACCGTCACCTTCGGCAGCGCGGCGCTGAATGAATTCCACCTCAGCTACATGCGCAACGCCAACGATGTGGGCCAGCCCAAGGGCGGCGTGGGCCCGTCGCTTGTCTCGCAGGGGTTTACCGGCATCGTTCCCCTGAAGCCCTCCACCGAGGGCATTGAAAACATCGCCTTCAACGACTTCACCCTGGGCGTAGACACCACGGCTCTCGTGCAGGCCGAGAATATCTACGAAATCAGCGACGCCTTTTCCCGCATCGTGGGCAGGCATGGGCTCAAGGCCGGCGGAGAAGTCCATTCCAACCAGATCGACACCCACCCCGACGTGATCTTCAACGGCAGCTTCGCCTTCAACGGCTCCGAAACCGGCCTGGACTTTGCCGACTTCCTGCTCGGCGTGCCTTCCAGCTACACGCAGGGCCAGGCGCGCGACTTTTATAACCGCAACCTTTATCTAGCCGCGTTTGTCCAGGACAGTTGGAAGCTCTCCAGCCAGCTCACCGTCAATTACGGCGTCCGCTGGGACCGCATCCGCCCCTGGCTGGAGAAGTTCAACCAGTTGCAAACGCTGGTCAAAGGCGAGCAATCCGTGGTTTTTCCGGGCGCTCCGCAGGGACTGGTCTTTCCCGGCGACCCCGGCGTGCCTCGATCGCTGGCCCCCGCGCGCAACGACGTTGCTCCGCGCGCCGGCGTAGCCTACACGCCGGACTTTACTTCGCCGTGGCTGCGCAAGCTCACCGGCTCATTGGGCCAAACCAGCATCCGCCTCGGCTACGGCATCTTCTATACGGCCTACGAGGGGCTTTCGGCGGGCATCATGAGCGCCAATCCGCCCTACGGTTATACCTACACTTCGGCCGCGCCGCCGCTCTTCGAGTCGCCCTTCACCGTGGCCGCCACCGGCACAGATGCCGGCCAGAGATTCCCGCTCCAGCAGGTGACCTACGGCGCCAGCCGTTCCAATCCGAACGCCAGCGTGAACTGGAGCCAATTTGAACCGCTCGTCGGCATTCCCGCCGTGGACCCGCGCGATGTGACGCCTTACGCCCAGCACTGGATGGCCAGCGTGGAGCGCCAGTTGGGCGGGTCGACCCTGGCCGCGCTCACCTATGTCGGCACATCGTCGCATCACCTGCTGGTGCTGGAAGAAGCCAACCCCGCCGATCCCGCGCTGTGTCTGAGCCTGGGCACGGCTGTTTGCGGTCCCTTCGACGAGCAGGCTGCGCGCACCGGTTTTGGTCCGGCCTTCGGCAGCGTCGAGTTGCAGCGCACCATCGCCAACGCCAACTACAACGCTCTGGAAGCCACGCTCACCCATCGCTCCCACGGTCTCGATCTGTTGGCCAGCTACACCTACTCGAAGTCCATCGATCAATCTTCCGGCCTGCCCGAGCCGATAAATCCCGTCAATCCCTCCCTCAGCCGCGCTCTCTCCGCCTTCGACCTGCGCCACAACCTGGTCGCCAGCTTCCACTATCAATTGCCGGAGCCAAAGGCCGGGCCGTTCCGCTTGCTGGCCTCGGATTGGGCCGTGGCTGGCATTGCGCGGTTTACCTCCGGACTGCCTGTCACGCTGCTCAACAACAACGACACCTCGCTGCTTGGCACCATCCCCAACGGCATCAACAACAATGGCGTCGATACGCCGGCCTGGCCTGGAGGATTGCTTGGGAAATCGCTGAGCCTGCATCTCGATCCTCGCGGCGGCGTGCCCGTATTCGATGCCTCGCAACTTACCTTGCCCGCGCTGGGAACCATGGGCAATGCGCGCCGGCGTTTCTTCTCCGGCCCTGGCATGGAGAACCTTGACGCCACGCTCTCACGCAGCTTCCCGATGCGAGACAACCGCTCCTTCGAATTCCGCGCCGAGGCCTTCAATCTGCTCAACCACGCGCAGTTCTTCGGCGCAGCCGCGGTCGAGGGCAACATCTCCAGCGGCAGCTTCGGCCAGGCTGTCAGCGCCATGCCGCCGCGCCTGGCGCAACTGGCCCTTCGCTATAAGTTTTGATCGGAACGGGTGCCTGGACAAGGCCGGGTGTGGGAACAGGATTGGGTGCCCCACCCTCGCCGCGTCTTTGTTTTTGCGGCTAGGGTGGGCTTTGCTACGTTCCAAGTTACTTTGTTGCCGGTTGCGGATTACCGGCCAACTGAATGGTCAGCGTGGTTTCCTTCTGCACCGGGCGGCTGGGAGTGCGGACCACGACCTGGGCCTTCGCCTTGTCGTAGCGCCATCCCGCGGATTCCGCGTCCGCCGCGGCGGCAATCTTCTTGCCGTCGAGCGTCACCGAAGACGGCGGCGCGGCCGACCACAGCCGTACCTCGTAACTGCGCTCGGCGGGCATCTTCGGATAGCTTCCTTCGACGGCCGCAATGGTCACTTTGAATTGACGCGGCTTCTCGCGGTTCACCTCGACATTCGTCCAGGCAAACTCGCCGCGCTGGTAGTTTTCCCCGATGCTTGAATCCTCATAGACCCGATAACTGCTGGTGCTCTGGTCCTTTGCGAAAGGGAAGACTTCAAAGATGAGAGGATCGACGGGCTTCTCGCCGGTATAACTCATCTCCGGCTGCTGCGGCAGGATGGAGCCAGCCTTCACGTACACCGGAATCTGCGCCTCGGTAAAGGTGCGATCGAAGTTGCCGGGACCGGTCAGTTGCTTTCCGGTGAACCACTCGACCCACTCACCTTTGGGCAGCCAGACCGACTTGGTTACGAGGTGCGTAGTGGGATCGGCGGGAGACGCAATGGGCGCGACGATCATATGATCTCCGAAGATATATTCGTCTTTGCGGTCGTAAGCTTCCTTGTCTTCGGGATAGTCGTAGTAGAGCGGGCGCAGGAAAGCCACGCCCGTGTCGTAGGTCTTGCGCGACTCCGTGTAAAGGTAAGGCTGCATCGCATAGCGCAGGACAAAGGCATCCCGCATGATGCTGGCGTACGGCTCGGGATAGGCCCAGATGCGGCGCTCCGCCTTGGGATTCATTGTCGTGTGAGTGCGCAGAATCGGCGAGAAAGCGCCGAACTGAACCCAGCGGCTGAAGAGCTCCGCATCGACGGGGCCCGGAGCGTGGCCGCCGATATCATGGCTCCAGTAGCTGTAGCCTACGTTGGCCGCGGTCGCCGTAAAATACGGTTGAAAGGCGAGCGACTCCCAGGCCGAGACGGTGTCTCCCGAGAATCCGATCTCATAGCGATGATTTCCCAGGCCGCCCCAGCGGTGGAAGATCAGCGGGCGCTTGCCCTCGCGCTCCTGGTCGGTAAAGTGCACATAGTTCAGCCAGAAGGTCGGATTCACGTGAGGCAGCTTTGTCTTCACGCCCTGTTGCCAATCCAGCCACCAGAAATCGATGCCTTGTTGCTCGATGGGATGATGCAGCAGGTTCATGTAATTGACGGCAAACTTCTTGTTGGTAATGTCGAAGGGCACATACTTGCCGCTCGCCGGATCGATGCCCATGGCCTTCGCCATCGCGGGATAGGCATCCTCGAAGGGCTGCACGCCGGAAGCGGGATGAAGATTGAGCGTTGCTTTCAGTCCCTGGCTATGTACCCATGAAAGAAAGGATTCGGGATGGGGAAAGAACTTTGGATTCCAGCTATAGCCGGACCATCCGAACATCTCTCCGGATTGGTCGAAGCCATGGTTCTGTGTAATATCTACGCCTCGCGACTTGATAGCTTCCGGGGAAAGATGCCATCCCATGTCGATGACCAGAACGTCCAGCGGCACCTTGTGCTCGTGGAACTGGTCCACCAGGTCGCGCAACTCCGCATCCGAGTAATCCCAATAGCGCGACCACCATGTGCCAAAGGCGAAGCGCGGCGGCATGGGAATCTTGCCGGCGATGCGCGTAAAGTCGCCGAGGGCCTGCTTATAGTCGTGTCCATAACCAAAGAAGTACCAGTCCTGACGGTCTACCGCGGTGCGCTCAACCAGCCAGGGTAACTCGCTGTCGGGTCCGTTGAACCGGAAGTCGGCCGAATCGAAGGCCGGGCTCACGCTATCGTCGATCACCGCCCAGCCGTCGCGCGAAACCAATCCCTGCTCCAGCTTGATGTTATCCCCGCGCACGGTATCGAGCGTCCGCGTCGTGCCCTTCAGGTTGCCGGTGCTGGCCGCTCCGGGTTGCCATGTGTGCGCGTCCCCGTCTAACTGAAACTTGATGGAAAGGTTCCCGGCTGTGAACTTGCCTGAACCCTTCTGATAGCGAACTTCGAGTGCGCTGGTCTTGAGAACCAGATCCTGCCCCTCCGTCTCCTGTTTGAACTCGGGAACCGGAAGCTGGCGGTTGAGAACGACAAAAGTCGGTCTGTCTTCGAAGTTGCCGTCCTCGCTCCACTCCATGCGGATAAGTTGCGGAGTTAGAACGGTGAAGCGGGCATGACCGTCGACAATCACCGCTCGAGGGTCTGCCGCGGGTTGATAGATCTGCTGTGCGAACAGAGCCGAGGCGCAGAAGAGAAACGCTCCCGGCAAGAAGGTGGAAAAGATGTGCTTGCGGGCTCCAGATGAAACAAGTGAAAACAGAGTCTTAGACAGCATAAATGCTCCAGAGTAACACCGGTTGAGTGATCGATCCGGCCCATAACGATTGGAATTGAACGAGCGTCCCATCCTTGCCGCATATTTGTTCTTGCGGCAAGGGTGGGATGAAAAGGCCGGATCAATCGTTGAAACGCTCAGAACTGAATCTGTTGCGAAGAGCCGTCGTACGCGACGCTGCGATCGGGTGCGCCCACGGCTTCGCCTGTTCCATGATCCGGCTTCACCAGCACGATATGGAACGCGCGCCGCTCCTGCATTCCTTTGAAATGACCTTGACGCGCGCCGATGCTGAGCACCTTCGCTGCATCGTTCCAGTGCAGGCCAATGTGCGCGAATGCGCCCTTTTCATAGTCGTAGGTCGTGCCGTCGTCTTCGTAGAGACTGAAGTCGGCGTCGGCGCCTGGATAGATGCGCACTTCGATGGGACCCTCCGGATGCTGATCGCTATACTGCTGCTCGGGACCGAGCGGAAGAATGCTTCCCGCGCGCACATAGAGCGGCATGACGGCCAAAGGCGTCGCGCGAGTTACAGTCTGCGCTCCCGCCACGCGCTGTCCGGTCCAGAAGTCATACCAGTCCGCGCCCTTGGGAAGATAGACGCGGCGTTCCGCGCTTCCAGCCTCGGTTACAGGAGCCGCAAGCAGGGAAGGGCCAAGCATGAATTCGTCGTTGATATCCAGGACCTTGGAGTCTTCGCGAAAATCGAAGGCCAGCGCCCGCATGGGAGTGTACCCGTCGAAGGTCGTCTTCGCGCCGAGCGTGTAGATATAGGGGAGCAGCCGGTAGCGAAGCTGGTCATAGAGGGTAAGAACCTTCTGCGCTTCTTCCCCATAGGACCAGAGTTCGTTTTCGTTGTTTTTGCGCGTGCCATGGGCGCGGAAGACAGGGCAGAAGGAACCGTACTGGAACCAGCGCACGAATAACTCCCGGTAAGCGGGATCGCGCGTGTCGCCGCCCACGAAGCCGCCAATATCCGTCGTCCAGTAGGGCAATCCGGCCATGGAGTAGTTCAGTCCTGCGGGTATCTGCCGCTTGAAGGTGTCAAAGTTGGTCGCCGTATCTCCGGACCATGCCGCGGCCGAGTTTCGCTGCATCCCGGCAAAGGCCGAACGGGTGAGCATGAAGACACGCTTCTGATCCGTCGCCGCGCGCTGACCGTCATAAATCGACTGGGTGGTCATGAGCGGGTAGATATTCGCATATTTCGATCCGTTGCCCAGGGCTGTCTTGGTCCCGGCAAGCATGGGCCCGTGCTCCTCGGCATACAAGTCGGCGGGCTCGGTGGAATCCAGCCAGAACGCGTCGACGCCCGCATCGAAGAGCGACTTTTTGATCTGCGCCCAATAGACGCCGCGCGCCTTGGGATTGAGGGCGTCATACAGGCGCGCGCCCGGCAGATAGGATGGCAATGGATTGACGCCGCCACTTACAAAAAGCCCCTGCTTCAGCATCTCGTCGAAGTTGGCGCTTCCCGGCTGAAACAGCGGCCAGACCGAAACCATGATATGGACATGCTCATCGTGAAGCGTCTGAATCATGCCGCGAGGATCGGGAAATTGCTTGTTGAATTCACGCGAGCCGAAGCCCGTCTCTTCCCATCCCGCGTCCAGAACGATGTTATCCAGCGGAATCTGCAGGCTGCGGTACTTTGAAGCGATTCCCAAAAGTTCGGTCTGGCTTACATAGCCGAGCTTCGATTGCCAGTAGCCATAGGCCCAGTGCGGGAAGAGCGGCGCAGCGCCTGTCAATTGACGGTAAGCGGCGATGATCCTGTCGAATTGCGGACCGTAAATGAAGTAGTAATCCACGGCGTCCGCGACGCTGGAACTGATGGCGATAACCGGCTGAAAGCGATTGTTCCAACTGGTCACCGAAGTATTGTTCCACAGAACTCCATAGCCTTTTGAAGACAGAAAGAAGGGAATGGAGATATTGGTGTTGTCCTGGGAGAGTTGCAGCTCGAGATTGCGCTGGTTGAGGACGCCGCTCTGGTGCTGCCCCAGGCCATAGAATCTTTCTTCCGGAGTCAGCGCAAACCAGACGGAGGCGCGATGCGTGGCTTCGCCGTCGGTTTCAGCGGGCGTTACCTGTCTGGGGTAAGGCCAATCCGATTCGCCGAGGAGGGCGTTTCCGTTCGAGTCCTCGAAGCGAACCGCCCCGCTGTTACGGTTGACTGAAACCGTCAAACCCGAAGCGATCACATCCACTTGCTTGTCCGTCTCGCGCACCGTGAATTGCGCCGGATGGCACGCCGTATCGGAGATGGCCGGATTGCCCAGGGCGGGTATCTGCGCCGACGGCGAATAAGTGATGCGCGCCATGTTTGCGTCGCAGGGCTCGATCCGCAAAGAACCGTTGGTCAGCTTGACACGGACCGCGATGGCATCCTTGTCGTAACTCTGAACCAAATCTGGATGGGGACTGGGTTGAGCTATTCCGGAGATAGCTGTGAATAACACCGGGACAATACATGCGTAACCAAGATAACCAAGACTGAGAGAAGGTTTGTTCCAGGTTTTCCGAATCGTTTGCATATTCTTTGTACGCTCTCCTGTTTCATCCTGATCGGCCAATCGAGAACCGATAACAAGGCTTGCGCAACCTTGCAGCCCTGCGTGGACTCCGCTGCCAAGAATATACGATTTGGGGTTGCCCAGGTCCGGCTCGGCCGCTCGCACGCATTCCACGGGCAACGCAAATGGGGAGTGCGCGCAAAGGCGGGAGCGGAGGGCGATGGGGCCGCAGGCGCCGGGATGCCGCCCCGCGGAGATGGAGAGGATGGCAGAATCGTGGAGGGAAGGAAGCCGGCTTGCGCTGAAGCGGGGGCACAAAGCCGCGCGCCTGCACCGGGAGCTGGCGTTGATTCTGCACAGCTTAGGCTCGATGGCGCACGGAGCGGCCGGTTTCGGACCGGGAGCCGTCGAGCCTGGGCGATTGCGCCCATTTCCAGGCGGGCGAAGGCGGTCCCAATTGGTGAGACTCAAAGGGGTAAACCTTCGCCCTGGAGTCGGGGCGCACCATGTTGAAAGTGACTATAATCACATGCGGGAAGGCAAAGATCGCGACTTTCCTGAATTCACCGGAAGGGAATCCCGCCAAATGGCGACAGGCGAAATTGCCCTGGATCAAGAACGGGGCGCATTGGGCGCGCGCCCGCGCGTCACAAACGATTTCAGCATCAACGTTGCGACGGTAAACGGATCGGGCTCTCAATCCGCCAACAGCGTATTGCTGAAAAGCATCTTCGGAATGGGCGTTCCCGTCAGCGGAAAGAACCTTTTCCCTTCGAACATTGCCGGACTCCCCACCTGGTTTCTGATCCGCGCCAGCAAAGAAGGGTACGTTGCCCGCAAGCGCGATCCCGAAATCCTGGTGGCGCTCAACGCCGATACGGCCAAGGCGGACCTTCTCGCCCTGCCCACCGGCGGCGTGGCCATCTACGAGGAGCACCTCGACCTCAAGCAATATCGCGACGACGTGGCCTTCTACCCGGTGCCCTTCGACAAGATTACGGCGGCCATCTGTCCCGAGGCCAAGCTGCGCAAGCTGGTCAAGAACATGGTGTACGTCGGCGTGGTCTCGCAGTTGCTTGCCATCGATCTCGGCGTGGTGGAGAACGGCCTGCGCAAGCAGTTCGCCAAGAAGCAGGAGGTCTTCGACCTGAACTTCGGCGCGGTGAAGGCCGGCTTCGACTATGCCGCGGAGAAGTTCACCAAGCAGGACCCGTTCTTTATCGAGCGGATGGACAAGACGGCGGGCAAAATCATCATCGACGGCAACGCGGCCTGCGGCATGGGCGCGGTGTTTGCCGGCGTGACGGTGGTCGCGTGGTACCCCATCACGCCCTCCACCTCGGTGATCGAGGCCACGGCGGACCTGCTCAAGAAGCTGCGCGTAACCCCCGAAGGCAAGGCCACCTACGCCGTGGTGCAGGCCGAGGACGAACTGGCGGCCATCGGCATGGTGCTGGGCGCGGGCTGGGCCGGCGCGCGGTCCATGACGGCCACCTCCGGTCCCGGCATCTCGTTGATGGCGGAGTTCTCGGGGCTCGGCTACTACGCCGAGATTCCCGGCGTCATCTTCGACGTGCAGCGCATCGGACCCTCGACTGGCATGCCGACGCGTACCTCCCAGTCCGATCTGTTGAGCGTGGCCTTTCTTTCTCACGGAGACACCAAGCATGTGGTTCTGCTGCCGGGGTCGGTCAAGGAATGTTTCGAACTCGGGTACGCGGCCTTCGACCTGGCCGAGCGGCTGCAAACGCCGGTCTTTGTGCTCTCGGATCTCGATCTGGGCATGAACAACTGGATGTCGGACGCCTTTGTGTATCCCGACAAGCCTCTCGACCGGGGCAAGGTGCTCACCGCCGAGGATCTCGAACGGCTGGGCGGATTTGCCCGTTATCGCGACGTGGACGGCGACGCCATCGGCTGGCGCACGCTGCCGGGCACGCCGCACCGCAAGGCCGCCTATTTCACGCGCGGCTCGGGACACAACGATGAGGCCGAATATACCGAGAAGCCGGATGAATACGTAGCGCTGATGGAGCGGCTGTCGCGCAAGTTCGAGAATGCGCGCACGCTGGTTCCGGCGCCGGTGACGGTGAAGGACGGAAGTTCGACGGTCGGATTCCTGGCCTACGGCACCACCGACTTCGCGCTGCGCGAGAGCCTGGACCAGATCGAGAAGGAATATGGCCGCAAGGCGGATTACATGCGCATTCGCGCCTATCCTTTTGCGCACGAGATTCACGACTTCGTAGCGGCGCACGAGCGCATCTACGTGGTCGAGCAGGATCGCGACGGGCAGTTGGCCAGCCTGCTCAAGCTCGATCTTCCCGCCGAGCAAACGCCCAAGCTGCGCAGCATTCTGCACTACGATGGATTGCCGCTGGACGCCCGCACCGTCACCGAAGAGTTCGCGGCCAAGGAGGGTCTCTAATGGCTACCGCAACGCCAACGCCCAAAGTCAACCACATCGGCCTTCCGGTTCTCGAATATCGCGGCGGCAAGAGCACGCTCTGCGCCGGCTGCGGCCACAACGCCATCTCCGAGCGCATTATCGACGCCATGTTCGAGATGGGCGTCGAGCCGGAGCGGGTGATGAAGATGAGCGGCATCGGCTGCTCCTCCAAGAGTCCGGCCTACTTCATGAGCCGCTCGCACAGCTTCAACGGTGTGCACGGGCGCATGCCGTCGATCTCCACCGGAGCCATCCTCGCCAACCACACCATGACCACGATCGGCGTCTCCGGCGACGGCGACACGGCCTCCATCGGCATGGGCCAGTTCGTTCACCTGCTGCGCCGCAACCTGCCCATGATCTACATCATCGAGGACAACGGCGTCTACGGACTCACCAAGGGCCAGTTCTCGGCCACCGCCGACATCGGCTCGAAGCTCAAGACCGGCGTCATCAACGATCTTCCCGCCATCGACACCTGCGCTCTCGCCATCCAGTTGGGCGCCACGTTTGTGGGCCGGTCGTTCTCCGGCGACAAGAAGCAGTTGCTCTCCATGCTCAAGGCGGCCATCGCCCACAAAGGGACGGTCATGCTCGATGTCATCAGCCCTTGCGTCACCTTCAACGACCACGAAGGCTCCACCAAGAGCTACAAATTCATGCAGGAGAACGACGAGCCCATCAACGAGGTGGGATTTGTGGCCAGCTTCGACGATATCGAAGTGGACTACGACTCAGGCGAGATCTACGAAGTGGAGATGCACGACGGCTCGAACCTGCGCCTGCGCAAGCTGCTCGAGGACTACGATCCCACGGACAAGGCGAACGCGGTGCGCACGCTGATGGAGGCGCAGGAGCGGGACGAAATCCTGACCGGCGTCTTCTATATCAACACCGAGCAGCCGACCTTCATCGATCTGCTGAACGTGGTGGACGAGCCGCTGGGCACGCTGCCGGAATCGCTCACCCGGCCTCCGAAATCGGCCTTCGACGGCCTGATGGCCAACCTGCGGTAGCCGCATCGCAGCAGTCTCTGCAACAGAAAAGCCCCGCCGTACGCGGGGCTTTTCCGTGTGCGGAAGAAGCTCTCAATGAATCATGGATCTCGCCAGGACGAAGCCCGTGGTCATTCCGATGAGCAGACCGCCCGCGCCGAGAAATGCGAGCAGAAACAGCGCATCGATCAGTCTCTGCTCAAACTTGAGCGAAGCGGCGGGGAGTTCCAGAAGAGCCCGATAGATCCTCTTGTAGGCCTGCCAGAGCACCAGTAGGCACACAAAAGGGGTCAGGAGCATCGGAATCAGGACCCAGACGTTGGGCACCCCCGCGCTCAAGCCCTTGAGGAGCACGAGCGCCATCAAGCCGCCCATGAGAACGAAAAGCGCGCGTGCCCACTGGTAAGAGTGACGGTACAAAGGGCGTTCCAGCATCTTTCCTCCCGTCTGCCTGCATTCACTCCGGATATCTGGTTTTAGTGTGCCGCAATCTTCACGCCCAGGCCGTTCAGCTTGGTGCGCGCCTGCGCTGCTTCGGGGGTCTGCGGATGGCGCTGGATGAGCAGGCGCAGCTCGTGGATGCCCGCGTCCTTCTTGTTCATCTGCAACAGCGCCAAACCCTTGCGCAGTTGCGCGGCCGGGGCCTTGGCGCTGCCGCTGAATCCCTCCAGCACGGCGTTGTAGTCCTTGACCGCGTCGCTATAGTTCTGCTGCCGGTAGGCGATCTCGCCCAGATAAAACTCCGCGGTTCCGGCCAGATCGTCGAGCGGATAGTAGTGGATCACGTCCTGAAACTCGCCGGTGGCCACGTCGTACCGGGCGCCGTTATAGTCGCGGACGCCGGCCTGAAAGGTCTCTTGCAGCGGAGGCGTCTGGCTGGCTGCCGGGGCGCCGGGCGTAGGCTGGGCCGCGGGCGATGAGCCGCTGGGCTGCGCCGTGCCTCCAGGGGTTGTGCCGGCGGGCGGATTCTGGATGTTCTGCAATTGCGCCTGCAAATCCTGTATCGATTTATCCAGTTTGGCGATGCGGGACTTCAGTTCGTCGACCGAGTCGTTAAGCGACTGGACCTGGCCGGAGACTGCGTCCAGTTTGCCGCTGCCCGCCTCGCTCTGCGCGTTGATCTTCAGCTGCAGCGCGTTTACGGTTGCATTCATCTGGGTGGCGTTGTCGGCTGTCTGCTGCGCCAGATTCTGCAGCACGCCGAAGCGCGTGTCCAGGGTGGACTGGATGCGCTGCACCATGTCCAGCAGTTGCTGCACCTGCGTTTGCAGTTCGATGATCTCCTTCGATGCCGCGTGGGCGGGTATTGGCACGCAGAAAAGCGTTGCCGCAACGACTGCGGAAGCAAGGAGACGATTACGGAAGGTACGTGTGCTCTGCATTCTTCACCTATTCAAGACAGAAGACAGTTGACAGCCAAAAGTCAGCCGCCAACTGTCGCCCGTCCACCCTGTTTTACCGGTCCAGCGTGAATCCGGCGCGGCGATTCTGCTGCCAGCACTCCTCGGTCGACTCGGAGCAGAACGGCTTTTCCTTGCCGTAGCTGACAACGCGGATGCGGCTCGCCGCCACTCCGGCGGTAACCAGCGCGTTCTTCGCGGCGTCGGCGCGGTTCTGGCCGAGCGCCAGGTTGTACTCGTTGGAGCCGCGCTCGTCGCAGTAGCCGCCGATGACGACCTTCACGTCGGGATGGCTCACCAGATAGCTGGCATCCTTCGAGAGCGTGGCCTGGGCGTCGCTGCGAAGGTCGTACGTGTCGTAATCGTAGAAGATGTCCTGCACGTTGGCCTTGAACTCTTCTTCGGCGCTCATCGTGTTGGTGGGCACCTGGACCGCAGGCGGCGCGTTCACGGTGACGCTGGCCGTGGCTTCGGCCGACCCGCTCTCGCCGCGAGCCACCAGATGGTAGCTGGTTGTCGCGGTTGGGGTCACGGTCTTCACGCCCGAGGTGGGCACATCTCCGATGCCATCGATGGAGACACTGGTGGCATTGGTTGTGCGCCAGGCAAGCTGCACCTGATCTCCGGCCGATACCACGGCGGGAGTCGCGGTAATCTGCGCGGTGGGTGCGGGCACGGCGGCCACAGGCGGAGCCTCCGCTGCGGGCGGCAGCGGCTGCTTCTTTTTGCAACCTGCGACTGCAAACAAGGCGACGAACAGGACAACAGGTACCAGAATGCGATTACGTCTGTTCAACGGGTTACTCCTTCCGAAATTTCAAGAGTGTCTTCCGAGCGATCCGGCCATTTGCGTCTCCGCTCCCGGCCTTGCAGTGGAGCGCCGGAGGCGAGTGAAAGACAGAAGGCAGCGGATTGAAACGCAATGGCTCTGCTCTAAATCCCTTCGGAAAACGTTGAGTTGAGGCCCACACCTCATCCTGAACGGTTACAAGACGCGGGGCCGGCCAGCCGATACGCCTCCACCCTCCAGAACGATCCAGTGGGGGATTTTGGCAGCGATAAAATCATAGTGCATCGAGCTGCTATCGTTCACATGCCGATTCAGATCGCGAACGCTTCCATCCATAACGGCTCGACCCCATGCGGAGTTCACTTCCAGCTCCAGTTGGGCATCTGGTTGTTGCCCGCGTGGGTCAGTTGATGCTGCTCGGTGCCGTCGGCCAGCATGGACCAGATCTGCGGATGGCCGCCCACCGTGCGCTCGAAGACGATGTGCCGCCCATCCGGCGCCCAGGAGGGGTAATCGTTGCTGCCCGACTCGTGCGTAAGCTGCAGCCAGCGTTTGCTGGCAATGTCGAAGTAGTAGATGTCCTGGCCGCCAGGGTCGCCGGGACCGTATTTGCGGTTCCAACTGAAGGTCAGGGCCTGCCCATTCGGCGACCACGAGGGAGAGACGGCATAGCCGCCATCGGTCATGCGCTGGATGTTGGCTCCATCGATATCCATCGTGTAAATCTGCGGCAGCCCGGTGCGGCCGCTCACCCACGCGATTTGCGCGTTGGTGCGCGGGTTCCAGCAGGGCGCCACGTCGGGTCCGCGGAAGCTGGTGAGCTTGCGCAGGTTTCCGCCGCTCGCGTCCGCGACCCAGATCGCCGAATCGCCCGACCGCGACGAGGAAAACGCGATCTTTGATCCATCGCCCGACCAGGCAGGCGACAGGTTGCTTCCGCCCGCCGTGCCCGCCGGAAAGCCGACCGGGCGGCCCAGGTCCAGAGAGAACATGCGGATGGCCCATCCCTCGCGGCCCAGGGTGGAAAAGGCAATGCGCGAGTTGTCCGGCGAGATCCGCGGCGAAAGCGAAATGCTGCCCAGGTGGGTCACCTGATGCTGATTCTGCCCGTCGTAGTCCATCGCCCAAATCTCTTTGGTGCCGGTGCGCGAACTGACGAAGTAGATTTTGGTTTCGGCGATGCCGTTGATGCCGCCGCCCAGCCGGTAGATGATCTCGTCGGCAAAACGGTGCGCCACGGTGCGCGCCATGTCCTGGCTGGCCAGCTCGTTATACTGCTTGCCCAGCACCTGCGGATTGGCCGTGTTGCGCGTATCGAAGAGCCAGCCGTAGACGATCAGCCGGCCGTTGTTGGCCGAAAGCGCGCCAAAGACCACCATGGCCGCGTTCGACGGAGCGGCGGACCACTGCGCCAGGTTCATCTCCTGCGGCGATCCCGGCGTGGCCTGCGGCGCCAGGCTCTTTGAAACCATGTCGAAGATGCCCGCGCTGGCCAGATCGCTGTAAAGCGTCGCGTCGAAGACGGCCTTCAAGGCCGGGGTCTGGGGATCGGCGCCCACCGGCTTCAGGTCGGCGGCCGCGACGCGGATGCGGTCGTTGCCCAGGTTGGTGCCGGTGTGGACCCAGTCCTGGGCGTGCAGTTCAATCGCTGCAAGAAAAGCCAAAACAAGCACAGAGTGAAGCAGAATCCGGAAAAATGCCTTCATGCGATGAGCAATCCTTCCTGGTGAAGAACGGCGGTTTGAGCGCACCCTCGCGCGGGTCCTGTCTTGCAGGCCGCTGAATTCGTTGAATCGTTAGTATTCACAGTAATAAGAGACCTTCAACGTACTTGAATTATAAGCCGAAGGCAGTTGACCGAAGGTATCGACCCGCTGCACGCCGCGTTGGCACGAGCGGTCGAGCGTGGTGCTGCCGCTGGAGCGGTCGACCTGCACATCGGTGGGACTTCCGTCTTTGCGGATGGTGAAGGTCAAATAGACGCGGGCGCCTTTGGGCGTGCGCGGGTCCACCTCCGGCTTGTACCAACTGGTGGCCATCTTGCGGTTGATTCCGTCCACATAATAGCCAAAGCGGCTGCCGAAATCGCCGACGGTGATCGAGGCCGGACCGCTCGATCCATTCTGCTGCACGGCGCGCGCAATCGAGCTGCCCGCCTGCTCGCCATACTGGGCCCGGTTGTTCTGCTGGGGCTGGGGTTGATGCTGCTGGGTCTTGGGCGCGGTCTGCGCCAGGGGCTTCTTCACCTGCTTGCCCGAGATGGGGATGGCCTTCTCGTCCACCGCTTCCTTGGCCTTCGGCGTGGGCTCGGCGGGCGCCTGGCTGGGAGTCTCGGTGGACAGCACATTCTGGTTCGGCGGCTGATCGGCGGGCAAGGGGATCGCGCTGCTCACCAGATTCACCTGGATCGCCCCGCCGGAGCCTGGACTGCCCCACAAATTGTGATGGAAAAGGCTGCCGAGAAGGCCATAGAGCAGTAGGCCGCCGAAGAGGACGCCGTGCAGCAACAGCGAGCCCGCGAGCGGCGCGGCCACCGGCTCGCGCGCCTCCACCGGCGCCAGCTCGCGCTCCAGTTCCTCTCCGCCTTCCAGCAGACTCATCATGCGCTTGCTTTATGCCCTCTATTCACGAAAGATTTAAGCATTCAACTCCCACAAAGCTGTCATCCTGAGCGAAGTTTGGCGCTCTTTTTGAGCCAAACGGAGCCGAAGGACCTGCGGTTGTTTTCGCCTTTGCCTTCGCTCGTTTCCTAGTTCCCGCCCGCCGCCGAGGCCTTGCTCTCCAGCGGCTGGGTGACGATGGAGATGTTGGTGATTCCGGCCTGCTTCACCGCGTCCATCACGCTGGCGAAGGCGCCAAAGGGAACCCGCTCGTCGGCCCGCAGATAAATCACCTGGTGCGCCGGATCGGCCCCCTGTTGGTGCAGCTTCTGGGCTAGTTCGTGGACGTTCACCATCTGATCGCCCAGAAAAACCTGTTGATCGCGGTCGATGGTCACCACCAGCCGCTGCTCGGTGATCTCCTTCACCGTGCGCGTCTTGGGCACGGCGACTTCAATCCCCGACTGCAACACCGGCGCGGTGATCATGAAGATAATCAGCAGCACCAGCACCACGTCCACTAGCGGCGTAATGTTGATCTCCGCCAGCGAGCTCCGTGTCTGGCCGCTGCTACTTGTAAAGGCCACGTTCCACCTCCCGGGTGGGTTCGGGGCTGGCGGTCCGCGGCGCGGGCGCGCGCACGGGAATCTCTTCCAGAGAGTTCAGCAGCTCGCGGCAAAAATCGTCGATGGCCGAGGCAAAGACCCTGATCCGCGCCGCGAACTGGTTGTAGGCAATCACGGCGGGCACGGCCACAAACAGGCCGGCGGCGGTGGTGATCAGCGCTTCGGAGATGCCGGGCGCCACGGCCCGCAGCGTCGCCGAGCCGGCTGTGCCCAGCCCGTGGAAGGCGTCCACAATGCCCATCACCGTGCCGAAGAGGCCTACGAAGGGGCTCACCGACGCGATGGTCGCCAGCCAGGTCAGCCGCCGTTCCAGGTTGGTGACGGCTTCGCTGGCCGCGGTCTGCGCCGAGCGCTCCAGCGGAACCAGGTTGCGCGGCGGTCCCGAGCCGCCCGTCTGCCGTTTGTAGGTTTCGTACACGTCCTCGAAGACCTGGGCCAGCGGACTCGCCTTGTAGTCGTTGGTCAGCGCCGCGATCTCCTGCAGCCGCGTGGCCTTGCGGAAGGCGCGGATAAACCGCCGGCTCTCCTTGGTGGCCTTGCCGAACGTGGAGATCTTGCTTAGGATCACGGACCACGAGTAGAGGCTGGCAAACAGCAGCAGCGCCAGCACGGACAGCGCCACAGGCCCCATGTTGGTGATCATCTCAACCAGCGCGCTGGAACCAGGAGACCAGGACGGTACAGCTGGCGTCGCGCCGCTGTCAGCCTGCGATATCAAGACAAAGGCAGCAGTAAAAATCGGCATTCACCTCACATTTAACGGTAGCAGACGCGATGGCCCGCTCCAAGTTATCGATCTGGTGCCTCCCATGGTGCGCGCATCGCGTTACGGAACGCATCGGCAGGTCCGCAAGCGCGCCGTTCATGCTATGCTGCGCTCGGATTCCCGTTGTGGATTTTGCCGTGCGATCGCAGCCAACTCGCCGCGGCGGCAATGAATCCGGCCACAAATGCTCCGTGCCCCATCCTTTCCGCTTCTTCCCGCGGAAAGGGTGGGAAACGACAAACTTCAACCGGCCGTTCATCAAGAGGCTCGCTCAAGAATGCTCGTCGAACTGCGCGCTGAAAACTACGCCGTCATCGATCACGCCATCGCCGTCTTCGGCCCGGGGCTCAACCTGCTCACCGGCGAAACCGGCGCGGGCAAGTCCATTCTGGTGGACGCGCTGGCCCTGCTCATGGGCGGCAAATCCTCGACGGAGATCGTCCGCCACGGCGCGGAGAAGGCCGTCGTGGCCTGCGTCTTCGAGTCCACGGCCGGAGCGGAGGCGATTCTCGAAGAGAACGGCATCGACGCCGAAGGGACCGAGATCATCCTGCGCCGCGAGATTCTCTCCACCGGCAAGGGGCGCGTCTTTGTGAACAACCAGCCGGCCACCGTGGCCGTGCTCAAGCAGCTCGCGCCGGAGCTGGCGCTGGTCCACGCCCAGAGCGAGAGCCTCTCGAGCTTCGACCAGGCCCAGCAGCGCATTCTCCTCGACCGCTTTGGCGGTCTCACTACCGACGCCGTCGCCGAGACCCACGCCCGCTGGCGCGCGGCCTCTGAAAAGCTGGACGAACTGCTCCAGGGCGAACAGGACCGCCTGCGCATGGTCGATCTGTTGAGCTATCAGCGCAAGGAGATCGACGCGGCGCATCTGGAGCCGGGCGAGGACGAGGCCCTGGAGACCGAAAAGCGCGTGCTCGGCAACGCCGAGAAGCTCTACGCCGCGGCCATGGGCGCTTTCGAGCAGCTCTACGAAGGCGGCGCTTCGGCCGAGGTCGCCCTGCGCGCGGCTCTGCGCAACGTCGAAGAGCTCGCCCGCTACGACACCCGCTTTGCCGAAGCCGTCCAGCAACTGCAATCCGCCCGCGCCGCCGTGGGCGATGTCGGCTCCAGCCTGCGCGACTACGCCGAGGGCATCGACGCCTCGCCCGAGCGGCTGGCCGAGATCGAGGACCGTCTGGCCCTGCTCGACCGGCTCAAGCGCAAATACGGATCCACCGTCGCCGAGGTCGTCGCCTTTGGCGAGGAAGTCGCCCGCAAGCTGGCCGAAGTGGAAGACCGCGACGAAATCCTCAAGGTGCTGCGCAAGAATCTCGATGAAGCGGCCAAGGCCTATCGCGCCGCGGCTTCGGCCCTCAGCGCCGACCGCAAAGCCGCCGCAACCAAACTGGCCAAGCTGGCCGAGTCCCAGATCAACTCCCTGGCCATGAAGGTCCGCTTCGAAGTGGTTGTTCAGCCCTCCGGAACATCCGTGCATTCCGCTGAAGCCGCCGCCGTCTTGAAGGGGCATGGCTTTAGCCGTGCCGAAAAGGGCCTGGTTTCCAGCGGAACCTCATCCCCCGAGGGAAATCTTTCCGAGGGTTCCACCGCCCACTGGACCGCCGCAGGCTGGGACGAGGTCGAGTACCGCATCGCCACCAATCCCGGCGAACCCCTCAAGCCGCTCCACGAGATCGCCTCCGGCGGCGAAATGTCCCGCGTCATGCTGGCCCTCAAGGTCGCGGTCGAAGAAAGCTCCTCCAAAACCAGGAAAAAACCCACCCCTCGCACCCTGGTCTTCGACGAGATCGACATCGGCATCGGCGGGCGCGCGGCGGAAGCAGTCGGACAGAAACTCAAATCCCTGAGCCGCGGCCAGCAGGTCCTGTGCGTCACCCACCTGCCCCAGATCGCCTCCTTCGCCGACCAGCACTTCGTGGTCGAAAAGCGCGAAGCCGACGGCCGCACCAAGATGCAAATCCGCCTCCTCGACGACCGCGCCCGCACCCACGAAGTCGCCCGCATGTTATCCGGCGCAACGGTCACCGAAACCAGCCTCCAGCACGCCGCCCAGATGATCGCCGGCAGCCGGTAGCGGCAAGAATGGAAGCCTCGATGCTCGACGGAAAAGCAAGCCAAACAGCTCAGTACATAGCTTTCTGCCGGGCATTGGAGGCACAAGAGCAACCGGCACGGCGCCTTTTCGACGATCCATTCGCCTTTGCTCTGCTGTCGGGTTCATACAGAATCTTCGCGCGCTTGGCCCATCTTCCTCTCCTTGGCAAACCGATCTATTCCATCCTCGACCTGGGATGGCCGTACTCGCGGAGTTCCGCTGTCGTGCGGACTCGAGCGATCGATGACCTGGTGCGCGATGTCATCCGAAGTGGAGCCCGTCAACTGGTGCTGCTGGGAGCGGGGCTCGACAGCCGCGGCTGTCGTCTGGATGAGGTTGGGGAGATCGAGGTATTTGAGGTGGACCATCCAGCCACGCAGCGTGTGAAAAGAGAGCGCCTTCATGCCTGCATGGGCAAGCTTCCGGCGAATATCCGATACGTGGCCATGGATTTCGAGCGGGACGCCCTCGAAGCGAAGCTGATCGAGTCGGGCTATAACCCTGCCGTTCAAGCTGTTGTGGTATGGGAAGGCGTCATCGACTATCTGACTGAATCTGCCGTGCAGAGCACCCTTGCTGTCCTTGCACGACTGCTGGCTCCGTCAAGTCTTCTGATTTTCACCTACACGCATAAAGGCGCGCTGGATGGGTCCAAAGCCTTTCCAGGTGCGCGCCGCTGGCGGTCCTGGAGTCGTGTCAGCGGTGAGCCCTTCCTCTTTGGCTTCAATCCCGATACGCTGGCGGAGGTGTTGAAGCCGCATCGATTCCAGTTGCAGAGCGATGCATCGACGGAAGAGATTGCGCAAAGCTACTGCTCGCCGCTTGGTCGCACAGAACCGGGAAATCGAGCCTATCGGGTGGCGACCGCTCGACGTGTGGAGACGTAACAACTCCTGGAATCAGCGGCGAGAAACAGCAGCCGCTTCCGGCCGGGTGTCCCATCCTTCGCTTATTTCTAGCGAAGGGTGGAAGACCGCGAATCTCGGTCTGTCAGTGTGTACTCAGGCAAGGAAGCCTTTGCGAGCGAAGAGCGAGCGTTTGGCCCCACCGCAGGTGGCCGGGTGCCCCAACTCTCGCTGTTGGGACCCAGGGATTCGATCTTCCTGGCATAGTCGTGAGCAGCACCATCGAAGTCGTTGACAACGGAGGCAATTTCCTGTACGCTTTCAATGTGTACAATATCGGAGGCCGTCCATGCCCAGAATAGCTATCGAGGAAAACAGTCGGATGTCCCTGCGCATCCGCGCAAAGGAAAAAGCGCTCCTGATGCGAGCCGTGGCTCTTCAAGACACAGATTTGACCGGTTTCGTTGTTGGAAGCGCCGTGCGCGCCGCCCAGGATGCGATCCGGGACCACGAGCAAGTGCAACTATCGCAAAGAGATAGCTTGATGGTTCTGAATCTGCTTGAGAATCCGCCCCAGCCCAACGCCCGGCTTGTCTCCGCTGCCAAGGCCTTCGCGGAGCAGCGCCGGCCATGAGCGGTCGTGCATGGCGCGAGGTTCCCATCGGCAAGCAGTACGACCGGGAAGCCTTCGATTGCGGCGAAGAAGCATTGAATGAATTCCTGTGCCTCCATGCCCGTAAAAGCCACGAACGTGGCGGATCGAAGACCTTCTTGGCCGTCGATGAAGCCGACGGAAAGACCGTTCTCGGCTACTACACCCTGAGCCCAGCCTCGCTGACTTACGAGCGTACCCCGGAGAACTTTCGCCGTGGACTGGCTCGCCATGAAGTTCCGGTCTTCCGGCTGGGGCGCCTGGCTGTTGATCGGAAGGCGCAAGGACAAGGGCTTGGCGGCCAGCTTCTGCTGGCTGCAGGGCGTCGCTGCCTCCTCGCGGCAACGGAGGTCGGCGGTGTGGCGCTCTTGATCGATGCGAAGAACGAGAGGGTAGCGAAATGGTATACCAGCTATGGCGCGGTCCCGCTCCTGGATGCGCCGTTGTCGTTACTGCTGCCTCTGCGGACAATTGAAGCCGCCATAGAACTTGCTGGTGGAAAACAGGAAGAGAGTTAACCAGGAGCCGCTGACGCCGGAGTTGCAGACCGAGCTGGATGCTCTGGCCGCCATGCCGGAGAGCGAGATCGATACCATCTAGATGCCGCCCATCACCGGTTGGAGCCATGCGGTGCGCGGGCCGTTCTACCGTTTCGCTTTGCATAATATATCCCTCCGTGGGCGCACACTGGTAAATGGACGACAAAGGAGCACCCAGCCGTTCCCGGCTGACGCGCTCCCCCGCAAGCCCTGAAAAACTTTGCACCCTGTTTTTGACTGTGAAACTGTGAAACGCTACTTAAGTCGTTCAAATTAAAGGCGCATTTTGGAAAACTTCACGGAAACACACAAACTGCGAAACTGCGAGGCTGTGAAACTCCGGCCGTGGCGCTGGGCCGGGCTGACGGGCCTGCGGCTGGCGCTCGCGTCGCGTGCATTCTCTCTATAATCCATCGCAAGGGGGACAATCCATTGCAGCCCACCCGGCACAAGCGCCTCTGCGCTTTCGCTCTCGTTCTCTTCGCGCTGGTTTCCGTTGCCCCGGCGCGCGCGCAGCAACTCTCGCCGAAGCTGCAAAACGCCGTCGGGCACTGGCAGATCGTCGACAGCGACGGCAAGCCCGGAGGCCGGGCGGAAACCTACTTGGTGAACGGCAAGCTCTTTGGCCGCGTCACGCAGGTCCGCCCAGGCCGCACGGCGCACGACGTCTGCGACAAGTGTTCCGGCGAGTTCAAGAACCAACTCATCCTGAACATGGTCATCATGCGTAACTTCCATCCCGACGGGGACGACTGGGTGGGCGGGACCGTGGTGGACCCGGAGAACGGAAAGGAATACCAGGGCAAGATTTGGGCTGTCGGCAAGGACGAGCTTCACATGCGCGGCTTCATCGGCATCTCGCTCTTCGGCCGGACTGAAACCTGGGTCAGGATGCATTGAGCAGAGCGCCCGCCGCGGCCGGCCGGCCCCCGATCTCCGATCCCTGTCTTCTGCTTCTCCACATTGGTATACTGGCAGTGTGACCACAACTCTGCTCGATTCCATCTCGAACGGTACCCACGCCGAGACTTCCCCCAGTCAGAAGAGGGTGTTGTTGCTCAAGCCGCGCGGCTTTTGCGCCGGAGTGGTGCGCGCGATCGACATTGTAAAGATCGCACTGGAAACCTTCGGCGCTCCCATCTACGTGCGCCGGGAAATCGTCCATAACCGCTATGTCGTGAATGAGTTGGCGGATAAGGGCGCGATTTTCGTGCATGAAATCGACGACGTGCCCGACGGCCAGCGCGTCATCTACTCGGCTCACGGCGTTTCACCCGCGGTGCGGGAGTTGAGCAAGGGCCGGGGCCTGAAGGTCATCGACGCGACCTGTCCTCTGGTGACCAAGGTGCATATCGAAGCGGTCAAGTTCGCCCGCCAGGGTTACTCGCTGGTGCTCATCGGTCACCGCGACCACGACGAGATCGAGGGCACGCTGGGCGAGGCGCCCGAGGCGACCCAGGTGGTGTCGAACGTGGCCGAGGCCGCGGCGCTCCAGGTGCCGGACCCGAACCGCGTGGCCTACCTGACCCAGACCACCCTCAGCCTGGACGAGGCGCGGGATATTATCCACGCCCTCAAGGAGAAGTTCCCCAACATCGTCGGACCCCACTCCCAGGACATCTGCTACGCCACCGAGAATCGCCAGGTAGCGGTGCGCAACGTGGCGCATAATGCGGGCCTGGTGCTGGTGGTGGGCTCGACCAACAGTTCCAACTCCAACCGGCTGGTGGAGGTCTCGCGCAATTTGGGGACGATCGGTTATCTGATCGATAACTCCCAGGCCATCGACCCCAAGTGGCTCCAGGACGTGAGTACGGTTGCGGTGACGGCTGGCGCCTCGGCTCCCGAGGTGCTGGTGGAGGACGTAGTAAATTATTTGCGTCAAAACGGCTTCGATAGCGTCGAAGAAGTAGAAGTCATGCCGGAAAATGTTCGTTTCGGTCTTCCGCCGGAGATTGTGCAGGCCATTGGCGGCGCAGGCGGCGCCGGAGCTGTGCCGGTGCGGTAGGAAGATGGGACCGTCCTGGTTTCAGAAGTGAAACCTCGGGCGCTCCGGCAATCGTTCCATCAAGTGCAGTTCCATGATGTTGGTTGGAGTAGCGGGATGGCCGGGAAAGTGGAGGTCGCTGTCGCTACGCATACGGGTTTCCCGAAAAATAATTGAGGCGTTTTAAATCGCATGAGCATTCAGCAGGGGAAGACGCAATCCGCAGCACCTAGATTTGGCCGGCTGGACGCGGACCTGGCAGATGTGGAGTCGGCTATTGTGGGCTCGCGGGACTTCCTTCTCTCCCAGCAGCATCCCGAGGGGTACTGGTGCGGAGAGCTCGAAGCCGACTCGATGCTCGAAGCCGACTACATCTTTCTGCATACGTTGCTGGAAAGCGGCGATCCGGGGCGGTTGCAGCGCGCCTGCACCGAGATGATGCGCTACCAGAACGAGGATGGCAGTTGGAGCATTTATCCCGGCGGGCCGGGCAATATCTCGCTGTCGGTCAAGTGCTACTCCTCGGCCAAGATCATGGGCCTGACCGCGGACGATCCGCGCATGGTCAAGTGCCGCGAGTGGGTTCTGGCGCACGGCGGCGTGGTGGAGTGCAACACCTTCACCAAGATGTATCTCTGCTCCCTGGGCGAGTACGACTATGACGCCGTTCCGGCCGTTCCGCCGGAGATCGTTCTCTTTCCCAAGTGGTTCTACTTCAACATCTACGAGATTTCCTCGTGGTCCCGTTCGATTCTGGTTCCGCTGGCCATTCTCTACGCCAAGAAGCCGCTCAAGCGGATTCCGCCGGAGCAGGGCATCGATGAACTGTTCGTAGGCGGACGCGCCAACTCCAAGCTTCGCCTGCGCATGGATCGCAAGTCCATTTTCTCCTGGCGCAACTTCTTCATCGTCCTCGACCGCATCATGCATCTGGCCGAAGCCGTCCACATTCGCCCTTTGCGCACGCTGGCCTTGCGCCATGCGGAAAAATGGGTGCTGGAGCGGCTGGAAATGACCGACGGACTGGGCGCCATCTATCCGGCCATGCTCAACGCGATCATCGCACTGCGCTGCCTGGGTTACTCCGAGGACGATCCGCAAGTGATCCGCGCCCGCGACGAGTTTGAGAAGCTGGGCATCGAGGAGCCGGCCAGCGAGGCGATGCCCGAGCCGACCTTCCGCATGCAGCCCTGCGTCTCGCCGGTGTGGGACACGGCGCAGGCGGTTTATGCTCTGGGCGAGGCCGGCGTGGCGCGCAACGATCCGCGCATGATCAAGGCCGCCGACTGGATGCTCTCCAAGGAAGTCCGCCACAAGGGCGACTGGGCCGTGAAGGTCAAACATACCGAGCCGGGCGGCTGGTACTTCGAGTTCAACAACGAGTTTTATCCCGACACCGACGACACCGCGCAGGTGCTGCTGGCTCTGAACAAGGTGGACAACCCGCGCGAGCGGTATCAGCACCAGGTGGCCGAGCGCGCCATCGACTGGGAGTTTGCCATGCAGTGCCGCAACGGCGGCTGGGGCAGCTTCGACAAAGACAATACCAAAATGATCTTCCAGTACATCCCGTTCGCCGATCACAACGCGATGCTGGACCCGCCGACGGTGGACATTACCGGGCGCATTCTGGAGATGCTCGCCACCTACGGCTACGCGCGCGGCGACAAGCGCGTCGAGAAAGCCATCAAATTCATCTTCTCGCAGCAGGAGCCGGACGGAAGCTGGTTTGGCCGCTGGGGCGTGAATTACATCTACGGCACCTTCCTGGTGCTGAGAGGGTTGGACGCCATTGGCGTCGATCATCTCGAACCGCAGATCCAGCAGGCCGCGGAGTGGATTCGCATGGTGCAGAATCCGGACGGCGGCTGGGGCGAAACCTGCGGCAGCTACGACGATCCGAACACGCGCGGCGTTGGAATCAGCACGCCGTCGCAGACCGCCTGGGCTCTTCTCGGTTTGTTGGCGGCAGGCGACGACCGCTCCGACTCGATTGCCAAGGGCGTTCGTTGGCTGCTGACCCGGCAACGGGCGGACGGCAGTTGGGACGAGTCGATGGGGGAGGGAAACGTTCGCCAGAGCATCATCACGGGAACGGGCTTCCCCAGAGTCTTTTACCTGGCTTATGTCATGTACCGGCAATACTTTCCGCTGATGGCTCTTACCAGCTATCGCCGGACCATGGAACGCGCCAACTAAAACGGCGCCGGAGGTTGAATCAAATATGGCAATTCCTATCTCCCAGATGTGGACGGTGTCCACCTATGTGCTGAAGAAGAAGCTGGCCGGCAAGAAGCGCTATCCCTTGGTGCTGATGCTGGAGCCGCTCTTCCGCTGCAGTCTGGCCTGCGCCGGTTGCGGCAAGGTGCAGTATCCGCCGCACATCCTCAAAAAGCAGCTCACTTCCGAAGAGTGTTTTGCCGCGGTGGATGAATGCGGCGCGCCGATGGTCTCGATTCCCGGCGGGGAACCGCTGCTGCATCCGCAGATTGTCGAAATCGTCAACGGGCTCATTGCGCGCAAGAAGTACATCTACCTGTGCACCAACGCGCTTGAACTCAAGAAGCGTCTGCCGGAGTTCACGCCGTCCAAGTACCTCACCTTCTCGGTTCACCTGGATGGGCAGCGCGAGCATCACGATTTTTCGGTTTGCCGCGAGGGAGGCTACGACATCGCCGTCGAGGGCATCCAGGAGGCCGTCAAGCGCGGCTTCCGCGTGACCACCAACGCCACTTTCTTTGACGGGACCGATCCCAACGGCGTCCGCGCCTTCTTCGACGAAGTGATGGGCATGGGCGTCGAGGGCATCGTGCTCTCGCCCGGCTACAGCTACGACAAGGCTCCGGATCAGAACCGCTTCATGGGCCGCGCCCGTGTGCGCCGCCTCTTCCGCGGGATACTCTCCAATCGCAAACCGACATGGAAGTTCAATATGTCGCCGCTGTTTCTGGAATTTCTGATGGGCAATCGGAACTACGAGTGCACTCCCTGGGGAATGCCGGCGTATAACATCTTCGGCTGGCAGAAGCCCTGTTACCTGCTCCAGGAAGGTTACGCGGAGAGTTACAAGGAACTGCTGGAGACTACGAGTTGGGAAGAGTACGGCGTGGCCAGCGGCAATCCCAAGTGCGCCAACTGCATGGTGAGTTGCGGCTACGAGACCACCGCGGTGATCGACGGCTTCGGTTCTGTAAAGGGCTTTCTTGCCATGGTGCGCGGCAACTTCAGCCTGTACCGCGACCAGCATGCGCTCAAGCTGCTGAGCGAACCGGCTCCGCACGGCCCGCTGGTGCAGATCGAAGAGCCCGCGCGCAATCTCGAGGAGGCCAACGTATGACCGCCGAAGTGCTGAAATATACGCTGGAGCAGGTGGAAGCGCTGGAACTGGCTCCCGGCTCGGAACATGAGAATCTGGAAGGCTGGGTCCCCACGCTGGCCGGCGACGACAACCTGCGCCAGGCTCTGGAAAAGGCCTTTGACTATCGCGGCGACGTGACGCTGACGCTGAAGAGCGGCGAGCGCATCGAGGCCTACATCTTCAACCGGAAGACCGGCCCGACGCTGGCCGAGTCCTATGTGCATTACTTCACACCCAGCGCGCCGGAGAAGCGCAAAGTGAGTTATGCCGAGATCGCCCGCCTGGAGTTCAGCGGCAAGGATCGCGCCGCCGGCAAGCACTGGGAGGACTGGGTGAAGAAGTACAATGAGCGCAAGGCTGCGGGCGAGACGAACATCGCGCTGGCGCCGGAAGCGCTGGAGTAACTGTACAGGGAACAGTTCATGCTGGCGGCCTGGGAGATGCGAAATGGAAGAGGGCATCGAGGGGGAAAGAGATTCGGAGTTGTCGCCTCAAATGGAAGATGCCGCTGAGGAGGACAAAGTGCCGGGATTGATGCCAGCGCCGGAGCATGGCCACGGCCATGAACACAAAACCGGAATGCCTTGGTTGGATGGGATCATAGCCGTCAGCGTCATTTTTATCTCTGTGATTTCGCTGGTAGTCTCCATCGAGCACGGAAAGAGCATGGAGAAGATGGTGGACCAGAACCAGAAGCTGGTCGTGGCCAGCACCCTGCCCATCCTTACGGTTTTCGGGCGCCAGTTCGACGACTCCGGCAAGCCGTTGCTTCAAGTAACCCTCAGCAACAGCGGCGTTGGACCGGCCCTTATCGATCGGTTTGAGGTACGCTATAAGGGTGTCGTCTATACCGATGAGAATGCGCTTTTGAAAGCCTGCTGCGCCGAGGCTTTGCTCAAGTCCAGGAAGAGCCGGCACCCGCAGGTTTTCTATTCCAATGTTTCCGGACTCATTCTTTCGGCCCGCCAGGATTCCTATCCCATCACCATCAAGCCGGATAAAGACGGCCTCGATCTCTACAATGCATTCAGTCGAGTCAGGGATGGCGACGATCTGACCTATCGTGCCTGCTATTGCTCGGTGCTGAATGAATGCTGGGAGACAAACTTTGACCACAAGCGTCCGCAGCCGGTAAAGGAATGCAAGGTAGCACCGGGCGAAAAGCTCTGGTAGAGACTAAGTGACGGCTTAACTATGAAGATATTTCTAACAGGCGCGACCGGATTTGTGGGCCATCATGTGGCTAAAGCACTCGCCGCCGAGGGCGCCGAACTGCGGATGCTGGTGCGCAAAACCAGCAATCTGGGCAATCTCGAAGGCATTCCCGGCGATACCCACCTGGGCGATCTGGCCGAGCCGGAATCGATTCGGCCCGCACTGACCGGCTGCGACGCCGTGATGCATGTGGCCGCCGATTACCGGCTCTGGATTCGCGATCCGCAGACGATGTATCGCATTAACGTGGACGGCACGCGCGACCTGCTGCGGCTGGCGCGCGAGGCGCAGGTGCCGCGCTTTGTCTACACCTCCAGCGTCGCCACCATGCACTTCCGCACCGATGGCCTGGTCATCAACGAGGACACGCCGGTTTCACTGCGCGACATGGTTGGCCACTACAAGCGGTCCAAGTTCATGGCCGAACAGCAGGCTATCGCCGCGGCCGAGGACGGGCAGCAGGTGGTCATTCTCAACCCCACCACGCCCATCGGCCCCAACGACCAAAAGCCCACGCCCACAGGCCGCATCTTCGTAGACTTTCTCAACGGCAAGTTTCCCGCCTACATGGACACAGGATTGAATCTGGTGGACGTGGCGGAGGTCGCGCGCGCCCACGTGGCGGCGCTGACCAAAGGCCAGTCCGGTCATCGCTACATCCTGGGCGGAGAAAACCTGACCTTCAAGCAGATTCTCGACAAGATGGCGGCCATCACTGGCTTGCCGTCGCCCACGGTCAGGATTCCTTTCGCTGTCGCGGCCACCTACGCCTTCTTCGAGGAATGGATCACCGGCCGCATCCGCGGACGCGAGCCGCGCGCCACACTGGAGGAGGTCCGCATGGGCCGCAAGAAGATGTTCGCCTCCAGCGCCCACGCGCAGCAAGAACTGGGCTTCCGCATACTGCCCGTCTACCCAGCCATGCGCGCCGCCATCGAGTGGTTCCGCGCCCACGGCTACGCGCCATGAAGGGATAGATTGGGCCCCGTATGACAAGAATCGCCATCATTGCCGCCATGCCCGGCGAATTAAAGCCGCTGGTGCGCGGCTGGAGGCACGAGCGGCGCAACGGCGTTCATCTTTGGCGCTGGCGTTTCGACGAGGGCGAGTGGGTTGCCGCCTGCGCCGGGGCCGGCGTGGATGCGGCGACGCGGGCCTTTGCCGAAACCGAGAGGGATGGGACGGTCGATCTGGCGATTTCTACAGGTTGGGCCGGGGCGCTGACCGAAGAACGCAAGGTTGGCCAAGTTTATTCGGTGTCAGAGGTCGTCGATGCGCGCACCGGGGAGCGGTTTTCTGTTTCAGGGCCGCCGGGACCCGGCTCTCAAGCTACAGAATCGTTGCTCGTGACCAGCCCCAAGGTCGCCGACGAAGCGGAGAAAAAACGTCTGGCTGTCGCCTATGGAGCCGGACTGGTGGACATGGAGGCGGCTGCGATTGCCCGCCTAGCCGCAATGCGTGGCTTTCCTTTTTATTGCGCCAAAGGAGTCAGCGACGGCTACGGGGAGCAATTACCTGATTTCAATCGCTTTATCTCGTCGGATGGGCAGTTGCAATTGGGATGCCTGGTACTCTTTTGCATCTTGAGACCCTGGCACTGGCCCGCACTGATCCGGATGGGCGAAAATAGCAAGGAGGCTGCCCAAGCTATCAGGGGGTCCCTGCTCGGAATACTGGATGGATCAGGAGCTATCAGGAAGCGGAATGGCTACCCAAATCTCAAACGCTGAAAGCCAGATCGAGAAGATTCCCGCCACCATGCGGGCCGTGGTATATCGCGGCGTGAACGACATGCGCGTGGAGACGGTGCCCGTGCCCGCGATCGGACGGGGAGAACTGCTGGTCAAAGTGGCCACCTGCGGCATCTGCGGGACCGATCTGAAGAAGATTCACACCGGCTCCCACTCCGCGCCACGCATCTTCGGCCATGAGATGGCCGGCACGATCGTGCAAGTGGGCGAGGGGGTGACGAGCTTTGCGCTGGGTGAGCGGGTGATGGTCTTCCATCATGTTCCCTGCGGGGAATGCTACTACTGCCGCAAGCAGACGCCCGCGCAGTGCCTGCTCTACAAGAAAGTCGGCACCACTGCCGGCCTCGAGCCCTCCGGCGGCGGCTTTGCGGAGTACATTCGGGTGATGGACTGGATCGTCGCTAACCGCGGCGTGGTCCGGATTCCCGACGACGTGCCGTTTGAGCAGGCGGCCTTCGTCGAGCCGGTGAACACCGTTCTCAAGGGCGTGAAAATGCTCCATCTGGCCCCGGACGATACCGTGCTTGTGATCGGACAGGGACCCATCGGCCTGATGCATGCCGTGCTCTCCAGCCGTACCGGGGCGCGGGTGCTCACTTCAGATCTTTATCCCGAGCGCCATGCCATCGCGGCGCGATTCGGACTCAAAGACCCGATCCATGCCGGCACCGAGAATGTGCTGGAGAAGGTGTTGCGAGAGACCGATGGCCGGGGAGCGGACGCCGTGATTCTGGCCGTGGGCGGCAATGCGCTGATCCAAACCGCAATGGCCGCGGTGCGGCACGGCGGCAAGGTGATGCTCTTTGCCCAGACCCAGCACGGCGAGGCAATCTTCGACCCCGGAGCGGTGTGCATGGACGAAAAGACCCTGCTCGGGTCGTACTCATCTTCTTTTGGGATCCTGGACGAGGTTACCGATCTGGTTTTCGGCGGCTATCGCAAGGGATTCGATTTGACACAACTGATTTCGCACCGTTTTCCGCTTGAAGAGGCGGTTCAGGCGATCGAAATCGCTTCGCACCCCAAGGCCGACTCGATGAAGATTATGATTGAGACTGTCTCCGGCGCGGGAGCAGAGTAGGAGGGACTTGATGGCGACAACCATGAAGGCCGCAATCCTCCACGGCCGCGAAGATATTCGCATTGAGCGAGTGCCGGTCCCCGAGGCCGCGTCCGGCGAATTGATTGTGCGCGTGGGCGCCGCGCTCACCTGTGGAACGGATCTGAAGGTCTTTCGCCGCGGCTATCATGCGCGCATGATCGTGCCTCCCGCGCTCTTTGGCCACGAGTTGGCGGGGACGGTGGTGGAAGCAGGCGAGGGAGTGGTGGGATTTGCTCCCGGAGACCGCGTGGTGGCGCTCAACTCGGCCCCTTGCGGCCAGTGCTTCTTCTGCGCGCGCGGGCAGGAAAATCTGTGCGACGACCTGCTCTTCAACAACGGGGCCTATGCCGAGTTCATCCGCATTCCGGCCCGCATCGTGGCCAAGAATACGCTCCACGTCCCCGCCCACGTGCCGCTGGAGCACGCGGCTCTGACCGAGCCGCTGGCCTGCGCGGTGCACGGGTTTGAAGACTCGCGTCCGCGCTCTGGCGACGCGGTGGCCATCATCGGTGGCGGCCCGCTGGGGCTGATGATTTTGCATGTGGCGGCGCTGGCCGGCTATGAAGTCATCGCCATCGTGAAGCACGACGGCCAGGTGGAGGCGGCGCGGCAACTGGGCGCGACGCACGTGGTGCAGACGACGAGCATCCGCAAGGCCATCCGCGAGACGCGCGCGCTGACCCCGAAGAACCGGGGCGTGGATATCGCCATCGAGGCCGTGGGTGTGCCCGAGGCCTGGCAGGAAGCAGTCGAACTGGTGCGCAAGGGCGGCACGGTGAACTTCTTTGGCGGATGCGCCGTGGGAACCCATGTGACTCTCGACACCAATCGCATCCACTACAGCGACATCACGCTGCGCGCCACCTTCCATCACACTCCGGCCATCTGTCGCAAGGCGCTGGAATTGATCGCAGGGGGACGGTTCCAGGCGCAAGCCTTCATCACCGGTCACGCCCACCTTTACGAACTCAACCGAGTCTTTGAGAAGCTGATGAAGCGAAGCAGCGAGATCAAGACCGCCATTGTGCCCTGAGGCGAAGCGATGAACCCGATGGCAACCCTGAAACCGGAAACGGAAGCGCTGGATAAAGATATGTTGCCCGAGGAAATGTTGATAGACCGTGGCTGGGCCGCGCTGCCGTCCGGCTATCGCATTCCCGAGGTTGCGCCCACGCTCGACGAGGCCCGCGCCTGGTGCAAGAGATTGGCCGAATCGCACTACGAGAACTTCCATGTCGCGAGTTGGTTCCTGCCCAAGGCTCTACGCCCGCACTTTCACTCGATCTACGCCTACTGCCGCGTCTCCGACGATCTCGGCGACGAAGTGGGCGACAGCTCCGTGGCTTTGGCGCTCCTCGATTTGTGGGGGCGTGAGTTGGATGCCTGTTACGAGGGCCGTGCGCGCCATCCTGTCTTTGTCGCGCTGGCCGAGACCATTCGCGCCTGCGGGATTCCCAAGGAGCCGTTTGCCGATCTGTTGACGGCTTTCCGGCAGGACCAGACGGTGACGCGCTACGCCTCGGTCCAGGATGTGCTGGGCTACTGCCGCTATTCGGCCAACCCGGTGGGCCGGCTGGTTCTGTACGCATGCGACGAAGCAAGCGAGGAGAAATTCCGGCTTTCCGACGCCACCTGTTCGGCGCTGCAACTGGCAAACTTCTGGCAGGACGTTCGCAGCGATTCCAGCGCGAGGGGACGCGTGTATCTGCCGCAAGACGACATGCGGCGCTTCGGCGTGAGCAACGAGACCATCGCGCACGGCATTGCCACCCCGGAGTTTCGCGCGCTGCTCAAGTTCGAGGTGGATTATGCGCGAGGACTTTTTGAAGAGGGTCTTCCGCTGATCGGCATGGTCAACCGCGATCTGGCGCTGGACCTGGATCTCTTCAGCCGCGGCGGCCTGGAGATTCTGCGGGCCATTGAGCGGCGGGACTATGACGTACTGAGCGCAAGGCCGGCCATTGCAAAAAGCACCAAACTCCAGCTTGCGCTGCGGGCCGTGGGCGCCAAACTGCTGCCCTCCTGGAGCCTTGGGCGCGGCCGGCGCACAGAGAAGGCGGCTTGACGCACGAACCTACATTGAACGGAGTCATGTTGGACGGACTCACCCTGGACGAAGCGTACGCGGCCTGCCGAACGATTGCCAGGCGCGAAGCGAAGAACTTCTATTACGCTTTCGTTGCGCTGCCGGCGCCGCGCCGCAACGCCATCTGCGCCATCTATGCCTTCATGCGCCAGGCAGACGATCTCTCAGACGATGAGAGCTTCTCCCGCGAGGAGCGCCGCATCAGACTGGATGCGTGGTTGGCGGAGTGGCGCGCCGTCTGCGAGGGCGCTGAATCGGCCGACCCGGTTTTCCTTGCCGTGCGCGATGCCACGCAGCGCTTCGCCATTCCGCTTGGGCTGCTCGACGAATTAGTTGCCGGCGTCACCATGGACCTGAAGCCGGTCGAGAGCGATGCTCCCGATACCTACGCCACCTTCACGGAACTCTACCGCTATTGCTACCTGGTGGCCTCGGTCGTGGGCCTGGTTTGCATCCGCATCTTCGGCTACCGGGACAGCCTTGCGGAGAAGCTGGCCGAGGAGACGGGCATCGCCTTCCAGCTTACGAATATCCTGCGCGACGTGGCCGAGGATGCGGAGCGCAACCGTGTCTATCTGCCGCTGGAGGATCTGGCAGCCCACGGGGTTTCGCTGGATTCGCTGCTGCATCGCGCAGCAGGCGCGCCGCCAACGATTTATGAACGCGCGCTGATTGCCGAGATCGCCCGCCGCGCGGAGAATTTCTATCGATCCGCGGAGGAATTGATGCCGCTGATCGACCGCGAAAGCAGACCTGCGCTGTGGGTGCTGGTCTCGATCTATCATGAATTGCTCAAGCGGATCGAGCGCGCCGATTTTGACGTCTTTTCGCGCCGGGCCAGCGTACCGATGACGCAAAAGCTGGGAATCCTGTTCGTAGGCCTGGCACGCATGGGCTGGGCGCGGCTGTTTGCTTGAAAGCGGAAGAAGCCTTGAACAGTTCACAGCAAAATCCCGAGAAGACCGTTACCGTCATCGGCGGCGGCGTGGCCGGCATGAGCGCAGCCAGCGCGCTGGCCGCGGCCGGGCTGCGCGTGCAGCTTGTCGAGCGGCGCGGTTATTTGGGCGGGCGGGCCAGCTCCTATCTGCATCCGGGCGTTGGTGAGGTCATCGACAACTGCCAGCACGTGCTCTTCGGTTGCTGCACCAATCTCATCGGCTTCTACCGGCGCATCGGCGTCGCGGACCAGATTCACTGGACCAGCGAGATGCACCTGATCGAGCCGGACGGAAAGCGTTCGCTGCTCGGGCCGTCGTGGCTGCCCGCGCCGTTGCACGGGCTGCCGAAGCTGATGGCCGCGCATGCCTTTTCGCTACCTGACAAGATCGCACTGGGCCGTGCCTTCAGCGCGCTGATGCGGCCGGTTCGCGGCGATTCAACCGAAAGCTTGGGCGCATGGCTCAGGCGCCACAAGCAAACGAAAGGTGCGCTCGACCGCTTCTGGCGCTTGGTGATTGCCAGTGCGCTGAATGCGGAGATCGACTCCATCGCGCTGCCGTATGCGGCCAAGGTGATCCGCGAACTCTTCATGAATTCGGCGAGGGCGGGCAGCATGGGGATGAGCCGCGTGCCGCTGAGCGAACTCTACGCAGGTGTGACTCCGTTTCTCAACGAGCGCGGCGGCAGCATGCACCTGAATACGCCTGTGGAGGGCGCGGTCTGGGATGAGGAGACTTCGCAGTGGACGATTCAGACGCACAGCGGTGAGTTGACGTCGGATTTTCTCATTGCGGCGCTGCCGTTTGAGGCGATGCAGAAGTTGTTGCCGGGACTGCCTCCCGCAGAGCGTTCGGACGAGTTGGCCGCCATGTTGGCACGCCACGAGCACTGGCCCATCTGCAGCGTGCATTTGTGGTTTGATCGGGAGATTACCGAACTTGAACACGCGGTGCTGCTGGATCGCGAGATTCACTGGATGTATAACCAGTCGCGGCTGCAAACTGGGCGCGGCGGGCACTATATCGAGCTTGTGGTAAGCGCCACGCGGTCCTTTGCGGCTTTGCCGCGCGAGGCCGCGATCGAGCTTGCGCTCAGCGAGTTGGCGGAGTTCTTTCCGCGCGTGAAAGAGGCCAAGCTGGAGAAGGTTGCGCTGGTGAAGGAAGTCCGCGCCACGTTTGGCGTGCCGCCGGGAATCGATGCTTCGCGTCCCGCGGCCGTTTCGCCGTGGCCGAATCTGTTCCTCGCCGGAGACTGGACGGCGACCGGCTGGCCCTCGACGATGGAGAGTGGGGCGCGGTCAGGGCACCTGGCCGCCGAGGCGCTTTTCCGCCATGGCTTGGGCGAGCAGCTCGAGTTTCTAGAACCGGACTTGAAACCGCAGGGAATCATGCGCTTTATTCGTTAGAGCGGTTCTCACCTACACGTACCCTTGCCAGCTCTGTGCAAGGTGGCATGGCTTTGGAGTATAGCAATGGGAGAACCGCTATAGCGGCGGAAGGCTCGCAGCACAAGAACCGCGGGTCGGCCGTCATGCGATCTGAAAACCGATCTCCAAGCCCTACTATCAGTGCGCCAGGAAATAGACACCGATGCAGACCAGCACGGCGGCGGTCCAGCGGCGGCGATCGACATTTTCCTTAAGGAAGAACTTGGCGGCGACGGCGTTGGTGACCAGCGTGAGCGAGGCCGATGCCGGCGCAACGAGGCTCAGGTTCAGGTGGTTCAAGGCCAGCAGCAGGGAAAAGAAGGCCAGCGCCAGAAAGCTCACGCCCGCGAAGAAGAGCGGGCAAGTGACGACGGCGCGAATGGCGCCCTTCATGCCCGAGCGGGCGCGAATCTCGTCCAGGTCCCCGATGGACTTCATGGCCGCAGCGGTGAGCACTTCGCCGGCAGTGGAGCAGAGGACGATGGCCGCGATCATGGCCGCGGCGGTCCAGAAGCTGTTGGGTGCAGCAGGGACGGGAATGGTCATCGCGCCTGCTCCTGTTCGATTTCAACTGCGTCCGTCAGCGCCTCGACTGGCGCCGGGCGCTCCGTCAACGAAGGCCCATGCGCCACAAAACCCACGCCTACGGTGATGAGCACAATGCCCGCCCAGCGCTGAAGGGAAATCGGCTCATGCAGCCAGAAGCGGGCGAGCAGCGCGACGATCACGTTGCCGAAGGCCGTGGCGGGAAGCACATAGGTGAGGTCGGCCCACGAGAGCGCGGTCAGGTAGCTGGCGAAGAAGCCGATGAGAAGCGCGATGCCGAAGGCGATCCAGGGCGTGAAGACCGCTGCGATGAGCGTGGCGGGATGATCCAGCGAGATGGGCGGCAATTTTGTCATGCCGCGCGACAGGCAGGTGTCGCCCAGCGGCGCGCAGACGGCTACCAGTCCCAGAATCATGTATTGCCGCGGCAAAAGTCTCTCGTGAGCCATCGATATCTTGAGTTTCCTCTAAATACAAAAAGAACGGAGGGCGGACGCGATGGCGCCGCCCTCGATGGGAGCTATCCGGGCAGCGGCTATGCGCCAGCGCTGGCGGGAGCAGGCGGATCGGCCTGTTGGCTGCGCGCCACCTTTACCATTTTGTTTCGCTGCGCGCGCAGCTTGAGGAAGGACTTGGCCTCGGCGTAAAGACGCGCCACGTCCCGATTCACAATCGCTTTCCAGACCACGCGGAGGGCGGCCTTGGGCCGGAAGAAATACTCGTCATAGAAGCGATGTACCATTTCGAGCACGTAGTCGGCAGGCAGGTCAGGATACTCGATGTGCGCCAATTGGTGGCCGCCTTCATCGCTCATGGAGGTGGCATTCGTCATGAAACCGTTGGCCTTGACGTAGTCATAAAGCTCGGTGCCGGGGAGTGCATGGGCGATAGAGACCTGGATGGTCTCGACATCCAGCGACTTGGCGAAATTGATCGTGTTGCGGATCGACTCCTTGGTTTCGCCGGGCAGGCCCAGGACAAAGTCACCGTGGACGCTCAGGCCCAGATCGTGGCAGTCCTTGGCGAAGGCGCGCGCACGCTCAACGGTGGCGCCCTTCTTGATGTTCTTAAGAATCTGCGGATCGCCCGACTCGAAGCCCACGATGAGCAGCCGGCATCCGGCATCTTTCATCGCCTTCAGCGTCTCGCGGTCGGTGGTCACGCGCGAGGTGCAGCTCCAGGTGAGCTTGAGCGGCTTAAGCTTTTCGCACAGCTCGATGGTACGGACTTTTTGAATGTTGAAGGTGTCGTCGTCGAAGAAGAACTCCTTCACATCGGGGAAGTTCTGTTTGGCCCAGGCCAGCTCCGCGGCCACATCGTCGGTGGAGCGCTTGCGCCAGGCGTGCCCGCTGAGCGTTTGCGGCCACAGGCAGAAGGTGCACTGCGCCGGGCAGCCGCGCGTGGAGTAGAGCGCGATGAAGGGGTGCAGCAGGAAGGGCACGTTGTAGCGCGTCACGTCCAGATCGCGCTTGTAGATCTTGGTGGCCCACGGCATCGCGTCCAGATCTTCCACCTGCGGACGATCTGGGTTGTGGACGATCTTGCCGTCCAGCTTGTAGCTGATGCCGAGAATCTCGTTGAGCGGCTTGCCCTGGGCGTACTCGACCACCGAGTAGTCGAACTCGCGGCGGCAGATGAAGTCCAGCGCGGGGCATTCGTTCAGGGCATTTTCCGGGTCGGTCGTTACCGGTGGACCAACGAAGGCGATGCGAATGGACGGATTGGCGCCCTTGATGGCCTGAGCCAGGTGCTGATCGCTCTTCCAGCCTATTGTGGAAGTGAACAGTACCAGGAACTCATAGTCCTTGCATATCTTAATGGTTTCTTCCGCGGAGACGTGGTGGGGAGACGCGTCGAGCACGCGCGAACCCTCGAGCATACCGGCGGGATAGGTCAGCCACACCGGGTACCAGTAGGATTCAATCTCGCGGGTTGCCGGCCAGCGCGAGCTTGCGCCACCGTCGAAGTTCTCGAACGAGGGCGGATTCAGGAACAGGGTTTTCAGAGGCATAGGCATCCCTTCAATTCTAGCATTTCTGCTGTTTTTCAACTGTTCTGCCTGGTTCTCGATCTATTTTGCGCGCAGTTCGTGCAGCCAGTCTTCCATGTGGCCGAGTGCGTGCAGCAGGTTAAGCCGGGCCTTGCTCAGGTCGAATCCGGCTTCGAGCGCGTCTTCAAATTTCTGGCGCTCGTCGATGCGCGCCAGTTCTTCCGCTTTGGGGCTCAGTTGCGGTGGCGCGCCAGGTCCGCTTCCGGCGCCGTTGCCCAGTTCCAATTGTGCTTCTACCGCCTTGACCTGCTCATCGGCGATCTGCTGCTTCAAACTTGCGATCTCCGCCAGGGCATCCAATTCGCGCAGGCTGCCGGTGAGCTCCACAATCTGGAGATCGTTCTGCCGCTGGGCCTGTTCCGCCTCGACCTTGGCTCGCAGCGCCTCGGCTGCCGACTCTTTGGCCTTGGCGTGAAGGCCGAGGTCGAAGAGCGGAATCTGAATCGAGAATCCGAAGCTGAAGTTGTTGGGAGTAAAGTTCTTGTAGTACTCGGTGTAATTGTTCAGCTTGTCCGAGTCGAGGTTGTATTGTGCTCCGAAGCCCAACTGGGGGCGGCGTCCGGCGAGGCCATCGCCCACGGCCTGCAGTTGCTTGGAGCGGGCCAGTATTCCTGCCGACTCGATGCCGGCTGTGGAGAGAACCGGCTCGCCGGCTTTCACCGCGGGGATCTCCGGAATACTCGAGTGATCGGGCGTGATTGAGCCCACCGGCAGCGCGGTGAGCGAGGCGAGTTGCTTGCCAAGAGTGCCGGAGCGGGTCTCCAGGTGAAGACGTTTCAGCTTGAGCTGGGCTGCAGTCAACTGGGCCTGCAAGAGGTCGCTCAGCGGGTCGACCCCGGCTTCCGCGCGCTGTTGCTCGATCTGCACCAGGCGGGCAGCGAGCGTCTCCTGCCCATGTGCGGCATCCAACTCGCTGTTCACAGTGTCGAGTTCGATGTAGGCTGTCGAGGCATCCAGCGCCACCTGCTCGCGGGCGTCCTTGAGGTTGAGAGAAGCGGCCTTCAAACCGGCTTCTGCCGCCAGGATGTACTGGCGCTGAGGGAAGCTCAATACCAGGGACTGCATCGACGCGTTGGCGACGGAAGGCTGTCCTGTGGGAAAACCGATGGAGGTGCCGACCGTCGAACCGACGACCAGATTCGGAATGTAGACATACCGGGTTTGCGCTAAAGCGGCCCGGGCCTTTTGCACATCGGTCTCGGCCAGTTTCACCGCGATCGAGTTGCGCTGGGCCAAGTCAACGACCGTGGCCAACGATACTTGTGCCGGCGCGAGCGCGGGCGCGGCCGTCAGCGCCAGGCCAAGCAGGATTGGCGCCCAGGCACGGCGCGGATTGTGTGCGATCTTCATCTGGGCGTCTTCCGTCAATGTTTAGATTCCTGAGCCGGCCTGTATTCATGCGCCAGGGCCAGCGCCGCTGCCCGTTCCCGTTGTGCACCGGCGGCGTCGCCAAGTTGCTCCATCAGGCGCGCCAACCGCGTGTGCGCCACAAACGCCGGCGCCTCTTCGGTTTTTACCGGGCCGGCCAGATAATCTTCCAGCATTTTGGCTGCCAGCGCCGGTTCCCGATTGGCCTTGGCCAGAACAGACGCTCCGTCGTACAGCGCAACCGCGGCGCGTTTGTCCCGTTCCACGGCACTTATGCCGCTGTGCACCGCCGAATCCATCTCAACCCAGCGCTCGTGCCGGCGGTAGAAATTGGCCAGCGTCATCCACTGGAAGCCGGGATGGGGACCAGAAGCAATCGCCTGTTTGTACTCGCGCTCGGCCGTGCCAAAATCCTTGTCCTGCTCGGCGATGCCGCCGCGTAGTTCGTGGGCCCGCGCCGCATCCAGCTTATCCAATTGAGCAGCCACAGCTTTGGCCTTGTCAGAGCCGCCGCCCACCACTCCCGGCGCATCCTCGTAAAACTCGCCCAGATCGGCCAGTGCTTCGGTACTGCGCGGATTCAACCGGACCGCTTCCTCGAATTCAGCGCGCACCCGTTTGGCTAAGGAATACGCGCTCAGAAACGAAGCCCGGTCCGCCTTTTCGCCCAGTGCTCGGCCCAGCCACAGGTGATCGCTGGAGTTCTGCCCATCCAGATTCACGGCTTGTTGGCACTCCCGAGCGGCGGCGTCCCATTGTTCCAGTGTGAGGCGCACGCGGCACTGGAGGTTGTGGGTCTCGGCAAGGCCCACGCCCGATAGGGGAAGGGAGTTGAGAAGAGCCAGAGCCTTGTCCGCCTCGCCGTCTTGCAAGGCGAGGTTGGACTGGGCCAAAGCTTGCGCCAGTTGCGGCCTCGGCGCCTGCGCGGACGCCGAACACGCCGCGGCTGCCGCCAGCAGGCCAGCCGCAAGGCCCTTTATTCCATTGCGCGACAGGGTCACCGCACAACCTTGATGGGAATGCCCTCCTGCAAGGGCTGTCCGTTGGTTGTCCCAGTTGCCACCCAATCCCCCTCCTTGAGTCCGGAGAGAATGGCCGCCTGGGTAAGATTGATGGTTCCAGTCGTTACCGGGGTTCGCACCAGTCCGTCGCCGATCACCTTGTAGACGTACGGCTTTCCGTTCTCGGAGTGCAAGGCCTCACGCGGCACGCTCAAGGCATTCGGTTCGCTCGACGTGGTTACTTTGACCGTCACGTTGGTGTCGGGGAGCAGATCGCCACCTGCATCGTCGATTTGCACCAGCACCTCACCCACCGTTCGCGTTCCATAGGTAATCACCGTCACGGGAGTGCGGACGATGTGTCCATGCCAAACCTGGCCGGGCTTGGCGTCCCACTTGATCTGAATCTGCTGACCAACAGCCAGGCGTCCGATCTCCGGTTCGTCAAAATAGGCCCGTACGCGCTCATGGTGCAGGTCTGCCAACTGGAGCAACAGCTTGCCTTCCTCGGCGAACTCCGTGCGTCCGGCATTCATGCTATAGACCGTTCCGGCCACGGGAGCATGAATCGATGTCTGCGCCACCACCTGCCTGGCCGCGGCCAGATTGGCCTCTGCATCGGTCAGAGTCGCCTGCGCCCGCGCCACCTCAGCGGCAGAGTAGCGGCTGTGCGCGCTCTGATCGAGTGTGTGCAGGCTAGCCTCGGCTATCTCCAACTGCTGCCTGGTCGTGGCCACCTCGCTTGCGGAGGCTGCTCCGGTCTGGCTCAGTTTCACCAGCGCGTCCAAATTCCGGCGAGCCTGATCGCGGTCAAGCCGCGCGCGGGCAATGTCGCCAGCCGCCATCTCGCGCTCTTGCTGGGTTCCGTTGTGGGTGGCTGCTTCCACGGCAGCTTCGGCGGCCTTGACCCCGCTTTCGGCGGAGGCCAGACGAGCTCTCGCCTGCATGTCATCCAACGCCAGCAACAGTTTGCCGGCCGGTACCAGGTCGCCTGGCTGTACATAGACCGCCTTGACGGTGGTCGCGATGGGGCTGTGAAATTCGTAGTTGACCTCGGGCTCCACGCGGCCGTTGGTGCTTACCGTGTTCAACAGTTCCTGGTGGCCCACCTGGGCTTCGCGCACAGGCAAGCGATCCCGCAGGAGGAACCGCGTCGTGAAGAACACGATGACGATAACAACTCCTAAACTCCTCCACAGCCAGAGCCGGAGCCGGTCCGATTGCTTTCTCTCTTCAGCCATTCACCTAACCAGAGTCAGTATATAGGACTCAAAAAGTTGCTCTTGGAAGCAGAAAAATGCAGCGCCGACGAAACTGGCGAGCCAACCCTGGTACTCGTACAATGTCGATATGGCTCTGGAATCCCGCCCTACCCCGCGCTACACGGACGATCACGCCAAGGCCGGCCTCGACTATGCCTTTCCCGCCATCGAGACTTGGCAAAACCAGTTCCCCGGCTACGAGATTGCCATTGACGATCCGGAACTGACTTCAGTCTGCCCCAAAACCGGCCTGCCCGACTTCGGCGTGCTCACCATCCGCTACATGCCCCGCGAACGCTGCCTGGAGCTGAAATCGCTAAAAGAATACCTCTTCTGCTATCGCAATCTGGGAATCTTTCAGGAAAACATCGTCAATCAGGTGCTGGAGGACGTGGTCAAGGCCTGCGATCCGGTGTGGGCGGTAGTGCACGGCGAATTCCGTCCTCGCGGCGGCATCGGAACCACCGTCGAGGCGCGCTGGCCCCGCCCGTCCGCCTAAGTGTCTCCAAAACCGTGGGCTTTCGATAGCCTACTGTGATATTCGTGTTAACTCGTGCTTCTTTTGCGGGATCGACTTCCTGTGCCTACCTCATCCCAGCCTCTTCGCGCGCATGTCAACCCCGCTCTGGGGACATTGCTGCTGCTCATCGGGCTCAACCTGCTCAACTACATCGACCGCTACATCCTGCCCGGCGCGCAGCCGCTGATCCAGCGGGAATTCCACTCGACCGACCAGCAGATGGGCGCGCTGACCACGGCGCTGTTTGTGTTTTATATGCTGGCGGCGCCCTTGACCGGCTGGCTGGGAGACCGCTTCCGCCGCAAGCCGCTCATCATCGCCGGCGCGGTACTGTGGAGCCTGGCCACTCTGGGAACGGCCTGGGTCCACAGTTACTGGACTCTTTATGCTCGCCATGCGCTGGTGGGCGTGGGCGAAGCTACTTTCGGCATTTTCGCTCCAGCCGTGCTGGCCGACTTCTATTCCGAGCGGGATCGCAACCGCATCCTCTCCATCTTTTACCTGGCCATTCCGGTAGGCGCGGCGCTGGGCTACCTGGCGGGTGGGGAACTGGGCACGCTATGGGGCTGGCGTGCGCCGTTCTTTCTTTGCGCGATTCCCGGCCTGGCGATTGCTGCCTTGTACGGATGGCTGGGCCGCGAGCCAGAGCGGGGACAGAGCGACCACGTACGGCCCACGGCTGACCGGAGCACGGTGCTGGGACTTTTTCGCAATCCCGCCTTTCTTACGGCCACTCTGGGTCTGGCGACGCTTACCTTTGTCATGGGTGGCATTTCGGCGTGGGTCCCCACGTTTCTGCACCGCAACGCAGGCCTCTCAGTGGGCAACGCCAGCGTGGTTGTGGGTGCCATCACTGTAGTCGACGGCATCGCCGGAACCCTGGTTGGCGGATGGCTCGCCCAGCGCTGGCTGCGGACCAACTACCGCGCACTTTATCTGCTTTCATTCTGGAGCGTGGCCCTGACCCTGCCGTGCGGCGCGCTGGTCTTCTTCGGGCCGCCCGGGTGGTCCATTCCGGCTCTTTTTGCCGCCGAGTTCTTCCTCTTTCTGAACACCGGCCCGCTGAACGCCGCCATCGTGAACTCGGTCTCCGCGCCGGTTCGCGCCACAGCCATTTCGTTCAACCTGTTCTGCATTCACTTCTTCGGCGACACGTTTTCCCCGCAGATCATCGGCGCTATCTCAGACCACACAAAGAGTCTGCGGCTCGGCCTCGGCGTGACTCTTATCTTCCTGGTCATTTCCTGCGCCATTCTGTGGTTCGGGTCTCGCTTCGCGCCGCCGCTCGAAGAGGCTCCGCAGCCGGGCGCTTGATCTTGTCGAAACAGGGGTGATCGGGCAGGTGCGGCTCACCCATTGTTCAGCGATACTGGCTGCATGGTGATGACAACTCTTGCCATACAGGTTTTCATCGGCCTCAGTTGGCTGCTGGCGCTCGGATGGCTCTGGCGCGCCGTCGCGGCTCTGCGGGGAATCCCTACTTTGCCCGACCTGACCCGCATCGGCCCAGCCGCCTTGCCCCCGTTGCCCGCCGGCGAAGGTCCCCATCTCACCGTGATTGTTCCCGCCTGCAACGAAGAGGAGTCGATTCAGGCCACGCTGCGTTCGCTGCTCGCCTCCACCGGCCTGCGCCTGGATATCATCGCCGTCAATGACCGCTCGACCGACCGGACGGGCGAATTGATGGACGAAATCGTCGCAGAGGCGCTAGGGTGCGCCGGGCCGCACCGGATACGCGTGATGCACGTCGGCACATTGCCCGCCGGCTGGCTCGGCAAGCCTCATGCCCTGGCCGTGGCCGCGCGGCAGGCTGCGTCGCCCTGGCTGCTCTTTACGGACGGCGACATGATCTTTCATCCCCAGGCGCTCGAACTGGGCCTTCGCCACGCTTTGGCGCAGAAGGCGGATCACCTGGTTCTGGTGCCGACACTTATCCTCAAAACAACCGGCGAGGCCGCGATGCTGGCCGCCATGAACGTGCTCTCCCAGTGGACAATCCGCCTGTGGAAGGTGGCCGACTCCCGCGCCAGGGATTTCATCGGCGTGGGCGGCTTCAATCTGGTTCGCAGAGAGGTTTACGAGCGTCTGGGCGGTTTTGAGGCGCTGCGGATGGAAGTGGTGGACGACCTGCGTTTCGGCTGGCTGGTCAAGCGCGCCGGGTACGCGCAGCGCGTGGCCCTGGGGCCAGGGCTGGCGCGCATTCGCTGGTTGCAGGGCGCGCTGGGCGTTGTGCACCTGGCGGAAAAGAACGCCTTTGCGGTTTACCGCTTCCGGGTGGGGCTGGCTCTGCTCGCCTGTCTGGGGCTGGCCGTGCAGGCGGTCTTGCCGTTGGCGGCGATGTCGGCCGGCGGATGGGCATTGGCCGCCGGGCTGCTCACCTATTTCGGCATCGCCCTGGCCTATTGGGCCAACCGCCGCATAACCCAGGTTGCGCCTTGGCTGGCCATCTTCTTTGCTCCGTGCACCGCAATTGTGCTCTTTGCGTTTCTGCGCTCCATGGTGTTCACGCTGGTCCGCAACGGCGTGGACTGGCGCGGCACGCGCTACCCGCTGGACGAACTCCGCCGCCAGGCCGGGCCGATCTGGTAGCTCCGCGCAAAGCGCCGGCCGCCCCAATTCTCGAATATTAGATATGAGAGGCCTGCAACCCTATTTGGCCGGTCTTGTCTCCTGGTCCCGCGTGTTCATGAACGAGCGGCGCCCACCCTGCGAGCGCAGGTTGGGATCGTTAATGGGCGGCCGGCTTTGCTCGGCGTTGAAGCCGCGCGCCAGCTTGGGGTTGGGCTTGAACTTGGGCGGTCCGCCGTAAAACTGGCGAGCATGACTCAGCACCATCCCGGCGCGCCCATGCATAGGCCGCACAATCCCGCGAATCTGGACGTTCATATCGCGGTATTTGCGCAGTTCGCCCACCTCGTCGCGATCTTCCCAAAGGCTCATGACGGTGAACCGGCACTTGTCATCGGGCGTCTCGGGCGCGCAGACGTCGAGGAAGCGTGTGCCATCCGGAAGTTGCACTACATCATAGACATGCGCGCTGACGCAAACGTCTTTGTCGAAGAGTTTGGAGGCTTCCTCGGCGGGGACGCAGGGCTTCTGAGCGCCGGCAAAGGATGGAACAGGCGTATACGCGGCCAGAATCACGAGCCATAGGAGCCGGCGAGCGAACATGGAAATCTCCGCGGAAGATTGCGGCAATGCTAACGCGATTTGGGCGGGTTGGAAAGTGAATTTGTGCACTATCCAAACAGGAGTAGATATACAATATAAATGTATATCTTGAGGTGCGCCGTGAAGTTCGCAAAATGGGGCAACAGCATAGCCATTCGTGTTCCCGCCGATGTGGTCATGAAGCTGGGGATTTCTCCCGACGAGGAGGCTCAGATCAAAGTGACCGGCGAGTTCTCCTTTGAAGTTACGCGGGACCGTAGACGCGAAGAGGCGATTGAGGCGATCCGCAAACTGGCCCGGACTCTTCCTCCCGGGTACAAGTTCAATCGCGAGGAGATTTATGACCGCTATAAACACAGCGTAATGGGTCGTCAGGAGGCGAATCTCGAATCGAGCCTGGAGTCGAAGCCTGAGAAGGAAGCGCAATGAGCGCAGACCGTTTCTTCGATACGAATGTTCTGGTCTACGCCAACATCCAGGGGGACTACCGGACTGCTATCGCGAGGCAGTTGTTACTCGACGGCGGAGTGATCGGCGTGCAGGTACTGAATGAGTTTGCGTCCGTTGCGCGGGCCAAACTTGGCTTTACATGGGCGGAGGTTCAAGAGGCGATCGAAAACATTGTGATTCTCTGTCCGAACCCCAGACCCCTGAGCATCGAGATACACCTGCGTGCTTTAGGAATAAGCAGGAAGTATGGGTTTTCCATTTGGGATGGTCTGATCGTAGCCGCTGCCGCCGAGGCCCGTTGCTCAAAGCTATTGACCGAGGACTTGCAGCACGGGCAGGTGGTGGAGGGTGTGCGAATTGAGAATCCGTTTCTCGGGGCACTGCCCCCGCAAGGCTAACGGTGGTCAGATTTAGAACTTCACTGTAACTTTTGACTCGATCTCCATGGGTTGCCAATTCTTGGTGTGGAATGGACGATATTCGTATCGCATCAGCAATTCCAAAGCAGCCTTCTGCAACTCCGGCGGTCCGGAGGTAGCTCTTGCAGACCGTATCTTCCCCGTGCCGTCAATAATTACCTGGAAGGCGACTTTGGAGTGAGAGTATTTCTTCGCATCCAGGCCGGAGGGAAGGGATGGTCGGAGGGACGGGTCAAGAAGCAATCGCCCTGCCAAGTCCTCTGAGAAATCGATCCGCTTTTCGATGGAGCCTTCAGAGAAAACTATCTTTGACTGAAGGTCAGGGTAATTGAATTGCGGCGACGAAGCGCCGAGCGGTTTTGCTTTCGCTGGAGGGATCAGCGCTGGGTCGTCCGCTTCGATTTCTTTTAACTCCTCTACTTTTGCCTCCCACACCCGAGTATTGACGTGACTGAACGAAATCTCTCTGGCCACATATTGCCCTTGAAATGGAAGCAGTTGTCCATAGCGAATCACCTCTCCATAGGGGCTCATCATCATCCGAAGAATGGGCTTTGCGGGGTCCATGCACAATCCGGAAAACCTCGGCGCAGAGGCGATCCCATAGCCCCCGCCATCGGGAGACGGTATCGGGGAGATTTTTACGCAGCGCAGCGAAGTGCCTCCCGGGTTCAGGGGCAGGGAACTGAGGGCAAACCTGGCCATATCTTGCGGCGCCGGGAGCGGGTGCACAAAGACCGTCCCCATCAATCCTTCAGTGAAATCGACAGACCACGGCTGACCGACGAAGACTTGCTGTGCTTCCCCATTCACCCAAACCGATGCGGAAGCGCTTTTACGGCTCCAACTCGCCCGATACCGTCCAGGCGCGGCCCACCAGTATTCGTAGGATCCCTCTTCGAACGGCTTGCCTTGGTCGTCATATGTCTGATAGGTAGCTTTGAGATACCACGGGTGTCGATCAGAATCGACCAGCCGGTAGAGCGGGGCGGCGGAGGCCAAAAGGGCCTTGGGATCTATCGATGTATCTGTCCCGGTTGTCGTCTGCTGCGCTAAACACGCGGCTATGGACGCCAAGAAAAGAAAGAACGCGGAGATGTTTTTCATCGTACTTACTTCGAGCGTGGCAAGTATAGCATCGTCGAGGCGCCAGCAAATCAGTTTTTACTTTGCCCCGACCAGCTCCGCGCTCTTTGCGCCTTGTCCGTAGTGGCTTTCGACGTAGTGATCGAGAATCTGCTTGAACTCAGCCACAATTGTGTCGCCATGGAGGGTGGTCGAGAACTTGCCGTCGATGTAGACCGGGGCCTTGGGCTCCTCGAAGGTGCCGGGCAGACTGATTCCCAAGTTGGCATGTTTC